>MTKW01008263.1_pt1 | contig 13227 bp, 8 predicted proteins | sample 1042761 | NCBI WGS metagenome assembly MTKW01 (sample SAMN06205366, study PRJNA360243) | anaerobic digester metagenome | biome: Wastewater treatment plant; feature: Anaerobic digester sludge; material: sludge; isolation source: anaerobic digester fed with sludge from wastewater treatment plant ...
AAACCAGTTGGGGATGAACATAACCTCATCGTCCGGTACGCGGAGGGCCACGTAGTGTTTGCCCGCCGCCACCTGAAGGACCCAGCCCTCATCTTTGTCCACGATGATGTACGCCCTTCCTGACGCGGTGTAACCGTATTTGTCTATGAGCGAGGCGGCGATTTGAACACCTTCTTTGGCCGTCTTCGCCCGTTGTGCCACTAGGTGTCCCAACCCGTACCCTATCCCTCCGTTCAGGAGTTCGGGTCTGTCCTCCCTAGAGTTCGCACACGAGTCGGTGCCTACAGCTACGCCCCACTCGTTGATGAAAGTGTCGCTGAACGACGCTTTCCAATCTGCCCTGGTTTCTGACCACAGGTAACCCCACGTTTGTGGGACTTGGGGAATCTTCGCGCATTCCGGTTCGAAAGTGAGAAAAGTGCCGAGCTTGTGAGTTGCCCTTGGCACTTTGTACTGCACCATGACGTTGTTTCCTCCGTCGTCCTCGTTGTGGCCAAAAATGACCTCTCCTGTAGCGGAGGCCTTCTTGCCCACTACGATGGCGCTGCAGTCCTCAAGGACAAAGTCGTCACCGGGGACTTCGTCGGGCGGAAACAGGGGTTTCGTTCGATTCATGTTCGGTTTTCCCTCCAACCTAGGGTTTGCCCCCGCTGTTCGGGGTCTCTTCGATTTTCCCCAACTATTTCTATGGGCGAAGGGGTTAATCCTTCTTCGCGGGTGGGCGGGGTATCCGGTAGTAAACGCTGCCTGCTTCGCAAGGCTTTTTGCAAGCTTGGAAAGCTTGGCTTACGGTTACGAATTGAAAACTCCTGTTCAACAGCTGGGGGATCAACAATTCAAGGGCGACGGCAGTGCTCTTGTGAATGTCGTGCATGAGGACGATGTCCCCGTCCTTTACCTTGTCCAAAATCGCCTGACACACCTTTTCAGCGTCTTTCAGCTGCCAGTCCCTGGGATCAAGTGACCACAGCACCAGGGGCATGTTCGCCCCCTGTCTCACCGCGTCGTCGTGCAGCCCGTAGGCGGGTCTTAACAATTGGGGCGTGTATCCCGAGGCGTTTGAGACGGCGCTTTGGGTTGCTTCCACCTGGCGGGTTAGTTCGTCCTGAGGCAAAGAGGTGAGTTTTTTGTGGCTGTAACCGTGGTTCCCTATTTCATGGCCTTCTTTCGCCATGCGGTCGAGCAGATGCTCGTGTCCCTTCAAACGATCCCCTACCACGAAGAATGTGGCCACTACCTGGTGCTTCAGCAATGTATCCAGGATAGATGAGGTGACGCCGGAACAGGGGCCGTCATCGAATGTCAGTGCTACCACCGGTCTCGAAGGATCAATGGGGGGCAGGCCCGGGCCCGGTGCGGGCACGGGGGAAGCGTAGACCCTTTTGGCCAGGGTATCCACGCTGTCTCGTAGACACAAGAACGTAGGCACCACGCTCATCAAACTCACAACGAAGAAGACAAACGCGGTGACAAGCAGCCTGAACACCTTGTTCTCATCCCCAAACAGCAAAGGAGAATGTGGTGCTACAGGGTATTCAGGCCGCTCTGCGTAAAGAACAAAACTACCTACAAAGCGCTTGCTGCCTTTTCATCCAGAAGAAAACAGGAATTCTCGTGGTTTCTCAAAGCTGTCGCGGGCACATCCTCTGAAACCTGCCCTTTGATGGCTCGGGCAACGATGTTTGCTTTCCCTTCTCCCGAGGCCAACAGCAAGATCCTTCTTGCGCTCATTATCGTAGCTATGCCCATGGTGAGGCCCCACGCAGGTACATCACCGGGCGTGGACACCCAGCGGGAGTTTGCGCTTTTCGTTGTGCCTGCAAGCTCGACTAGCCTGGTTCGGGAAGAAAAAGAGGAGCCAGGCTCGTTGTAAGCGATGTGGCCGTTGTGACCGATACCTATGACGGCGAGATCAAGCCCACCTGCAGAGAGGATTTCCTGTTCGTACCTAGCTGCACGGGCCTGCGCGTTTTGGCCTGCGCCGTCAAGCCTGAACCAACGGGCGGGGTTCACGTTCACTTTTCCTGTGAAATGTCCTGTGAGGTAGCTGTAGTTTGAGCGGGGATCGGAATCTTCCAAAAAGGCGTAGGTGTCCAAGTCGAAAAGGGTTACCTTGGAAAAATCGACTCTTCCACAGTTGTACGCTTCCACCAGTTTTTCGTACATGCCCAGGGGGGTTCCTCCCGAGGGCAAAGTCAACACACAGTCAGGTTTTTGGGCAACGGTGGCCATAACGATGTCGGCGGCAGCTGAGGACAGTTCCGCGTAATTACCCACAATTCTCACATCCACTTGCGGTTCCCCCTCGAAGTCCTTTACATTAAGTGTAAGTCAGGGTTGGCTATCGCGCAACGCTCAAAAACAAGGGTCTAGGACGGGAAAATCACAAAAGATTCGACTTTCGTCTTAAGACGTGATAAGATGCTCGAAATGACTTTGGCCATGAAGGGGAAGAGTAGGGCGTGACCGGGTCCAGAGAGCTGGCGACAGGTGGAATGCCGGCACCGACGGGACGCTTCGAATATCACCCCGGAGCTGGCGGCCGAAAGGGAAGTAGGCTTGCCCGAATTGCTCTCGTTAACGAGCAGTAAAGTGAACCGTTCACCGTGCGGGTGACGGTTAAGCTGGGTGGTACCGCGACTATCGTCCCTTGCAGGGCGATTTTTGTTTTACAGGATGTTTGCGAATTACGTGAGGGGTGATCACATGAGCGTGTTTAGGGAAGTTGACCCGAAAGCTTCCGCCATCACGCGGGAAGAAAGCATCATGAAATATTGGCAGGACAACGATGTGGCCGAAAAAAGCATCGAAGTTAGGGATGGTTGCCCCGAGTTCGTGTTTTACGAAGGCCCCCCGACGGCCAACGGCCACCCGGGCATCCACCACGTGCTGGCAAGGACTCTCAAGGACTTGGTATGTCGCTACAAAACCATGCAAGGTTACCAGGTAAGGAGGAAAGCCGGGTGGGACACCCACGGGTTGCCCGTGGAGCTTGAAGTGGAAAAAGCCTTGGGGCTCTCGTCCAAAAAAGACATCGAAAGCTACGGCATAAAAGGGTTCAACGAAAGGTGCCGGGACTCGGTGTTGATTTACGAGAAAGAGTGGCGCCGTCTTACCGAGCGCATTGCGTACTGGCTTGACATGGACCATCCCTACATGACCATGACGAACGATTACGTGGAATCGGTGTGGTGGATTTTGGACCGCTTCTTCAAACAGGGCCTCATTTATGAAGGTCACAAGATTCTCCCCTATTGCCCCAGGTGCGGCACACCTTTGGCATCCCACGAGGTAGCCCAGGGGTACAAGGATGAAACCATCGATTCTGTTTACGTGAAGATGAAAGTCAAAGGAAAGGATAACGAATATTTGTTGATCTGGACCACAACCCCGTGGACTTTACCCTCAAACGTTTCCGTAACAGTGAACCCCGACGCGGTTTACGTGAGGGCCTCCTTGGGCGACGAGGTGTACTACCTGGTCAAAGACAGGGTCCGGGAGGTTTTGGGCCCCGAGGCAAAGGTGCTTGAGGAGTTTTCCGGCAAGTCCCTTGAGTATCTGGAGTACGAACAATTGCTTCCCTTCGTGGTACCCGAAGGAAAAGCTTTCTACGTCACGTGTGCTGATTACGTGCTCACGGAGGACGGGACCGGTCTCGTCCACACGGCACCGGCCTTCGGCGAGGACGACTTTGCCACGGGTCAACGGTACGGTTTGCCCGTTCTTCAGCTGGTGGACGAGGCCGGGAGATTCTTGCCCGAGGTGACGGACTGGGCCGGGGAGTTTGTCAAGAAGGCGGACCCTCTCATCGTGAAACGTTTGGCCAAAGAGGGTAAGGTGTTTCAAAAAGTGCGCATGACCCACTCGTACCCCCATTGTTGGAGGTGCGACACGTCCCTTCTGTACTACGCACGCAAATCCTGGCACATAGCGACCACGAAGTTTAAGGAAAAGCTCATAGAGAACAACAACAAGATCAAGTGGTATCCCCCTCACGTGGGTTCCGGCAGGTTCGGCAATTGGCTTGAGAATCTCGTGGATTGGTCCCTCTCAAGGAACAGGTACTGGGGGACCCCTTTGAACATCTGGAAGTGCGAAAAGTGCGGTAAACTCGAGTCCGTGGGTTCAAGACAAGATCTGGCGGAAAGAGCTGTGGAGGCGGTGGATCCCGAGACCGTGGACCTTCACCGCCCTTACGTTGACGACATCCACTTTGAGTGCTCCTGCGGAGGTCTCATGACCAGAACCCCGGAGGTCATCGACTGCTGGTTCGACTCGGGTGCTATGCCTTACGCCCAGTGGCACTATCCCTTTGAGCACAAGGATGATTTTCACACGAAATTCCCCGCGGACTTCATCTGTGAGGGTATAGACCAGACCAGAGGCTGGTTCTACTCCCTGCTTGCCATATCTACCATGCTGTTCGATGAACCCGCGTTCAAGCAAGTTTTGGTCAACGACCTGATTCTGGATAAGTACGGGCAAAAGATGTCTAAATCGAAAGGTAACGCCGTTGAGCCGTGGGACATGATAGAGAAGTTCGGTGCCGACGCCCTACGCTGGTATCTGGTAGCAGTATCGCCGCCGTGGGTCCCCACGAAATTCGACGTGGACGGCGTCAGGGAGGTATCACTCAGGTTCCTGGGAACCTTGCAGAACGTGTACGCCTTCTTTACCCTGTACGCAAACATCGATGGCCTGGATCCCAGGGAGATCCACGTGCCTGTCGAAGAGCGTCCCGAGATAGACCGCTGGATCGTCTCCAGGCTCAACACCCTGTGCAAGGCTGTGGAAACGGACATGGAGTCGTTCGAACTCACCAGGGCCGTCAGGGCCATAGCATCGTTCGTGGTGGACGATGTGTCCAACTGGTACGTAAGGAGAAGTAGGGAACGGTTCTGGTCCACCCAGTTTGATCTCGACAAGAGATCTGCTTACCGCACCTTGTACGAAGTGCTTATGACCGTTGCCAAACTGATGGCACCCTTCGCTCCTTTCATGGCGGAGGATATCTACCTTAACCTTTCAGGGTTTGGAGCTTTGCCTTCCGTTCACTTCGAGCACTACCCGGAAGGGGACGCTTCGCTGATCGACGAGGCTCTGGAGAACAAGATGGGTCTTGTCATAAAGCTTGTGGGCTTAGGCAGGGCTGTGAGAAACAAAGTGAGCATCAAAGTCAGGCAGCCTTTAGGCAAGATGTTCGTGAGTGGGAAGTGCCAGAATCTGCTCCGGGGCATGGAGGAATTGGTCAAAGAGGAGCTCAACGTGAAAGAGGTGCGTTACGTCGATCAGCTGGAGCATCACGTTGACTATGAGATAAGGGCGAATTTGCCTGTGGCAGGTCCGAAGTTCGGGAAGAAGCTGCGAAGCCTTGTCAAGGCGCTCTCAGATCTTGACGGCGCAAAAGTGGCGCAGCACATGGAGAAACACGGTGGTTTCGGGATCCTACTCGACGGAGAACCGGTGACTCTTTCTCCCGATGATGTGGATGTGAGGATTCACCCGAAAGAGGGTTTCGCCATTGAAGTTGAGGGGGATGACTTCGTCGTTTTGGACACGGAAATAGATGAGGTTTTGTCCGCGGAGGGCATCGCCAGGGAGATCGTGTCCAAGGTGCAGAACATGCGGAAAGGCCAAGGTTTTGAGGTCCTCGACAGGATCCGGCTCACCGTTGCAAGCGACGAAGATGTAAAGGAGGCCCTTTCAAGGCACAAGGGTTACATCGAAGGGGACACTCTTTGCGAAGAACTGGTGTTTTTGCCCGGGGAAAGCTTTGAGCCCGACTCGGGTTTCACGCAATGGGACATCAACGGACATCGCACGTTCATCAAGGTTGAGAAATTTGCGTGAGAGCGCGGAACGCTCTTGTGGGGAAAGGCTGCGGCCTTTCCCTTTTCTTTTCGCCCCAAAACCCCCTTCACCTGGGAAGGCAGATTTGCATAAAGGCCAAATCATTGATATATTGTAAACTGTTAGTGGAAAACGCTTGAACGCTGAATCCCTTTCGCTCTGAAGGGGAACGGGGGACCCAATCAATTGGGGCTAATCGCGAAATGCGTAGGGCCATACCTTTTCGGCCCGAGCCCGTCAGCTAACCTCGTAAGCGTGGAAAGGGAAGGCGGCCTCGAGAATTGCGGTTTTCAACCATCTCGGTTTAAGTCACATTTTTCAAGACTGTTGCTGGAATCCACACCTGGGCCTTTCGTCCTGTTGACCCGTGGATTCCTCGCGCCTTTCCTGCTTTCCGCTCACCATGACAAGATCCGCAACCTAGTTCAAAGGATCTCATTTTTGGTCAGATGGGGGGATTGACATGACTGAAACATACAAGGTCAAAGCCCAGGAAAAGATCACCTTTGCCGTCTTGGGCGCGGGAAACGGCGGTCAAGCTATGGCGGGTTACCTGTCCCAACAGGGCCATGCCGTCAAGCTGTGGAATCGCTCGAAAGAAAAGGTGGATGCCATAAAAGATCAGGGAGGAATACGCCTGGAAGGACAGGTGGAGGGGTTCGGCAAACCCCTTTTGGTCACTACGGACGTGGGGGAGGCAGCGGAGGGAGCGGAGATCATCATGGTGGCCTTGCCCGCTTCCGCCCACGGGGACGTGGCCCGTCTCTTGGCCCCTCACCTGGTGAAAGACCAGATCGTGGTGCTCAACCCCGGCAGGACCGGGGGAGCTTTGGCTTTCCGAAGGGACCTGCTTGAAAGGGGCTGTACACCTCAGATAGTGATAGCGGAAACGAACACGTTCGTGTTTGCAAGCAGGACCGTTTCACCGGGGACATCGCACGTGTTCGGGATCAAGAAACAGGTAACCGTCGCATCGTTGCCCGCCTACGAGATAGGTAGGGTGACGAAGCGCTTGCGCATTGCATTTCCCCAGTTCGAACCCGGATGCAGTGTTTTGTTCACCAGTCTGGACAACATGGGGGCGGTGTTTCACCCCCTTCCAACGGTGCTGAACGCCCCCCGGGTGGAGTACGGCGAGCGGTTCGAGCACTACATGGGGGGGATTTCCCCGGCGGTTGCCAGAGTGCTGGAACAGCTCGACGGCGAAAGGGTGGCCATAGGGGAAGCGTTGGGTGTGAAGGTGCGCTCCGCGCTGTCGTGGCTCACAGATACTTACGGCGTGGGAGGCAACTCCTTGTACGAAGCGATTCAGCAGAACAAAGCTTACGCGGGGATCTACGGTCCTGATTCTTTGGACACCCGCTACATTTTTGAAGATGTGCCGTTCAGCCTCGTGCCTTTAGCATCTTTGGCACAGGTGGCCGGTGTAGCTACACCCGTCATCAGATCAGCTGTTGACCTTGCCTGTGGGCTTACGGGCCAAGACTATTGGGCCAAGGGCAGAAACGCAAAATCCATGGGCATCAGCACCCTCAGCCCTGGGTTGTTGGTGTCTTACGTGACAAGGGGGGCGTGATTAAGTGAAAGACATGACCATATTCGGAGCTTCCATGGGGGATTGTGTGCACGTTGCCGGCGTGCTCAACTTTTTGCGCCTGGCCCAAAGTCAAGGCTACGGAACAAAGTTCGCCGGTGCAGCCAAGTCCCCCGAAGAGATCGCTTCCCTTTTTAAGGAGAGCGGTGCGCATGTTTTGGCAGTAGGATACAGGCTCCATCCTGAGGCTGGAGGACACCTGTTTAAGAGGCTGAGGGCATCGCTCAAGCGCGAAGGCATCAACCCTCCCCTGTTTTTCGGGGGGACACCCCCCGTGGCAAAGGTGGCCCGGGAAAGCGGCATGTTCGACGCTGTTTTCAGCGGCAAAGAAGATCTGGATGAGATCATCGCTTTGCTGCGGGCAGGAAGAATTTCAAAGGACGGGAAGTTTTGTCTTGGTGTAAAGGAAGTGAAAGGAACGAAATCTTACCCTCGGGTTTTGGGGGAGAGGGTGAGCTGGAAGGCCCCCTACCCTTTGCTCAGGCACCATTACGGGGTACCAAGCGTGGAGGAAACAAGCAGGGGAATAATGGAGATTGCGGAATCGGGGGTTTTGGACGTGTTGTCCGTGGGCCCCGATCAAAATGCCCAGGAGTGTTTCTTCAGGCCTGAGGATATGGACAGGGATCAGGACGGTTCCGGAGGGGTCTGCGTGAGAACGGAAGCGGACTTTCGCAAGCTCTACGAAAGCTCGCGAAGGGGCAACCACCCTCTCATGCGCTGTTACAGCGGCACCAGGGATGTCATAAGGTTCGCCAAGCTTCTGCTAGAAACCATAGACAACGCTTGGGCTGCCATTCCTTTGTGTTGGTACAACGTGCTCGACGGTAGGGGCCCACGAAGCGTAAAAGATTCTGTGGCTGAAGGGCAAGAGGCCATGAAGTGGCACGCACAAAGGGGTGTCCCCGTTGAAGTGAACGAGGCCCACCACTGGAGCCTCAGGGATGCCCACGACGCGGTAGCTGTGGTGGCCGCGTACCTTGCTGCGTACAACGCCAAGGAGGCGGGGGTGCGTGAGTACGTGGCTCAGTACATGTTCAACACGCCGCCAGGGATAGAAGCGTGCATGGACCTCGGCAAGATGCTAGCCAAGATTCACCTCATCGAAAGCCTGCAGGATGAGAACTTCAAGGTTTACAGGCAGGTTCGGGCGGGACTGTCGAGCTTCCCGGTGGATCTTGACATCGCCAAGGGCCAACTTGCTACGTCAACGTTGGTGAGCATGAACCTAAAGCCCCACATTGTTCACGTGGTCGGGTATTGCGAAGGGGATCACGTCGCAGGTTATGAGGAAGTGATCGAAAGCTGTCGCATCGCCCGAGGAGTCATAAGGAATTGCTTGCAGGGCATGCCCGACATGACGCTCGATCCTAGGGTAGGAGCTAGAAAAGAGGAACTGCTGTCGGACGCCCGGGTTCTCCTCCAAGGTATAGAGGCTCTTCACGGTCTTTTGGCCAGGGGGCAGGTCTGCGAAGAACTCGCCCCTTTCCTAGAGGACTTTACCGGCGTTCACCCGCTCAAGGATCCAGTTACGCTGGCCGCTGCCATCAAAATCGGGCTTTTGGACGCGCCGCACTTAAGGGGTAACCCCGAAGCTTGCGGGAATGTGGAGACGACCGTCGAAAACGGTGCTTGCGTGGCCGTTGATTCTCGAACGAGAAGGGTCATTTCAGAAAGGGAGCGGGTCGAAACCGTCCTAAAAAGGGCGCGCACTCGGGTTTCTTCTCTGTAAAGGCAGAGGGAATCCCGGAAAATGCCGGGATTCCCCAAAATCCTACGCCTTCTCTTTTTTCTCGTCTTCCTTCTTGTCTTTTTCAGGCAACCTGCCTGCCCTTTCCAAGTATTCTCTCGTGGCCTTCTTGATCTTGTCAGGGATTTCCCTTTCGAAGGGGAACCCGTCCGCGTTAGCGATCCTGCGCGTGAACTCCAGCACTATGTCTCCCAAAACGGCGAGGCTCTTTCCGTCGATGTGGTCTATGGTGTCTCCCGGCGCGTGAATGAACGTAGTGCCCCCGCCGCCTCTTGAGAAGGTTACGGACGGTATGCCGTGGTGACCCACAGGTATGCAGTCACCTGAATAAATGGACTGCCTGGGATTGAGGCCCCCACCCACCTCTTTGCCGAGGATCTCGAGGTAGTTGACCAACTTTTCCGAGCCCATGACGGAAGCCGAGTTGTTGCCTATGATGGGGCCTGCCACGTCCACGTTCACCATGAAGATGTACTTTTTCAGTTCATCTTCTCTTTTTTCCACGTGGGCCCAGCTGCCCATGAGCCCCAGCTCTTCGCTGCCGAACCACACGAAGCGGAGCGTCCTTTTGGGCGGGAATTGGCTGAAGTACCGGGCGAGTTCCATGATGGTCGCGGAGCCCGCTCCGTTGTCCAGAGCCCCTTGGTTCTTGGGCACGCTGTCGAAATGGGCCCCCACAAGTATGATCTCCTCGGGCTTCTCGGTTCCTTTGATTTCGGCCACCACGTTCCGGGATTTTCTCCAGGATTCGTCTTGGTGGATGAACACCCTTACTTTCTTCACGTCCCGTTTTATGAGCTCAAGGGCGTGGTCGTACTCTATGTAAGCTGTGGGGAGGGGTCCGAAACGATCCCTTATGCACCTGTTCATGGGGATGTTCACCAGCTGCCTGCCCGCACCTCCTATGAACAGCCGGGCCAAAACGCCTTCCTGTTTGGCTTTTTCGTAACCTTTAAGACCCCCGCCCCCGCTTGCAAGGATGATGCAATCCTTAACGTCGGTCAAGAACTCCGGTTGGCCTGACTGCACGAATTTCAGGGGCGCTTCGATCCCTTCCTTCGGGGTGGTTCCGCTGATGCCCACAGGGGAGCCCTCGTAAGTCGCCTTGTAGGGCTCATCGACCTCCACGTAAGCCCTTTCATTGGAGTAGCCGAACAGGTCAAACTCCTCAATTTCCGCCTGTAGGCCGTAACTTTCCAGTTCCTCCTTGATTATTGACGCTGCCCGCTCCTCTTCCGGAGACCCGCCGACCCGTGTAAACGCGATCTTCCTCAGAAACTCCATAGCTTTGTTCGGATCCGTAGACATGCAAACTCAACTCCTTAAAGACATGTTTGGGTTCCGCCGTAATCTCCAGGAAGTATTCAGCGGAAGGTCTCGATTAACCTTTCGCGGGGGTGGAACACGGGCCTCATTCCTTCGTCGAAAAATGCAAGGTAGAACAGAAAAGAGGAGAATGATGTTGCATTCCCGGGGTCGTTTCGTAGCTGTTTTGCTTTTGGTTTGCGTAGCACTGATCTTACAAGGAAGGGCGTCCTTGAAGGAGCCCGAGCCTCCCGAGGTTCCCGATGTGGCAGAAGAAGAAGTTTCCGAAGAGGAGATCTTTGCCGCGAAGCCCAACGAACTAGGAAGTGTCATGATCATCATGTACCACGATATCTCGGATCACGAAGATGAATGGGTGAGGACCCGGGAAAACTTCAGGAACGATCTAGAGCGATTCTACGAAAGCGGTTACAGCCTAGTGCCCCTCAACGATTACCTGACCGGAACCATGAACGCCCCTTTGGGAAGATCCCCTTTGGTGCTCACGTTCGATGATGGCACGAGAGGTCAGTTCAGGTTCATCGAAGAGGACGGGGAACTCGTGGTGGATCCCGATTGCGCCGTGGGCATCCTGTTAGACTTCGAGGAAAAACACCCGGAGTTCGGTCACAGCGCCACGTTTTACGTCAATTACCCCGCCCCCTTCGGGAACGTGAAGCACGTGAAAGAGAAACTCTCCTTTTTGATTGAGCACGGCATGGAGATAGGTAACCACACGTACAATCACGAGAATCTGCAAGGCGCGTCTGCCACCCAAATCGCCTGTGAGATCGGGAAACTAGCGAAAGCCATCGACGATGCGTTCGATTACCCCCTGCTTTCTTTGGCCCTTCCTTACGGAGGATACCCCAAGGACACCTCCACACTTGCAAGAGGAAACTACGACGGGCACGAGTACGAGAACCTGGGGGTGCTCTTGGTCGGAGCGGAAGCTGCACCGTCCCCCCACTCATCCAAGTTCAAGCCCATGGCCATCCCCAGGATCAGAGGTTCCCAGGAGGAACTTGACAAGTGGCTGGGGTACTTCGAAAGGTTTCCCGAAAGGCGCTACGTTTCCGACGGGGATGCCGGTGTTGTGACCGTACGTAGGGGAGAAGAATCATCTTTGGATGAGGGTAGGGTGGGGGAATCCACCGTAAGAACCTACGATCCCGCACCTTAAGCGGGGGTAGCATCCGGGTTTTTCATGAGGGCCCGGAGCGCCCACGAGGCTTCGGTACCTGCAACGTGCCCCGCTTTGATCAGTGCTTCTGCCAAGTAGAACTGGTGGGCGTGAAAGCGCCCCACGGGGGGACGTATGAGTACGTCGGGTAGGGCGGACAAGTCATTGTTGCTACCCAATGTCCAGCCGATGAGATCCAAGGCCCTTACCACGGAATTCATCAATCCCCAACGAGCGGGGCAACGCCCTTCGTGCTTCGGGTTCTTGCCCAGCTGTCCCGTGGCAAACAGGCACGCGTTTAGCGTTCTGATCCATATGTCCTTAGGGTTGTGCACGTCTACCCCGACGGTGAGGCCCGCCTTCCCCCTTTTCAAAGCGTTCACGGGGACGTTGCCCGTGATTCCTCCGTCGGCAAGCGTTCTGTTCCCGTACCTGTAGGGGGGCAGTACGCCCGGGAATGTGATGCTTGCCATGACAGCGTCAGGGAGGGATCCCTCGCACAAAAAGACGGGTTTGCCTGTTTCGAGATCGCACGCAAGCAGGGTCAAGGAAATGCCGTTTCTGCGCACGCCTTCGAACGTGAGGCCTCCGAACAAATCACAAACCAGGTCCCAAACCATGCGTTCTTCAAGCACGCTCTTGCCTTTTAGAAGGCCGAGCCATCCGAAAAGCGTTTTGGGTTTGATGGACAGGGCAAAACGCTTCAGGTTATCAAGCTTGCCCGAGGCGTAAGCTGCTGCCACAAGGGCACCCGTGCTCGTACCCGCTACTAAGGGGAAGACCAAACCACCTTCGTTCAGCTTCTCGAGCACCCCGATGTGGGAAAGGCCCCGGGCAGCCCCACCGCCCAACGCTATACCCGGGGGACCCTGCGGGCAATCTACGGACCGAAACGTCTCGACGCATTGCAACACGAACATGTACCCCTTCAATGAACGAGAATCCCTACGCAATTATGGTTGCCCCGTTTTCGAATTGTCAAACGCCGGTCTTTGTTCAGGCAGGGAAAAGGGAGGCAAATGGGAAAATTGTCGAGTAGGGAATGGTAGCCACAGGATAGGACAGTCAGGGAAGGTGAAAAGCGCGTGACCGGCAAAACAAAGGTGATGTTGTGGGGACTGGGTGCCATGGGAAGCGGCATGGCTCGCACGGTTCTGCAAAAGCCAGGGTTGGAGGTCGTGTCCGCGGTGGCCCGCACCCCGGGGAAAATGGGGCAGGATCTTGGGCAGCTGCTGGACATTAGCCCTTTGGGCGTGAAAGTGACAGGCGATCCAGAAGAGGCGCTTGCGAAAAAGCCCGACGTGGTGCTCCTATGCACGTTTTCGTTCCTCCATCAAGTTTTTTCCCAAATAGAAACGATCTTGCGGCACGGTGCCAACGTCATAACTATCGCGGAGGAAATGGCCTACCCTCAGGCCGCATCCCGGTCTTTGGCCGACAGACTGGACGTTCTGGCAAAAGAGCACGGTAAGACCGTGTTAGGCACCGGCATAAACCCGGGTTTTGTGTTGGATACCCTGATAATAACGCTGACGGGGGCATGTC
>MTKW01006488.1_pt1 | contig 13220 bp, 12 predicted proteins | sample 1042761 | NCBI WGS metagenome assembly MTKW01 (sample SAMN06205366, study PRJNA360243) | anaerobic digester metagenome | biome: Wastewater treatment plant; feature: Anaerobic digester sludge; material: sludge; isolation source: anaerobic digester fed with sludge from wastewater treatment plant ...
GCCAGCTGCCCCGTAGGGACCGGTGATAGGCCTAAGCTTTCTAGCGAACGGAGTGAAGATTGAAAAGCTTCCCTGGCATCCCTGTATCCCTTCATCTCTTTTATAAGCTTCGAACGTTTCAGACTGGACGACACAGCTATTGCCGCCATGAAGGGAAAGCAAAACCGCAACCACTTATGGGATGAAAGGCCGGAAACTAGGCTGCCCATGGCGGAAAACAAAATTGTCTCCGTCAACAGCTTCTGAGCGTCTTCTGGGTGGGGGGGCTTGAACAAGTAACGCCCCGCTTGATTTTCATCTCCCACAGAGACTTCCAGGTAACCCTCATTGACCAACGCACGAAGAGCTCTATCCCGCTCTTTGAGAACCCCGTCAAGTTTGTCACAGAATCCAGGATGTTTCAGACTGCTGTGTAGGCCCTCATCCCACAAGATCCCTAAGCNNCTAGTTTTGAATGCAAGGAAGCTAAGTCTGCAATTTGTTTGGATACACGGACCAGGCGCCTGTTCTCCCGGGTATATTGGGCAGCCACGCCCAAGGCATCTTGCCGCACCTTTATCAACCGGCCTTGCTGTTCTTTGAGCTCAGATTCCCCCGCGGCACGCTTTGCATTTTCCTCCTGCAATTTTAATAAGGCGAGTGTCGGGGAAGAGTTACTGTCAAACCCGTGCTTGTCGACGATGTCGTGAAGGAGCGTCAGCTTATTGTGCAGCTGCTGCAACCTCCGTAACGTTGCCCGAGTGTCTTTCAACTCCTTCCCCAGGTCGTTTTCCTCAGTTTCGTACTCCCTGTACAGTGCGTCTTCTTCCTGTAGGATCTTTAGCTCGTACCTTATGAAATCGGGATTTACGATGCCGTCTTTCACAAAGGGCTCAACAACATCGCGAAAAAAGGAGTTTACACACGAATCAGGTATACCCCCGTGGAAAAGTACTGGGGTAACGTAGATAAGAGCTCCCGGCAGATCGTATTGAGGCAGTTCCAACTGGGCCAAGCACCTTTGAAACGTTTGCCCNNGGGTTTCCATGTGGGCGATCCCCGTGCGAGGGCTTGGGGTTATCTTATGTCGGATTCGTTTCGTCAGCACATCAAGATCGTGGGGCGTCATGATAGCTGCTTCTGCCACCGTTCGAGCGTCGGTGAAACCTGGCCTCAGAGCCGCTTCGCAAGCCTTGAGACCCCATGAATCGTGTAGCACCTGAGAACCCCCCAAAGCAGGGTACCTGCCCCCAGCACCCGTCACACTCAAGGTAATTATGCAAACATTCCTGCATTTATCGACAATCCAATATTCTATGTCTTGGGGGAATATCCTCCCAGGCACTAGGAATACCTTGCTCTGTTTATGATCTGGTGGGGTGAAGATGAGATTGTGTTCCATTGCAGGTGTCCAATGTGATTGGGGTGAATCCTTGCAAGCGTCAAAATATACCCTACGCAGTTTTTCGCCCAAGTTATGCTTCGGTTGCCGCGGCAGCCCTATAGTTTCCACACTGTCTCCCTGGTGCAAAAGGCGGATAAATAGTGATTATCCGGGTTGGTCAGTTGCGCCATGGATGCACCTGTCGAGTTTTTTCAATCACAAGGTGGGGCGTTTTGCCCTGATGATCTTGCAGAGGACCCTTCTGAAGGACAACCGCAGATTACCGTCGAAATGGTGGGAGAAATGAACTGTGCAACGCTGCTTCAGTAGGGATGATGAAAAATGATTGACCCTTCCCCTAAGGCCAAAGACATAGGGTCAGGGGAGCTTAAGGAAGCATTGATAGAATCTTTGGAGCGACAAGGATTCCTAGTGGAAGACGGTGGGGTGATCGTACCCCCGGATCTGGACAAGGACGGAATCCGCCAAATCCATTCCGTGGCGGTCAATCACCGGGTAAACACAGGGGCCAAGAGTCTGAGAAGGCACGAAGAAAAATTGTTGCAGCACATCGCTTGCGGGGATGAAGTGGTCGTAGAAAAGATCGAACCCCAACTGGTGGAAGTCGTGGGCGAATCGACAGAGGCCCGTTTGTTTCGCTACGCAACCTTACACTGGAGCATTCCGGTCTCATCGGGTTACGGCAGACGTTTGCGCTTTCTCGTAGTGGATTCTCACAACGGGAAACTCATGGGGCTCTTTGGGCTAGGAGATCCGGTTTTCAGCATGAATGCCAGGGACAAATGGGTGGGCTGGGACCAAGAGATGCGAAGACAACGCTTGAGACACATCATGGACGCTTTCGTGCTCGGGGCCGTACCCCCCTACTCGAGGCTTTTAGGGGGCAAGCTGGTAGCTAGCCTCATAACGAGCAACGAAGTAAGAGAAGCTTTCAGACGCAAGTACGAGAACAGCCGGTCGGTGATCTCGGGACGCCCCTTCGATGGAAGATTGGCCATGATCACTACCACTTCTGCTTTGGGCCGCTCATCCATCTACAACAGATTGAAGTTCGAAGACGAAACCCTTTTTCACAGCGTCGGCTTCACAAGGGGATACGGGGATTTCCATTTTTTCAACGGGCTTTACGACGCTTTGGCCAAATTCGCTGCAAAACACTGCGAGCCCACGGCAAAACGAAAGAGCTGGGGGACAGGGTTCCGTAACAGACGGGAAGTCGTCCGTAAGTGCCTGGCCCAGCTGGATCTGTCCCCTCAATGGCTCCGCCACGGGATAGAGCGGGAAGCGTTTGCTGTGCCTCTAGCGGTCAATACCCGGGAGTTTTTGCGGGGCGAACAAGAGGACCTTCAGCACTACGACCGGCCCGCCAGCGATATTTTCCACTGGTTCAGACATCGCTACCTGCTACCCCGTGCCCCAAGGGTACCCGATTACAAAAAGTTCAACAGAGAGTCCTATCGACTGTGGGGGGAAAAACAGGCACCGTAAAAGGGGGATCCAATTGTCGAAAGACCCGAGAACACCGTTTGCGGACCTTCCGGCCTCTTTGGTGGATGAAGTGCTGACAGAAGCCTCCAACATTGGCGATGAACTGTGCAAGACGCTGGAAACCCTCCGAATGAACCAGGAAAGGTACCGAAAGACCCTAAAGCAAGTGGTGCTTCACGAGTCTTCTTTGGATTACCCTGCCTTTCCCACCACTTGCGGCATCGACGGCTCCTACGCCATCGAGCGATTGCTCACGGTGGACTTAGCGGCGGCTGCGGCCGTGGCAATCGAAGGGTTGACACCTCCGTCAGAACAACGTTTTTGGGAAACACCCCACCACAGGACTTACATAACCGCGGAAACTCATTCGTCGGAAACCTCCACCATATTACGGGCTGTGATGTTGGGGAACGAGCTGTTGCTGGCCACAAAGGCCCCCCATGACCTGATCATGCTCGACGGAACCCTCACTCTACCCGTCATCTATTTCAACCAGGCCCTGAACCAGGCGGCAGAATCCCCCCATCTCAAATGCACTTCGGAGTTCTTGGACAACTGCGTGGAATACCTGAAAGCTTACAGGGACATTCTGTTTTCCCCGCGTTCTGACAAACACCACATTGGCCTTCCCAAGTACTCCACCCGGCGGGAAATAGGCAAAAAGCTCAAGTGGCCAGGAACCCACGATGACCGGGGGCTCTTAACTTTTCTGTTGGAGCCGGGGCAACTCACTAGTCCTCTTCTTTTGGAGCAGCCCACCAGCGAGTGGCACCTCAACTGGAAACGCATCCCCGCTGGATCGAAAGAAGCATCGGAGCTTGAAAAGGACATTGTCCACGGTTTGAAAAACATCTGTGTGTTCTACTACAAGCCACACCAGTGGCTTCCTGTACTTCGCATCGAGCTGGCAAGATTGACGGCCACTGATAGGCACAGGCTAGCCACGGTGGTGCAGGGCATAAAGCATCAGTGTAGTACCGCCGCCATGCTGGAACCTTACCCTTTGTTCCTGGCGGATCGGACGGTGAAAGCGCTGTCCACCGCACTGCCCGCTTTCAGGCAGGTGGCAACACAACGCATGTCAGAGATGTACAACGGAGACATTTCCGAAGTGTTTTTCACCATGCATGGCTACAGAAGTGAATCGGGGGTGTAACCTGTGACAGACAAGACCCATGACCTACCCAAGATCGTAGACCGCACCGAGAAGCTTGGCGTAATCGGCTCTCCTTCATCTACATCGGAGCTCGCTCTGGATATATTGGGGGCAGCTGTGACCCGAAAACTCGTGGGCGAACTCGCCTTGTTCGGGTACAACCAGGATCTGCCCCACTACGCTTTGGGACAGATAACGGAGGTACAACTGAAGAACGTCTGGCACGAAGACCCGACCATGAGAAGCCTCATCAGACAGAGGGGACGGGTGGATGCAGTGAGCGAGCGCCAGGACACCCACCTGGCCAAAATGACAATCAGCGCGGTGTTCAAGGTAAACCCATCTTCTAAGTACGAACCAAGCATTTTGGGAACAGTACCCCCTACCGGTACAGCTATTCACGTGGTCAACGACGAGATTTTGGACGAGGTTTTGTCCCCATACAAGGAACAGCTTTTCTACTTGGGGAAAGTGTACGGTTCAACCCCCAAGTTGCCTTTGTGGTTCAAGCACTTTGGCAGCGGTAGAGACGGTGTAGGTGAGGCGTATCACCTGGGCATCTTCGGCAAGACCGGTTCGGGAAAATCCGTGTTGGGCAAGATGATTTTGCTTGCATACAGCCGCTACAAGGACATGGCCCTTCTTGTCATCGATCCCCAAGGGGAGTTTGCCAAGGATATGGTCCAAGGTAGAGGAGCTGGGGGCTTTCCCCTGCCGGTGGGCAACCTTTTGCGGGCAAGGAAAAAACCGGTTCAGGTAGTGACGGTGAGAAACCTGGTGCTCGATCGATGGGAACTGTTTGAACAGATACTGTTCGAGTCCGTCTTCTTCGAAAGGCTCACGATCCCCAAAAGGGACAACCGGGACATAGCGTGTCGAGTGTTGAGGGAAAGGTTGCAAAGAGCCAAGGTACGCTTGGAAGACCTACACAGACGGGAATCCTTTGACAAAGCGTGGGGGATTCTGAAGGATGAAAAAACCCAAAACCAGTTCTACAGAAGCCCAGGACCTAGGGAACGAGTCAATGCAGTCTTGACAGAGGCCGACCCTGGGGAGTTTTTCAACCAGTACTGGTTACCCGTGGTGGGGCTTTTCAACAGCCAAAGGCCCGGAGCCAAGACGGTTGACCAGGTTCTGTCAAACTTGCTCAAGCAGGATAAACCCGGGCAAAGCCGGCCAGTGTTGGTTGTAGATCTGTCGGCGGAAAACAGTCAGAATCTGTTGTGGAACGATACCATCCAAGCTTTGGTGATCAAACGCCTGTTAACCGGGTTGACGTTAGCTGCGGAAGGGAACTTTCAGGAGGGCAAGAGCCTAAACACCCTAGTTGTCATCGACGAGGCCCACAGGCTAGCTCCCCGACACCTTGATGCTGACAAAGAAGCAGAAAAAGATGTGCGACGCATACTGGTGGATGCTGCCCGCACCACGAGAAAATATGGCCTAGGTTGGCTGTTCATCAGTCAGACCCTGTCAAGCCTGGATACCCAAATCCTGCAGCAATTACGCATTCTGTTCTTCGGGTTCGGCCTGGGGCTCGGGCAAGAGTTTCAAGCCCTTCGTGAGCTGGTGGGTTCTTCGGGACACGCCCTGACTCTGTACCAACTGTTTCGCGATCCCCACTCATCCTTCGACGCGGCAGGAAGAGAATACTCGTTCATGACCATAGGTCCTGTCAGCCCCCTTTCCTTCTCGGGCAGCCCGCTGTTTTTCAACGCATTCAACACCGTACAGGAATTCTTGGAGGCTAACGACGCCTTACGCTCCCAGGAAGCACGCCCGTTGTTTCACGACTAACGAAGCAAGGCGAAGCATTCCGGTGACCTGCAAACGCTTGCGTCGGTGAGAGCACCGCACAAGACCGACGCCCCGCCTGTCCCCCCGCCAATCGTACAACAGCGGACACCTGGAGGATGACCAATAATTACGTTGGCCCAAACATTTCGATAGAGACACACAAAGGTCATATGAGGAGCAAATTTTTGCTGGGAAACTGACGGTTAAGCAGGCTGCGACCAAACGGGGGTGCTTCGAAGGACGGGGAGTATGCGTTGCAGGGCAGTGGTCATGTGAAGCTTGATGCTGAGTACCAGAGGCGAGGAGGGAGTTTTTCAAAAGAAGTCACCCATGCCGCTTCCGGCACCACGGAAGATGAGGATATTGGCCTGCCAATTGGCTCGGCCGCGCAGTAAGGGTCAAGTCCAAAATGTGCTGTAAAATGCCCACTGCCCCATCAGGCAGCAACCACCTGCCTCCCCCCCGGGAGATTTATGTTCACTTTGCCTGCCTTCCGCCAAGTGAGATAATCTGCCATATCCATGTACTTCCTGCCCGTCACCCAGTCTCCATCTCTTCCGATGACAAATGCTCCTATCAGCCGTACGGCCGATTCCTCATTAGGAAAGATCCTGATGACACGTTCACGCCGCCTGATTTCTTCATGTACGACCATATTCGTTGTCCGCAGTTTTTTGCGATAGCGTTCCGGAAGTGACAGCACGGCAGTGGCATCATCAAAGCTGTTCTAAAGTATCCCCATTGCCTTCTGGGCTTTGCATTTACCGGAATCCTTTTCAATAATACGATGAAGCGCAAAAGGCATAGCAGATCCTCTGAATGGATACCATACTTGACCCACAACTCCATCCACACGTCCCGAGACTGTCCAGGTTCCTGATGAAATCTTCCTCCGCCATCTGGTACAACGCCTTGTCTTCCATTTCGTCATCTGCCAACTCGGGTCATTCTTTATCACTCACCCCGATCTCTATCCTGCCTAACCCTCCTCAAAGGGGCGGTGAAGCTGGGAGTGTTAAAGTGGTTTTCGTCGGGCTCTTTCAATGTGCGGGTACCTGGAGCGCAAGGAGTCCGTACTGTTGTACGGGCCCGTGAACGCTCCAATACTGGGCCTTTACCCCGGTTCAAACGTTAAGTTTAAGTCCAGGGTAATAGGAAGTGTAAAAACCCACGTCACGGGTGAGAAGCCTGTCAGCCAAGAACAAGGCATGTGCCCCCCAATGACGAAATCGCTAGCAATGTGTTGACGAGACAACATAGGTTGGCCACATTCGGGGCACTGGACCTTGTCATGTCGTCGTCACCGTGTTGGTAGCCAGGCCTTTTTTGATTTCCTCATGGAAACGGCTAATCTCCAAGAAGATCCTGTGTTTGTTGACGAGATCGGACACTTCTGGGAATGTCTCTTGGATGAACTGGACGAATTGGGCTGCTGTTGAAGGCTCTTCGGGCCCAAACCCGGCGTCAACCGCAGGCCTGATGTATTTCCTGATGGTGTTTCGGTCTACACCTAGACTTTTGGCGATCTGCCTGATGCTTTCTCCGGCCTGCCAGTGTCTGTAGATCTCAAATATGTCGCGCACTTCAAATTCCCTCCGGCCCATCCTGGATACTCCCTCTCTTATCTGAATCCAGGATGTTTTCTATGTGCGCACCACGTAATCCTACCGACGCCAGGTGGGTGAATTATCTGGCGCTGGGGTGGGTGAATTGTTTGGCGTTTTTAGCCCTCAGGTGGGTGAATTATCTGGTCGTCGACATTCCGCAATTAATTTATTAAATGTACGGGGCCAGCTAGAAGGATTTTTGCATCATACTGGGCTGGGGCTCCTCCACCATCAATCGATATGAGAATTACCAGGTGCAAGGTGTTGCCCACAATGATATTCTGCGAAAATTGGCGGATGATCCCCAATGGTTTCTAGAGCTTCTTCACAGAGCGAAAGACAAGCTCCCGGAGAAAGCCCATCTGAAATACCTGGGAAACGCCAAAGCACGCCTTCGCCTCAAACAGGATGAATACGCAAGAGCCTACATCGAGGCGGTCCACATGAAGTACGATGGCAACCCAGATCTGACGGGCAAAACTGACCTGAACCTTGACAAGGTTGTGGAAGCAATCAGCTATTTGGCACAGACAGTGACGAGCCTTTTCCTGGTTAAGCTTCTGAAGATGCTTTGGTACAGCGACAGTCTGCATTTTAAGCAACATGGAAGAGCCATCAGCGGTTTGGTCTACCTAGCTCTTCCTATGGGCGCAGTGCCCGATGGATACAAAAGCCTCTTACTTCTTAAGGGCATCGAATACGATGAGACACAATTCAACGAGAATATCTCGTGCAGATTCAAGGTCCCCGAAAGCTTTGAAATGAGATTCCTCACCGACACAGAAATCCAGGTTCTTGATCAGGTTATAGAAAAGTTTGGACACACTAGTGGCAAGGACATGGTAGTCGCCATGCACGAGGAAGAAGCCTACAAACATACGGCTGAAAATCAACCCATCTCCTATGAGCACGCGAAAAGTCTGTCCATCTAGACCACGGAGCAATAGCACCTCATCTAACAGATCTTTTACGAATCATAGATGGCAACACTACACATGCCCGCCGCCTACACGAGCAGTCTATCAAGGGGAGTCAAAGGTGACCCCGTTTTCCGCGCCAATAACAGATAACAAGCATCGTACGCCGGTAGCAAAAGATCCCGCCTGGTCTCAACAAGGTCTAGGGTATCCCTGACCGATGGAGTCTGGGCAACCCTTTCAACAGCTTGTGCGGGCAACCTTCGTGGTACTAAAATGTAACAATCTGAAAAGGCCGTTGAGGTTGCCGCTGCTAAACTACGAATACGATTATGGCCATTATCTGTGATAGCACACGGCCCTCACATCACATTGTTGACAGATGCCTTTGTCGCGGCAAGGGGGAAACTGCCTCAAAGAGATGCCTACAAGGCATTTTCGGGCTGTCTCTTTCGCTGATGCCAAGGATATGGGATCCACGGGAATTTCCCTATCGGCGGTGCCGTTTTCAAGAACATAGATGACCCTTGCGCTGCCCACGCTTTGCCCCGCTTCTTTTAGCCCTGCAGCGTACAGCTGCAGCTGCAACCCCACATCCTTTCGGCTGTCACCCTTGGTGGTTTTGTAATCTACGACTTGAAGAGTGTCGCCTTGGGAGACAATAACGTCTGCCCTACCCGTCAGGGTCACTTGCTTTCCTACCTGAAGCTGCAGGTGCGACTCAACCTCTTCCACGTTTTCAAGCACCCCCTCATATTTCTCCAACAGCCTGCGAACAGCTCGCTCAACCCTAGGTTTGGCGTTTTCGATGGTTCGTTGGCCCTCGTAAGGAAGAAAAAAGTGGCGATCCACCACAGAGCGTAGCAACTTCTTGGGATCGTGACCCTCCTTGGCCAGTTTAGCCAAAACGCGAAGGACGTGGTGAACAGAACGACCGAAGCCCAAGGGCCTAACCAGTTCCGGTTTAAAGCCCCATTCGTTTCTCATGCGATACCCGTAGGGGCACAGGTAATAGTCGATGGCATCACCCACGGAAGCAGATAGCACCTGTTCCCTAGGCTTGGGAGATACGATCACATCGCCTAGGGGCAAATCCCCACGACACACAGGTACCCTTCCCAATTCCTCCAGAAACGGTGAGGGCTTCACAGGCCAAGTGATCCGGCAAAACCTTGACAAAACCAGTGTGTCCCTTGCCCTGGTTACAGCCACGTAAAAGAGCCGGCGTTCCGCATCCTCAGTGCCTTCGTAACGTTTGGCGTCAAACAGGGTTCTGCTCAAGGACCAGTCTTGCTGGGCGCCCGTGTTGGAACTTGGAAACCTGCGGCTCACCAAGCACGGCACAAAGACCACTTTCCATTCCAGGCCTTTGGCTTGGTGGATGGTACTCAGGTTGACAGCGTTCACCTCCGGTAGATCCTCCGCAGACGCTTCACCGTAAGAAGTAGATGCGTAGGAGGTGATGAAGGCGCACAGACCGCCCAAAAGGGCTTTCCACGACAGCCTGCCCCCTTCCCGCCAAACCGCAGCTTCAATGTCCAGCAGAATCTCAGAGAAGCGCCCCAAGTTGGCCAAGCGCGGAATGTTCTGACCAACCGGTGGCCAACCGCGAACCCCAAGTCTGCCCAAAAGATCGTAGTAGGCGCTTAACAGGCTGGGGAACCTACCCTCAAAAAGATGCTGTTTGAAAAGCTGCACTGCGTAAACATCGAGGTGCCCGGGCCAAAGATTTGCCGCCTCAGAAAGCAAGTTAGGAGCGGAGGCAACCTCTTTGCCCCACTCCCGCCAAGGCTGATCGGCAAACCAAAACCAAATGAACGCCATAGCTTTCGTTTCCGGCCGCCTCAAAAGCCCCATACTACCCGCAACCAGGTACGGAACCCCTTGTTCCTCCAAAGCCCTGGAGAACTCCCCGCCGGACGTGGAAACGCTTCGAAGCAAGATCGCTATATCCCCGGGGCTGGCGCCCCCATCAATGAGCTTTCTGACCTGTCTAGCCACCCAGTCAGCTTCCTCTTTGGGAGAAGGGAAAGTGTTTAGCACAGCGAGACCCGGATCCCTTCTGAAACCGGTCATGCTTCCCGTCATTTCCTTTTGGGCAAAACAGGCGGAAGTGCGATTTGCAATTTGAATGACCGATCCCGTGCTGCGAAAATTGTCCGAAAGTTGCACCGTGCGGGCCCCTATTTGCGCAAAACGCTCAAAGCACCCAGGATCAGATCCCCGCCATTCGTAGATGCACTGGCGGGGATCACCCACCACCGTGCAACACGCATCCCCCGAAGAGATTATCCTGTAGATCAAATCCTCCTGAGCCCGGTTGATGTCCTGGTACTCATCAACAATGAGGTGCTTTACACCCAAAACGCCGGGGTTTTGCCGCACCCTTTCAGACGCAAGGCGGATCATGCGATCGAACGTCAACAGACGGTTCCTATCAAGCAGATCCCAGTAAGCTCTTACCGCTTTGGCGAACTCTTCGTCCGGGCCGCGCAGATCCTCTAGGCGCAACAGCTCGTGATTCACCACTGAGTGGGATTTCAAGAAGGAAAGGCAGAATTCACTGTAACCCTTGGCCCGCCTCACCCTTTCGTCGCCGAACCCTAGTTCCCTACCCCTTTGAAGCAGAAAAGCAACTTCCTGGTTTTCATCCAACACATCGTAGTTTCCGTATCCGTACCAGTCCCGCAAGATGCGCCCGGCATAAGAGTGGATGGTCCCCACGAACATGGGACCCAAGGTGCGACAGACTTCTTCCCCCAGGATCTCCCTTACCCTTAGAAGGATCCTCTCTTTCATGGACTGTGCAGCTTTTTCGGTAAAAGTAAAAGCTACTATTGACTCGGGTGCAGCACCACAAGCGATCAAGTAGACTATGCGCCGGGTGATCGTCTCGGTCTTCCCTGCACCTGCAGCGGCAACTATCCGCAGGTAGCGTTCGTTAGCGGTGACCGCACGCTTTTGAGGCTTTGATAGCCCATCCAGTATCCTGAGTAAAACACCTTGACCCTGGGATGCACCGTTTTGCCCCATGCTGCTGTTCCCCCCATTGGTTCTGTCCCTTGGTAGGGGCCAAGCTGGACACCCTGACATGCCCGCCAACGTCATGGACAACCCAATCTTTAGTCACCAAGTAACATAAATCCTGCCGCTTGCCCGCCTTTCTGTAAAGGGAGGGGTTATGCTTACGCGGCAAAGTTGAAGAGGCAGCAAACGGTACCAAGGGGTAAGGTGAAACTGGTTGTAGCCATGCTCAAAGCCATTCACGCGCAGGAAGACCGCAAGGCGGCTGAGGGGAAGGCTGAGGCGGTTATTCAAAGGCACAATGAGATGAAGCTGTTCCAGGCTGCAAAGAAGGTGCGTTGGGGAAACCCTTACCCACATGATGTTTCCGAGAGAGCACTGGAAGAAGATCAGGAGTAACAATGCCATTCAGCGTCTCAATAGGGAAATAAGGAGGAGAACACGGTAGTGGGCGCATTCCCAGACGGACATTCTGCCTTGATGCTGGTCTGCGCCAGGCTCAGGTACATGGAAAGTTCCCTATGGGGCCAGAAGAAGTATATGAACATGAAGCATCTAGAAAACATGGAGGGCTCACCGCCAGTGGCCGGTTGACCGCCCGCCACCAAGTGAGATGAAATGTGCGAAAGATCCTTGACACTACCGAATGAACCTATACTTCACTTCACGTTCCTCGCAAAGCCGGCCGTGGCTATTTTTGGCGTCTCGTTCTCCATTTTTAAGGCCAGCCTGATTCTCATCTTCCTCAAAGCATCCTCTTGCTCGGCAACCTTAGTCTTGTCACTCTTGCGCCACCGCTAAATGAGGCTTGGGCAAAGTCCCAAGTCTTTGGCTACAGCCCTAACGCTTTTCGAACTCGCATAACTGAGCTTAACTGCGTCCTTTCGGAATTCGTCATCATATCTTTGTCTAATTCCGGACATGATCTCTCCTCTTTCCTTAGTAGAGTCCATATAATGATGTAAAAGTGGCTGGGTGCCAATGTGGATCCAAAAGGGCCACTGCCTTCTGATAGACTAGGTTTTGAATGAAAAACAAAAGTCAGGAGGAAGAGCAGTGACCCAATACAAGATTACACTATCGCAAGAAGATGTGCACGGGCTATTCACAGAGGGCGGGGGGATTGCCCAACTGGTTGAGAAAGTACTGAATCAGGTTTTACAAGCCCAGGCTGCTTGTGTATTCCTCTTCCGCTTGTACTGATGCACCAAGCGTGAATCAAACTGCATGCGTCCTTCCCTTGTGGCCTAAAGCTGGATTGCCCGTCTGAACTGCTAGATACAATAGCCGAAGAAAATACTTAGAAAAGGAGAGGGCCCCAGGTGATAAAGCCGGGGCCCCACAAAACGCATGATAATTGTATCACGATTTGACTCAGTGTGGGATGAAAAACGGCAAGGTTTTGTAATAGTTGGGACGGAGAACATCCCCTGCCCTGACTGCGAGGGAGATTTGAAGCCCTACGACACCTGCAAAAGGCATGTAACCCACCTTGATGACGAAGAGGTAGGGCATAGAGTTTTGTACGTGTTAAGGCGGCTACAGTGCGAAAATTGCAAGAAAACCCACAGGGAACTCCCTAACTTCATCGTTCCGTACAAACACTACAGTAGAAAGGCCATCGAGGATGTGGCTAAGGGCAAAAAGGTGAGTGTCCCTTACGAAGAAAGGACCAGGCAAAAACTCAGGGCCTGGTTCAAAAGAGCCAAAGTCTACTTTGAGGGTATTTGGCAGCAGCAAACATAATCTGTAAAGAGTTTTTCTCCCGCCACGTGCGTTTGGCGCAGTAGAGTCCATATAATGATGTAAAAGTGGCTGGGTGCCAATGTGGATCCAAAAGGGCCACT
>MTKW01000033.1_pt1 | contig 13209 bp, 10 predicted proteins | sample 1042761 | NCBI WGS metagenome assembly MTKW01 (sample SAMN06205366, study PRJNA360243) | anaerobic digester metagenome | biome: Wastewater treatment plant; feature: Anaerobic digester sludge; material: sludge; isolation source: anaerobic digester fed with sludge from wastewater treatment plant ...
CAAATATCTGTGTTTAAATCAATTATAAAAACGAACTTTTTTGAGTGACGAAGTCAGGAAAAAAGCGGTATCGGTTTGAACTATAAACCGACAATCTTGATTAAACCGATCCATCGTACTCCGTGGAGCATCTTTCGTCAAGAACACTTGACCCGAGTAAGTATTGCTCGCGGCCGCCACTTCGGGGAAGTTATCCCGGAGGTAGGCGCTTAATCCATAAGAGGTGTAACGAACCCGCATTTTATAAACACTCTCTTGTTCAATGCGGTAAATCCTGTTTGCCTCGGGATTGAAGCTATCGTACGACATCTCGTACCGGATCCACGACATAGTGAATGCGAACGCCGTGAAGCCGATGGCCAGGCCCAATATGCTGACAACGGTTTGGGTCTTGTACTTGCGCAGGTTCCGCCACGCTATTTTCAGGTAATGTTGAAACATGTTCTAAACGGTTAGTTGTTCACATCATAATTTATCCACCCCCATTGAGAGTTTATGGATATAGAGCTTACGGTTTTCTTGACGATGTCACAGGTGATATATTTCGCCTCGCGAAGCATCGTTTCCCTTTTACTCCGCTTTCATCGCGCTCGCCGGGTTAATATTCATCGCTCGCCGCACCTGCCATGTTAGCGTGAGCAGCGACACGGCGGTTACCACGATGGCCGATATCGCGAAGAGCCACCACGAGATGGCTGTCCGGTGCGCGAAATCTTCCATGTACCGGTTAATCACCCAGTAGGTGACCGGTACGGAAACCGCGAACGATGCGCCAAGCAGGCAAGCGTATTTCTTCAACAAAAGCCGCATGATATCCCTGCTTTTGGCACCGTTTACTTTCCGCAAGGCGATTTCGCGGTACCGCTGGCGAATGTCGAAAAGGGATAGGGCGAACAGCCCGAGGCAGGAGATGAAGATGGCAATCAGCGAGAAGGTGGTGTAAACACGGCTTACACGTTTATCTTCCGCGTATAGCGCGGCTACCTCGTCTTCCATCAACATGTACGTGAACTCGGCATCGCCATTTATCTCCTTGTATAACTCCTGAAGGTAAGCAACGGCCTCTTCCTGTTTCCCGGGAATAAATCGAGCCATCAATAAACTACCTTCAGGATTTTCTTTTTCAACAAAAATGGACATCATTGGCATGGTCGCTTTCGATAAATGCCCGGTGTTAAAATCTTTAATTACTCCCACGATGTCATACGTCGGATTCTTGTCATCGTCTTCTCCGACCGAGTACCACAACCTCCTTTCGGGTTGCAACTGCACGGAATGAATGTCTTGTATATCGTATTGTTTTTTTGCCGATTCATTGATGATACATTTGTATTGGGTGAACACATCAGTAGAATCCCATAAACGACCTTCCTTCAGCTCAAAGTCAAGCAACTTCATATCTTCGAGAGCCGAATAATAAATCCCGACTTCCATATAATCATCTTTATCTGACCGTTTTATTTGCATTGGATTAAGTGTGATATATAATGGTTCACCATACGCCCAAGCGGGAAACAGGGAGGATTCATTCATCTTTTGCTCAATAAGTTTTGCATTCGCTATCAGTCTTTGTCGTTTTTGCTCGAAATGTTCATCGGACAGAATATCCCAAGAAGTTCGCGTAGGTACCATGTTACACATGATAACATTTTCGGCATTGTAACCCAAGTCGGCATTGAGCATATATCGAAGCTGTTTCATAAAGAACAACGAAACAGCCAATAATCCAAAAGTGATGGTGTACTGCAGGAACAAGAACAGCTTGCGCGACACCAACGACACCCCGCCCACGTATACCGAGCTCAATGATGTAATGGGCGCGGAATAGGCGTACCTTAAAAACGGGTAAAGCGAGGTGATAACCGGCAAGAGCAGGGCAATGAACAAGGACAACAGGAGGTCGAATCGCAAGTTGGATTGTACCGCGAAATTAAATCGTTCGACAAGAACAACATCGATGATCTCGATAAAAAGCCACGCGAAAAACAGGGCAATGAGAGCCATCAACAGGTTTTCAATGAAAATCTGGTTGAAGATATGGCGCAAACCCGCCCCGAAAACCTTGCGAACCCCAAATTCACGGGCACGGCGCATGGTGACCACGATGTAAATATTGATGAAGTTGAAAACACCCACCAACAAGATAAAGAAAGCGACCAGCAACAATACTTTTATGCTGTCGGAATTTCCTTGGAACATGATGGGGTTATCTTCTTGATACAGCGTGTAAGACCTGTTGAAATAAAAATCTTTAAAGGGGAACAGTTGATAACGCACTTCCTGTTGGCCGAACGCTATCAGGCGCATAAATTCGCCGTTTTTTCGATTCAACCTGGGGGCGTCGGTAGCCGAATGCAACATAACAAGCTCTTGCTCTACCATTGCCCAATGTTTTTTCAGTTTATCGTGAATTAACAGGTCGAAATCGAACGATGTTTTTGACGCGGGCATCCCGATTACCCCGATGATGGTTAACGGCTCATTTGACAAGTAGGTTATCGTTTNNGTTTACACTAATTCGGTCTTTTTCAAAAAGCATAAAGCGTGAAAACCGCTCCACCGAGGCATCGTCCAACGGATCGCGGTAGTTGACGTCCCTGTTTCTGTCTAATGAGCCTTTAAAAGCCGGAGCCAGATTTTGATATTCAACGGTCATGATAAACGTTCGATCCAGGTCAGCGGCGAAACTGTTTACCGTGGTCTCCTGATACACGTACCGGGCAATGATAATTATACACGCCAAGCTGATGGCCAATCCCAGCACGTTGACTGCCGTGTACAGCTTGAATTTCTTTAATGCACGAAAAGATAAACCAAGTAATTTCATAGCTTTTATACTATTTACTCCGCCTTCACCACTTCCGCCGGGTTTTCGCTGGCCGCCTTCCATACCCTGAACGCCATGCTAATGAAAACAATGGCGACCACCAAGGCGAACACGCCTGCGAAAAGCCACCACTCCATCGATACCCGGCGGGTGTACTGCTCCAGCCAACGCTGCATCACGTGCACACCGATGGGGAACGCCACCGCGCAAGCCGCTACCGTTACCGCGAAGTACTGGCGGAAGAAGAGCGCCAAAATCTCCTTTGCCTTCGCGCCGTTCACCTTGCGGATGGCCATCTCCTTGCGCCGCTGGTTGCACGCCAGCGTGATCATCGAGTAGATACCGAAAACGGCAATCAAGATGGCCACACCGGTCATGATGCCAAGCAGGGTCAAAAGATAACGCTCGGAGAGCGTGTACTCGGCATATATCACTTCCATGTCCCTAAAGTCCAAATCATTAAAAGGTATTATACTGCCACCACTTTTCGTGATCAGTTCCCGAATCCTTTGTTGTACTAACTCCCTACTCCCAGGCGAGTATTTATAGGCAAATAAATTGAAGCCACTTGATGCGCTGGCTTTTGGCGATTCAGGCACTGGAACACTGATGTTTTCCCATTCTCCCGTTTTCCGATTTCGGTTGAAAGTTGGCCATGCCTGACGCAACTTATAGGCTGACGGGTAAACCGGTAGAAGTGGAGAATCAATATACATATCTGCCACCACGCCAATCACGGTTAAATTATTCACCCTTTCCCCTATCGGGTCGTTTAACCCGAATTTCCTTTTGGCGGTTTCATTGATCAGGCAGGCATTGGTCTCGCCGTAGTGGAAGTTTCTACCTTCCAATATTTTCATATCGAAAAATTCGATAAAGTCCGGCTCGTGAATCTGAAACGATTCGGTTTCTATCACCTCGCCACTTTCGGTTTTATAACGAAAGTGTGATGTCCCACCCCTTGGAAGGAATTGGTATTGAAAGAAAATCACCTCTTCCACGCCCGGTATTTTGCGAAGCTCATCTTTGGTTAAATAGACATCACATCGAAAACTCATGATATTAAACCTGTTGAACCCAATATCCTTTTCGTTCAGCTTATTAAATTGATACAGGAAAACGAGCGAGCAGAAAATCAATAAAGTGCCGACGGTAAGCTGCAAAAAAAGGCTGGTGAGCGCGAAACCGTTTTTAACCCCTGCGAAGGTTTTCGCATCCGGGTGAAGCGTATTTGCAACGCTTCTTTTCATGAAAACGTATATCGGGATCGAGGCGACCAGAATAGAAAGGATGAATATGCCGATACCATACAGTACTGTTCCTTTTATCAGGAATGATTTCGTGGCTTCAATTTCCGACAGTTTCACAAACGGGGCGTACAGTAGTTCCGATAAAACACCGCTGATCAATAGCGAAAACAGCAAAATCAACCCCATTTCAATCAGTAAAAGTATCACCAGCTTCCTGTTGGAGGCACCGTTTACTTTTCGCAACGCCAGTTCGCAGTTTCTAATCTTGATTTTATTCACGAACAACATCAGGTAGTTAAACAACGCGCTAAGAATGACCAACAACGATACGACAACGAAAATTCGCAAATGGCCATGCTTTATTTTGGCCCTATCCTCGGGGTGTTTGTAACGCACCTCCCTCAGTGGGACAAGCTTGTATGACATAACGCCTTGTAATGCCTCTTCAAAGTACACCGAATCTAACTTTGCCGCGAGGGCCTCCATATTCACGTTCTTATGAACCCGCGCGTACATACGGCGTGAAGAATAGCACCAGGAACAATCGGGATCTAACTCCACGGGTCTAACGGTCATCACGTCAAAGGGAACATTCGTTTGCTTGTTGACTGTCCCGGGAGCAATACCCAAGACGATAGCGTCTAACCTGCTATTGTAACGTCCGATATCGGAGGGTGACAAGCCGATTTTTTTGGCTACTTGGGTTGAAAAAATCAGAGACGGTGGCTCTTTAAATATTTCTGCCGGGTAGTCAATTTGTACATCCGGGTAAAACACCTTGAAGAATGATGTATCGGCAAACATTACATGCCCATTTTCCATAAACAGTTCATCATTTCTCTTAAAATCACCCCTGGTTGTACTGATGGCGGTTACCGCTTCTATTTCAGGGAAACTTTCCAGGTACATCTTAAAGGCATCAGGAAGCAAGAAGTTAAACCCTCCCTCTATCCTCTTGTTTACCCTAAGAATTTTATAGACCCTATCCGCATCGGAGATATGGCTGTCGTACCCCATCTCGTACCGGATCCACGATAGGGTGAACGCGAACGCCGTGAAGCCGATAGCCAAGCCCAATACGCTGACAACGGTTTGGGTCTTGTACTTGCGCAGGTTTCGCCACGCTATTTTCAGGTAATGTTGAAACATGTTCTAAACGGTTAGAAGTTTAAATAATTCACTTTATACTTTCCTCGGGACTTGATGTCTTTAACTGTCTGCTCTATTGACGATGCCATAAACGCTGCCTCCCCTTTATTCCGCTTTTAAACTCTTTACCGGGTTGGTTTTCGCCGTGTGCCACACGTGCCAACCGACGGTTATCAACGTGATAACAACGACCAACAGTAGCGCGAACGAAAATGAACCGACCGATACATCCACCCGGTAAACGAACTGTTGCAACCATTTTTCTATCAGCCACCATGCCAACGGCGCGGCTGCCGCAAATCCTATTGCCATCCACACGAACATCGGTTTCATCATCAACCACAACAATTGTGGCACTTTCGCACCGTTTATTTTCCGGATGCCAATCTCTTTGGTGCGTTGCTTCACGGCGTAAAACGTGATGCCGAACAGTCCGAAGCAGGTGAGCAATAGGCTGATAAGGGAGTACATTTTCAACAGGCGCGACATGTCGAAGACCTTGCTGTTACGCCGTTTAAAAACCGCGTACGTATCGGTATAAGTGAAATAATTATCGGGAAAAGTTTGTTGCCACGCCGTCTTAATGGCGGCAATGGTTTCGGGTGCCTTCTCGTTGTCGAGCCGTATGATCATGGTTGACCTCGGTTCTTCCGTGTCAATCACCCGTTTTAGCACCACGGGCATCACTTTTTCTTCCAACGAGTGAAAGTGAAAATCATCCACTATTCCGGCAATGACGGCAAGCGTATCTCTCAAATTAAAATACTTGATCAAGGGTTCACCGACTAACTCTTTACCCGATTTTCCCAATACATCGGTAAACGATTGATTGACAAACACGGCATCTCTGTACTTTTCGGGAAGCGCTTCCCACGAATCGCCAAGGGTTTGATGAAGTTGCAAAACCCGCGTCAACGCTTCATCGCCAACCAGGCGCAGAATGGTAGTTTGAATTTCCTCGCCATTATCGCTGCGTAAGCTCCCGTGAGCAATCCATGCCCTCATCAGCAACATATTTCCCAGCGAAACATCCGAAACGCCGGGAATAGGCTTAATCTTCGATTTTAAAGGCCGCAGGTCAAGGTTTTCGCCCGGATTGCCAATCTCGATCACGTGGCGGAAACGTTCGCCGTTCATTTTTACCAAGTGAACTTGCCGGTTAACCGTAACGGTGGCGATGACAAGTGCCAAGGCAATAACAAACTGCACGGTAACCAACGAGCCAATCCACCGGTTTTTCTTGGTCACGAAAAACATCCGGTAGTCGCTTCCTGACAGGCGGCTTATCTTCCGGCTCATTATCCACGCGGGAATGATCGTCAGCAGGAAAATCAGCAAGAGAAGTAACGGGAAGAAATCCTTGCTGTAAAAATAGGTCGATGAAAAATCAACGGATACAACCTGATTGAAAACGGGCAACAGGTCGTGCATCAGTAACATTGCCAGCACAAACGAGATGAAGACCGTGAGAACGGTATCTAAAAAAATCTGTAACCGGACATCTCTCGGTTTCGCGCCCATCAGCTTTTGCGCGTGAAGGCATTTTACCTGTTGCAATACCCGTGAAAAACTCATGTTCACGTAGTTGAAAATGGCGATGAGAAACACCAGTATGGCCGAAATCAACCCCAGCGACAATAAATTATCTTCGCGGTGGTGCCAAAAAGAGAGCTCTTGCTGATTGTAGGTGGATGAGATGGCTTGATCGAACGTGTAGAAATAATATTGTCCGCCTGCCAATGTCGGTATCCGGTCTTGCTTTACCTTTTCTTCAAATCGCACGAGGTCGGTGTTTTCAGGCATCATGAATAGCGTGGGACCTCCCCAATTGTTTTCAGGGTCGCGAATCAGTGCATCAAAAAGGACAGCCGATTGGGGACGGTTTTTTGTTACCGCACCCACTGTATAAACATTTATTACTTCCGAATCAAACCCTTCGGAGCCTATTGCAATCTGTTTTCCCAGCGCGTTTTCATTGCCGAAAAACCGTTGTGCCGTTTGTTCGCTAATAACGACTGATAGCGGGTTATTAAACAGCTCCCATGAGCCGTACAGCAATTCGAACGGGAAAAAGTCGGGAAATGAGCTGTCCACGTTGATAAGTTTTATCGGATCGAACTGTTGGTTGTTCACTTCGATATATTTCATGCTCAAACTGCTCAGTCGCAGGAAATTTTCCACCTCGGGATATTTTTCTTTCAACTGTTTGGGAACATTGCTGCTCATATATGGCACCTTTTCCCCGGGATTTGACGGCATGTCTTGCATTACCCATACCAGTTTATCGCGGTTGGGATTACTTTTCTCGATTCCCCGTTCATAGCTGACGAACGAAATCAGCAACGCCGTACAGGCGATACCCACGGTAAGGCTGATGAGGGAAATAAGCGTGAACGTTTTATTTCGCCACCAGTTCCGGAAAATGAGTTTTAATGCCGTTTTAAACATCATGTTGTTAGTTTGCAATCAACCAGCGGGTGGAAAGTATTAACTCGAAACTATTTTATAAGCAGCTCCTCGACGTCGCCAAAATTGGCGTACCCGCTTACCACGACCTTATCGCCGGGATCGAGCCCCGAAAGCACCTCGTATCGCGTGGGGTTTTGTCGCCCGATAGTTATCGGGACGCGTACGGCACGGTCGCCTGACTTGTTCAACTTGTAAATCCACTGTCCACCCGTTGTTTGGAAAAAGTCGCCCCTCGGGATCACGATAGCCGTTTCGGGCTGTCCCAGTTCCACCTGCACTCGGTAACTTTTCCCGATGCGCACGTTGTCGGGTTGTTCGCCGACGAAAACCAACTCCACCTCAAACTGCCGATCCTTTACCTCGGGAACCACTTTCGACACCTTGAGCGGGTATTTTTCGCCTTGATAGGTTACCGACGCGGGCAAACCAACCGTGATCCTGTCGATGTAATATTCACTTAACCGGGTGCTCAGCTTGAAGTTGTCCATCACTTTTATCTCGCCGATGCTTTCGGATTGACCGACACGTTGCCCCAATGTAGCTTTCAAAAAACTGAGTTGCCCGGAAATGGGCGCACGAACCACCAGGTTGTCCATTCGTCCCCGGACGTGAGCGGTGTTTTTCCGGGCACGCTCCAGGTCTCTATCCATCAGCTCGCGACGCAACAGGGTGGCGGCGCTGTCGTGGCGAAGTCCCTCTAACTGCAAGGCGGTGCGGTTGGTTTTGTAGTTATACTCCTCTTGCTGTACATCGAGCTGCGCCTTACTTTTCACGCCCATGGCGAACTCTTCTTGTCCCAACTCGAAATCTTTCTCCAATCGGCTCAACTCGTAGCGGGCTTGCAGGGTTTGCTGGCGTAGAAGGATCGATTTTTGCTCCATTTCCACCTTTTTCTCTTCGTAGAGAATGCGCTGTTTTTCCCATTCGTCTTGTTGCTCTTCAATAACCCGTTCCAGGTCGGGGTTTTTCAGCACCAGCACCGTGTCGCCTTGGGTGAGCATCGCCCCCTCCTCGGCAACGATTTGCTGCACCATCCCCGCCTCCATGGCGTTGAGCTTGATGGTCATGATGGGTTGCACGATACCCTCGGTATCCACGTAATCCAGGAACTTGTCTTCCGCCACATCGGCTATGGATATTTTCTCGTTGTCAACGCGCAGCTTCCGACCGCCCGACACGCTGAAAAACACGTAAACAAGAAAGGCCAAGAAGACTACGCCTACCGATAAATGAATTTTATATTTCTGGAGGAACGATTTCTTAGGCAGTTTCTTGTCCATGGTGGAATCGCGGGATTCGTGGAAAGAGTTATTCATTCCTTGATTCGAGTTCCGAGCTTTAGGGTCTAATTTGTCCATTTTTATTTTGTTTTTAGCTGATGCTATTGACCGTTAGCTGTTGGCTATTGGCCTTGTGTTGGATTATTTTTATATCAAAAATTCATGCAAATCGAAAGTTGTACTTTAGAAATACATGTAAAAATAAAGTTGAACTTTACTTTTACACGAAAAATATTGTATCTTTGTATCTACGCAATCACAAAATTCATCACAAATTCGTATGTTATCGCGAAAAATCAATCTCCAAGATGCCGAAAACGACAGCCTATTTCTTTGGGGTGCTCGCCAAACCGGCAAAAGTACGCTACTGAAAATGTTGTTTCCCGACACTCGTTACATCGATTTACTTAAATCCGATGAATTTGAGCGTTATAACCGCCGTCCGGCACTCTTGCGCGAAGAGTTGAGCTTGCTGCCCGAGAACGAATTGATCATTATCGATGAAATTCAAAAAATCCCGGCTTTGCTTGACGAGGTGCATTGGCTGATCAGCAATCATCATCTTCGCTTTATCCTGAGCGGGTCCAGCGCGCGCAAGTTACGCCGAAGTGGCGTGAACTTGCTTGGCGGCAGGGCCATCCGGAAACACCTGTACCCGTTTGTTAGCGCCGAAATTCCCGAATTCGACCTGATAAAAGCCTGCAATAACGGGATGCTTCCCCGCCACTATTTAGTGGAAAATGCCACCAACCGGCTTCACGCTTACGTGGGTGATTACCTGCAACAAGAGATAAAAGCCGAAGCGCTTACCCGAAACCTGAATACTTTTTCCCGGTTCATGGAGATCGCGGCTTTGAGCAATGGCGAAATTTTGAACTACAAAAACATCGCTTCGGAGTGTGGCGTGAGCGCACCGACCGTGAAAGAGTATTTTTCCATCTTGGAAGAAACGCTTATCGGCTACACCATCCCGGCTTTTACCCGAAACGTGAAACGGCGTGTTATCCAATCGCCCAAGTTTTACTACTTTGATGTAGGCATTGCCAATTTCCTCCTCAGGAGAACGGCGATAAAGCCGGGTTCACCCGAATTCGGACACGCTTTCGAACATTTTATCCTGCAGGAGATCATCGCTTACATCGGGTATTTCAGGCCGCTACAACATTTGTCCTATTGGCGCACATCATCGGGTTACGAGGTGGACGCCATTATCGGGAACGCCGAAGTTGCCATCGAGATTAAATCGTCCGATGAAGTGCAATCGCATCACACGAAAGGATTAAAGGCGTTTTCAGAAGAGTTCCCCAATTGTCGGCTTATCCTTGTTTCGTTGGATAAATATGCCCGCCGAATGAACAACGTGGAAGTCTATCCTGCCCTGCAATTCCTCTCGATGCTATGGGACGGCGATCTCTTTTGACCGGAAAGATTTTTCGCTTACGTCAATATGTCAATTTTTAAAAGTAAGGCAACGCTTTGCCGTACCTGTTATTTTGCTTTAGACCATTAGCTTTTAGCTATTGGCTCTGTTCTTTATAATTCTTATTAGCTATTGATAAATTTGCATATTAATTTATTCCGACTTTAATACTTTCGCGGGATTTTCGTTCGCCGCTTTTTTAACCAAATCGTAGATGGTGAGAAGCACGAACGGCACAAGCGTTAACCACGTGATAAAAAGGATGCCTATACTGGCCAGCTCTTTGGTCACCGCCTTCACTGTAAACATGTAGAGCGGTACCAGCAGCACCAAGATGATGGCAAGCATCACGGCGTACTTCTTCAAGTATTTCCACAAGATGTTTCGATAAGTGGCACCGTTTATTTTTCGGATGGCGATCTCTTTTCGGCGATGTCGGGTATCGCCACTCACGGCAGCATATATGCCGAAAAGCGTGATTACCAAGCTCATTAACGTGCCAATTGCCAGTGCACCAATTATACCGATCAGCTGAATGCTTTCCCTTCGCATGAGGTCGTATAGATTGTGTAGTGGAAACGGGATAGTTTCGGGAAGGTATTCACGCACTATGCTCATTATTTCGGTTTTAACAACTTTCGCTTGCCCCGGGTTGCATTTCACGGCGTAACTTGAAAAGGGCGTAACGCTCGAAGGGAACAAGGCGCTAAGCTCATTCTCCTCCGCGTAAGGAATTCGTGGCACGACACCCACTATTTTATAGTTTTGACCATATAAACTAACGCCTGTCTCCCCGTTTTCGGCAAGCACTTTTGCCAGTGCCTCGTTCACAATCACCTCATCGGGAGCCAGGGCAGCAACAGGTAGCGTCTCTTTCAGCTCCAGGAACTCGGCATAGCCGTCAAACATTTTTTTATTCGTGAAATAAATTGGTTTCCCGTTAGATAGCGTTTCTATTGCTCTTGAATTGTCGAAAAAAGGTTCGGTAAAAACAACCGCTTCCACTCCCGAAACCTGTTTCACGCGGGCAATGATTTCATCTTTTTTTTCCTCCATCCCCAATTTCCCCATGAACTCCATGAAAAAAACAGCTTTTTCTTGCTCTTTAGAAAGCGTGTGGTGTACATTGGGTATCGCGTTTGTACCAAACCTAAACAGCTCTACCGAAACAGAGAACAGCAATAGGGTGAACAGCAGTTGAAAGAATATCAACCCTTTTCGGCCATAACCCCGGTTGCTTTTCAACAACTTGCCCCGAATGCCTTGTACCAATACGATCTTTTCAACGCGATAGGTAAGTAAAACGATAACTACAATACAGGCCAAGAGCGTGTAAAGCGCAACACGCAACGGATAGCCGTAGATAAGATGAATGAAGGTTTGAATGGTCCTCCAAAGATCCGGATCAAGAGTCGGGGTATCGGACCAAGTCATCAGCAACTCGATAAACACGTAGCTCAAAAGCGTGGCGCCCAAGATCACGGGAATAATTTCGCAAAAAAACATCAATGACAGCGCCCAACGCTTGGCGCCCACGACTTTTCGTAACGTGAACTGCCTGACGCGTGCCTGTGCCGAGCTAACCAGCAAGTTGAAAAAGTTAAACAAAGCGATTATCAATGCCGTGGCAGCCAGAAATAGTATAATGGCTTCTAATGGGGGAACGACTCCCATGTTTTCCTTTAAACCGGCTAACCTGAAAAACACTTTACCTCCTCCTTCCCGCTCGGAATAGGGTTTTATGTCGAACGATTTGGAAACGGTTTCTATTGAAATGTTCGTTTGCTGAAACGAGGTACCGGGTGCTAACCTTGCAAGAGCCGAGTAAGAGCTCGTGAATTCGTTGATCTCATTTTCTAAAAAAACATCGGCTTGATAATTGAAGGCGTAAATAGGATGGATAACGCCTGTTACCGTGAATATCCCGTACGACCTATTATCTTGTCCACGCAACTCTATGTTTTGCCTCATAGCCTTTGATGCACTACCAAAAAGTTTTTTCGCCAACGTTTCGGTTATTACCGCCAAACGGCTGTTACCCCATGCCTCCGTACTCCCTGTTAAAAACTCGGCACCCGTCAGGGAAAAATAGTTTGCATCCACGTGACGGAGATAGACTTCAAATACGGTACGCTCATCGTTTTCCGGGCTACAGAAATAGTTTCTCACTGATAATCCTGAGTAAAGAGTCATCGTTTCAATCTCCGGCATTTGTAGTTCTTTCAGTTTTGTCAGATCTTCTAACGATACGGGAGTCATCCAAGATGGGTAAACACTTCCGTCGGGGCCCGATTCGGATATCTTCTCTTGTACGGCTTCAAGTTTATAAAGATTTTTTTCGTTGGGCAAATCCACCAAATAATGATTGGTTATATCCGATATAAAGTTTAGAACGGCGAAAATAGTTATCCCGCCCGCTATTCCCAGCGTGGTAAGCAGGTATTGAAACTTGTTTTTCGCGATATCGCGAACGGTTGTTTTTATGTAATGCAAAAGCATGTTATCTATTTATAATACGGAGTTGGGTGGACAAATCAGATGTTGTTACTTCTCCGTCCACTTTTTCAACTCGTTGATTAATGCATCGGTGTTCATCGGCACGGGTGGATTCATATCGACGATCTTCCCGGTCTTGTCCATGATCATGTAAGTAGGAAATGATGTGACACCAAGGCGACGTTCAAGCATATCCTGTTGTTCTTCGGGTAGATTGTAATGTACCACGTTTTCGCCAGTCAGATCATACTGTTTAATCACGTTCTTCCAAGAATCTTCGGGCGAACGATTGGCAAAATAGATAAACACCACATCTTT
>MTKW01002846.1_pt1 | contig 13209 bp, 9 predicted proteins | sample 1042761 | NCBI WGS metagenome assembly MTKW01 (sample SAMN06205366, study PRJNA360243) | anaerobic digester metagenome | biome: Wastewater treatment plant; feature: Anaerobic digester sludge; material: sludge; isolation source: anaerobic digester fed with sludge from wastewater treatment plant ...
GCCCATAAACCAAAGCTCCTTATACTCGATGAACCTACAGTTGCAGTGGACCCCCAGAGCCGGAACAGTATTCTGGAAGGCATCCGGCAGCTCAACCGGGAGGGCACTACTGTAGTATATACCTCCCATTACATGGAAGAGGTCGAACAGCTGTGTACCCGTGTTGTGATCATGGATAAGGGGAAGACGCTGGCTACGGGCACTACGGAAGAACTCAAGGCAATGATTAACCACGGAGAGACCATTAGCGTGGAGATGTATATGCTTGATTCAGAAGATCTGGCGCAGATCCGCCAGCTGCCTCACGTAACCCGTGCCCATTATTCCGACGACCGGATCTCAGTACATTACGACGGCGGCCAGCACAACTTGCTGCGACTGCTTGACTATCTGAAATCCCGGGATATCTCTTTCAACAGGGTCTTTTCGGAGCAGCCTACGCTAAACGATGTGTTCCTTGAGATTACCGGCAGGCAGCTCAGGGACTGAGGGGAAGGTGTAAAGGTATGTTCACGCATGTGTTTAACTACCGGTTGAAATGTCTTTTGCGTGATAAGGAGACAGTTTTCTGGACGCTGCTTTTTCCCTTGTTATTGGCAACGTTCTTCTACTTCGCCTTCGGCCATCTTACGGCACGGCTGGAAAGATTCAATCCAGTCAAAACTGTGGTTGTAGACAATCAGGCCTATCGTAAGAACGTCAGATTCAGGCAGGTACTTGAGTCGTTGTCCACGGAAGGTGAAAATCAGATACTTGAGCTGATCGTGGCTGATGAGCAGGAAGCTGAGAGGCTGCTTGAAGATGGGGTTGTAGTTGGAATCATCACTGCCGTCGAGGCAGGTGAGTCAGGCGTTTTAGGTGAACCGGGGGGGTCAATTGGACTCACAGTGAAACAGCGGGGAATCAATCAAAGCATACTCAAGGCGATTCTGGACGAATATGCACAAACAACCAAGATAGTCACGGATATAGCTGCAAAGAACCCGGGCGCCCTACGGCAGCTTATCGGGGATCTGGAAAACCGTAAGAGTTATACTGAGCAAGTGTCGTTTTCCAATGCAGTGCCAGATACCATGCTGGGTTACTTCTACGCATTGATAGCCATGGCTTGTATGTACAGCAGCTTTTGGGGGCTGCGCAACACCATTGATGTTCAACCGGATCTATCGGCCCAGGGGGCGCGGCGCAGTGTGGCGCCTACACACAAGCTCAGGGTTGTCCTGGCTGATGCTGCAGCTGCCTTCGTCATTAGTTTTGCCGAGGTACTAATTCTATTAATGTATCTGGCCTTTGTATTAGGAATCAGCTTTGGGAATCAGTTTGGCTATGTACTGCTTACATGTTTAGCAGGATGTATTTCAGGTGTTTCACTTGGCAATTTCATCGGCACAGTTGTCCGGGGGAGCGAGAATGTGAAAACCGGGATCCTTGTAGGTACGAGCATGACCATGAGCTTTTTGGCGGGTTTGATGTTTGTTGATATGAAAGACATTGTTGCCCGTAAAGCGCCGGTGCTTTCTTACATTAACCCCGCAGCTTTGATATCAGATGCGTTTTACAGCCTGTATGTGTTTGATACTCACAGACGGTTTTTCACCAACATCGGCATGTTGTGCCTGATTTCAGCTGTAATGTGTATGGCAAGTTTCATGCGGCTCAGGAGGGAAAGATATGCAAGTATTTAAGGCCTATTTCAAGGTTATGCGTGGNNGCACCTAAGACTGCGATGGGTGATTTTGAATCGGCCAGAACTCCTGTTGCGATAATTAACAGGGACGGTGACGCGGAACTTGCCCGGGGACTTGTTGATTACCTGGCCGCTACAAGTCAGGTGGTACCGTACCCGGATGATGAAGAGAAACTACAGGATGCGCTCTTTTACCGCAAGGTTGAGTATATTGCCATCATCCCACAGGGCTTTTCAGATAGGTTCATGTCGGGAGGCGACTGTTCTATCCAAAAGGTGATTGTGCCTGATTCCACAAGCAGTTACTATGTTGACATGAGCGTTGATAAGTTTCTTAACACAGTGAGGCTTCATAGGCTGTACGGCCAAGTGGGAGAAGATGGGTCCCAGGCGCGCGTGGTGGCTGCCGCCATGGCCAATTTGGATCTTGACACCCCGGTAACCATGAAATCGTCGGGTGGCTCCAATGGCTATCGCCAGCCCCATTCTTACTACTACGCATACTGCGCGTATGCGCTGCTGGCAATGATTATGACAGGTGTAAGTTCCATCATGATCGCGTTCAATGAACCGGATCTCTACATGCGTAACCTGTGCGCCCCGCTGCCGAAAAGAAGCATGAGCTTGCAGCTTGCAGCGGGTCATGGAGTGTTCGGCCTGGGTTGTTGGGCAATACTGGGACTTGGCAGCCTCATATTGCATGGCAAAAGCCTGATTCCTTCGGGGCTTGTTGGGTTGTACTCCCTCAATACACTTGTCTTTGCTGTTGTATGCACCAGCATTGGCTTTCTGGTGGGTAGTTCAGTAAAGAGCTATGGTGCACAAGCAGGGGCGATTAATGTAATTGCCATGGGCATGAGTTTTTTAGGTGGAGTATTCGTGCCTCAGTCAGTCATGAGCAGGCCGGTGCTGGCTGTGGCCAAGTTCCTGCCGTCATATTGGTTCATCCGGGCCAATGATGCCATCGGGGAGCTGTCGAGATTCACCGCCGGTAACCTGCGGCCCATCTACGGCAGCGTCCTAATCCAGCTGGGGTTTGCTGTGGCAATGTTTTCAGTGACGCTGTTTCTCAGCAAAGAACGGAGGGTATCGTATTTCTAATGCGAAAACCAGGCCATGCTTGTTTGGGCCTTGGATGCTAGATTAGATGGCTATAACAAGGAAGGTTTGTGGCGGAAGAGTCTTTTGGTAAAATAAACGTAAAACTATGTGCAGACAGGTGTGTAGAACGGGGAGGAGCTAATGAGCCAGAACATATTTGATAATGATGTGTTCTTCAAAAAGTATAGCGAACTGAGGAAACAAGAACACAGCTACAATAACCTTGTTGAGCAACCTGCGATACAGGCATTACTGCCTGAGTTAAGAGGAAAGGCCGTTCTTGATTTGGGTTGCGGGCACGGCGGCAATTGCATTGACTTTGTAAACAAAGGGGCAGCAGGTGTTGTTGGTGTTGATATTTCCGAAAAGATGCTTGGTGTAGCAAGAAAAGAGAATTCACATGAACTGATAAAGTACATGGTTATGGATATGAGCGAAATTGGACGATTAAAGCAAAAGTTTGATCTGGCCTTTAGCTCTTTTGCGTTTCATTATGTAAAGGATTTTCTGAAGCTGCTGCGCGATATCAGATTCTTGCTGAATGAAAATGGGATACTGTTGTTTTCTCAGGAGCATCCATACACTAGTGCTCCTAAATGTGGGCCATCATGGACAAAGGATGCCCACGGAATCAAGATCCACTACAATCTTTCTGACTATATGTGTAGCGGGATACGCCACGCAAAATTCTTTGCTAATAGTGATGATATTGTCGAAAAGTATCACCGCCCGTTGTCCGAGATCATAGGGTCCATAATATCCCAGGGTTTCATGATAAATAACGTTATTGAACCGGTCCCTGATGAGTATGCTTTAAAAAAGAGGCCGGATTTATACGATGAGTTCCACAAGACCACTTGTGTGATTATTAAAGCAACCAAAATGCAAAATGCTTAGAATTTCTTGAGATATGCCCTTCTGCCAAATAGGGTAACCCAGGCTGCCGGCAATAATCGGAAAACCTACCAATCCCGGTTGAGGTTCAGGTAGTACCGGGCTGCAGCTTCGGATAAAGACTGCCGGTATCATCAATTGCATCGGCTACTACCATCTCAAAATTTGCGTTGGGAAGGTAGTCTCTCAGCTGGTTCATGGATTCACCGACTGCTTCGCTATCACCCAGGGACGATACTGGAACTGCTTCTATGTATTTAACAGATGAAAGCGTATTGGACAAGAAGGTATATAACAGGCGTATAAGGGATGGACACGGAGATTCGGGGAAATTGGCCCACATGTACGTTTGCGCGTCGTCGAAGGGTTGCCCAGCAAAACACATTTCAAGAAACTCCTTACACACTTTGACAGGCAAGTTCTCGTCCTGCTCACAACCAGTACATAACAGGGGAGACGCGGTTATGGCGATTATTAGGAATACCGGAATGCCGCAGCGGCCGAAAGATTTCCAAGACAATGTTATTCCTCCATATCTATAGGCCATAAAAAATAGAAACGCCAGGGGTTACCTGACCTGATCATTTGTTCAACATTTTCAAGGCAATATCCTGGTTCAGCACTGAATTTCGAGGAAATGGACGAACACGAGGCTCGGAATATCCGTAAACTAACCGCTATGCTCTACTATGGCGTTTAGACTTGCACATCTTTACTTTGTGGTGCCGACGCAGGCATCGGCACCAGTGTAATCAGCCACCCAGTTTTACTAGCCGTCGTTGCGAAGTGACTCAATTATTTCTCCAATGAAAGAGTCCATAAGCGGCATTGAGACAGCCCGGTGAACCCTAAAACCCATGACATCGCCGAATGAGTTCAGAATACCGTACAGGTCCTCATCTCTCACCCGAATCACCGAAGGCGCCAGTGATGTGTTTTCCATAGTTTTCAGCAGGCAATCCAGGACAGAGCTCCAATCCTGCTCATCTGGTTCCACGACCTCGCAATGCAGAACAAAGCCGGAAGCCTTGTTCATAACAATAACTACCCTGGGATAAAAAAGGGCGTCTGAGCCCTGAACCGGAGTTAATACGGGAAAGGTGTCAATATCCCATGTTTCTTTGCTGATGTCTGCCTTTTCTCGGATTTTCTTGACCCGGTCGTAATCCCATCGCGCCTCGACCGTAGGCCGAATATAATCACCGGGAATCTCCCACGAATCGATCCAGCCATCGCCCGCTCCTGAAGGCTCCTTGGCACGAACAAGAATACTGCCATCATCGTGGCTCAGTTCCATATCCGGATTACCGGCCAGTCTTTTCCCGATGTTACAAGCTTGATCAAGGGCATCGCACAATAACTCGCATTCGCCGCTGCTTATACTTCTTGGGTATAACCATGGTTGCAGCCTGCGAGCCCACGGCCAATGCTTCTTTCGGCCTATCAGAATACCACCGGAGCCCGTAATTTTCTTAAAACGGAGCCTTTCGTCATCCGAGATTTCCTTTTTTGCGTTATAGTGAAGGACAAGGACGTCCATCTCTACAGCAAGATAGGGGTTGCCATACGAGCCGTCATCCATCATCTCCAGGAGCTGGGAGAAGCCCCGATCTCCTAAGAAAACATTCAAACCGTAAACTTGCTTAATCGCACCGAGGATAACACACCATCCAATAACGCCGGTGTGAGGGTCTTTAACACCGAAAACCTGAGTGTCGTCCATCCATTCCCATGGAGCCATATTAGCAAGGTGCTGCGCCGAGTTGTACAGCCGCCGCAGTTGAGCAGGAGTTGGTTCAGCAAACGTTTCAGGATTAGCCACTGTCAAGTTCATCCTTCCATCCATGAATTCTATCTACCATGTTACTCTGAGTNNTTGTATTTTCCAAGTTCCACATTTCCGTTACATTGTTGACAGTACGATTCTAACATTTCACGCCCTGCTTTTATAGCACTATACAGATGTTGCTTTGTTTTTGACAAGCCCGGTCAAAAAGGTTAGTTTGGAGTAACGACAAATTTAGTAGGTGTTTGCGGGCGAACCCTTCGGAGTTGTAGAACGTAGAATCTTACTCTTTGAACCTGTTGGTTAATACCGTTGTAGGGAAGCAGACCACTTGGAAACTGTATTCTATAGGACATTTCCCCGGCGCGGGGAACACCCTTTGTGTTACGCGAGTATCAAATGGGACACTGTGGCTGTGGCCGGGGCTTCCGCTTAAAAAAGATTACCGGAGAGTGAGAGAGGAGAAGGTGAGGAAGGGATGTCTGACTTCAAAGCCGCGATCTTTGATCTGGATGGGACATTGCTTGACTCCATGTGGGTATGGGAGAAGATCGATCTTGATCTTCTTGCTGGACGTAACCTGACGGTGCCGGATGAATACTCTGGAAAGATTGCTTCCATGACTTTTAGGGAAGTTGCTGAATATACCATTGCCTTGTTAGGACTGGATAAGACTGTTGAGGAAATCATGGACAAATGGAACCAAATGGCACTCCATGCATATACCCACGACGTCACGCTGAAGCCCAACGCAAAGGAATACCTGTTGTCTCTCAAAAGACGAGATATTAAGCTCGCTACGGCCACTTCGCTGCCGAGAATGCTCTCTGAGCCTGCGTTGAAGAACAATGGCGTCTATGGCCTTTTCGATGCGTTTTGCTTAACTGACGAGGTAAGCCGCGGAAAAGAGCACCCTGATGTATACTTGCTCGCAGCGAAGAAACTCAATGTTCAACCGGCGGACTGCATTGTTTTTGAAGACATCCTGCCCGGCATCAGGGCAATCACAGCGGCAGGCATGAGGCCTTACGGAGTATATGACCGGTCATCTGAGATTGACCAAGCGCAAATTCAGGCATTGTCTGAAGTCTATATACGGGATTTTGGTGAGCTCTTGTAACCTTGCTGCTTCACCAGCGTTTTAGCATCACCGATCATTTGCAGCACCAAATCGCAATTCTAATCGCCGCAAAATTCCCAGGGAGCCTATTCTGCAGGGGAAAAGAGCTTGCAGAAGACATCTGTACAAGCAGGGAGGGAGGTTGGTATTGGCGAAATATCCATTATCATGAAAAAAGTGTATAGAGACTATAACCAAAACCGGCCGGTATCGATGCTTTCCTCCTTGAGACGATGGTTGCCGGAATGGCGCTTGCCTTTCTTCATGAGCGACATAATACATGCTGATCCCAGGATTGGTAGGAATGGAATTGAAGAACAAAGCTAGATTATTAGAACGGATAGCAAAGGTAATCATTGACCGGCGAAACCTGCTGTTTCTACTCTATATTATTGTAATAATCTTCAGTATGTTTTCCATGCACTGGGTCCGTGTGGAAAACGATATTATCTATTATCTGTCAGAGGACAGCAAAACGCGCCAGGGAATTACCATTATGAATGAGGAATTCACCACTTTTGGTATGGCGGATATCATGATTTCAAACATTTCTTACGGACATGCCAGGGAGGTAGCTGATAAAATAGGCGACGTTCATGGGGTAGCCTCGGTGATGTTTGACAATACAGAGGATTATTATAACAACTCTTCTGCGCTTTTTGTTGTCCTTTTTAGTGGCGAAGATACTGATGAGAGCAGCTTAAAAGCCATGGAAGAAATTCGAAATATTGTCGAGCCTTATGACTTTTCCATTTCCACTACAGTAGGTGTAGATATAGTCGCTCAATTGGCAAAGGATATGACAATAGTAGGCGTGCTTGCAACCATTATTATAGTAAGTGTTCTTGTATTTACATCCCAATCCTATGCTGAAGTTCCCGTGCTGCTTATGACTTTTGGAGTGGCTGCTCTTCTCAATATGGGGACAAACTTCATGCTCGGGAAAATCTCTTTTATATCCAATTCGGTGGGAGTAATTCTTCAGCTGGCTTTAGCCATTGACTATGCTATTATTCTTTGCCACAGGTTCACCGAGGAACATGAACACCTTCCGGCCAGAGAAGCTGCCATCCTGGCACTTAGTAAAGCTGTTCCAGAGATATCTTCCAGCAGCTTAACCACTATAGCGGGGCTGGGGGCTCTTGCTTTTATGCAGTTTGGAATTGGCAAGGATTTAGCTGCAGTTATGATCAAGGCGATTTTCCTAAGCATGCTTTCTGTTTTTACCCTAATGCCTGGCCTATTGGTGATGTTTAGCAATTCAATCCAAAGGACTAAGCACAGAAACTTTATTCCGTCTGTATCGGCCATAGGACGGTTTTCTATTAAGACCAGGCATGTTATTCCGCCGGTTTTTGCTTTAGTACTTGTGGTGTCCTTTGTGTTTTCCAGTAAATGCCCTTTTGTTTTTAGCGTGAATGACATACGTGCTCATAGAATGAGCGATACTCAGCTGGCAAAGGACCGGATTGAGGAGAATTTTGGTACCAAGAATATGATCGCGCTCATAGTGCCTTCCGGAGATTACTCGGCGGAAAAAAAGCTCTTAACCACCCTGAGAGACTATGATGAAGTGGAATCAGCCGTAGGGCTTTCTAATACTGAGGCTATAGGTGGCTACATGTTAACAGACTCCCTGACGCCAAGACAGTTTTCCGAGCTTGTTGATCTGGATTTTGAATTGGCCCAGCTTCTGTATTCAGCCTATGCAGTTAATGATGAGGATTATGGAAAGGTCATAAGCGGTATTAGTTATTACAGTGTTCCTCTGATAGATATGTATCAGTTCCTGTACGATGAAGTTGCTCAAGGGTACATCCCGTTCGACGGTGAGCTAATGGAAGATTTGGAAGAATACAATGAATTATTGACCACTGCTCGTAAGCAAATGGAAGGAGACAATTTTACTCGAATGCTCTTATACCTCAACCTTCCAGTAGAAAGTAAGGAGACTTACGATTTTCTGTCTGCAATCTATGAAGATACAGGCAAGTATTATGATAATAGCCGGGTGTATCTTGTAGGCGAATCCTCAAATGCTCTGGATTTGTCTTCGACTTTCACCAGGGATAACCTTATAATCAGTATCCTGTCTGTGGTATTCGTGATCCTCATATTGACTTTCACATTTCAATCTGCAGGACTGCCCATTTTACTCATATCTGTAATCCAGGCTAGTATTTGGATTAACTTTTCTTTGCCCGTCATAAAAGGACAGGGCATTTATTTCCTGGGATTCTTACTGGTATCCTCTATCCAGATGGGTGCCAACATTGACTATGCCATAGTGATTACCAGCCGTTACCTGGCCTTGAAAGAGAAATTGCCACCACGTCAAGCTGTAATTGAAGCCTTGAATCAGGGTTTCCCTACGGTCATAACTTCCGGCTCTATTCTGGCTGTGGCAGGCATTCTCATTGGCCGGATTTCAACAGACGGCGCAACTTCTGTCCTGGGCTCCTGCTTGGGCCAGGGTACGATTATATCCGTAATTTTGGTTATATTTGTTCTTCCACAGCTCCTTTACCTCGGAGATCCAATTATCGAACGTACTTCCTTCAAATTGAAAACACCTACGCTTTTTTATCAAGCTGAGGGGAAGGTGCACTTTACTGGAAGGCTGGATGGATATGTAAAAGGAGAAGTCCATGCTTATGTGGATGGCACTATTGCTGGTGAAATACGTCCTGTAAAGGGTAGTGAAAGTGAGGCCAATGATAACCATGGCCATGAGGAAATGCAAGCGTAGGGCCATGAAAAGGCCTTACTCTGTTATATCCATGATAATGACACTTTTATTATTATCTATGCAGGTTTGGCCGGTATTAGCTGCGGGTGCATCTCCCCAGACTGTTTACGTTTTCGATGCAGATGATCTATGCAAACTGTCAAAAGACTGCTCCTTTGATAAGTGGTCTAAGGGTAGGACTGTGGTTTTGAAGGCTGATATTGATTTAAAAAACAGGGAGTTTACCCCTATTCCCATATTTGGAGGCGTTTTTGATGGGCAAGGCCACAGTATCAGTGGATTATCTATAAACGTAGAAGGGTCTAATCAAGGCCTTTTCAGGTATCTTCAAGAAGGCGGAGTCATAAAGAACCTGGTGGTTAAAGGGGTTGTCACTCCAGGTGGAGACAAGAGCAATATCGGAGGCATTGTTGGCAATAACAGCGGTGTATTAGAGAATTGCAGTTTTTCAGGTTATGTAAAGGGCAAGGATAATATTGGCGGCCTTGTAGGGCGGAACGGTACCTCGGGCATGATAATTAGCTCCTCTGCAAGGGGAGTGATATATGGAGAGAGCAAGGTAGGCGGAGTGGCCGGGTTTAATGCGGGGACTATTCTACGCTGTTACAATAATTCCAGCGTAAACACTACAGTTGAAGAACACAGGCTGGATTTCCAGGAGTTGACTGTTGATGATTTTGCCCCTTTCAAGTCTTTCGTCAATGTTATGGATATTGGAGGAATTGCAGGTATAAATACGGGCGTAGTACGAAGCTCAGAAAACCGCGGTAATATTGGCTACCCTCATGTTGGCTACAATGTAGGTGGAGTTATGGGGAGACAAAGCGGTTATGTGACAGAATGCTTAAACCACGGCAGCATATATGGCCGAAAGGAAGTGGGGGGGATTGTGGGACAGATGGAGCCCCACATATCTACAACCATTCCCCCATCTAAACTGAAAGAGCTGCATAGGGAGCTAAATCACCTACAATCCTCGATTAATAAGTTGTTGGATGATACGAAGGCCAGTTCAAATGTGATAAACCAAGGCCTGTCGTCTGTTCAAGACGATCTCAATAGTACCAAGGCCTATGCTGAGTCTCTTATTAATCAAACGGAGGCTCTCTTAAACAAAGACATAGAAGAAATAAATAGGATTAGCTTAATGGCTATAGAAGTCATGGACAGATTGATTCCAATTGTAGATGCCCTTGCTGATGTTGTTGAGATTATGGATGAAGCTCTTCCCCTGATTAGACAATCCCTGCATCACCTTGCCAATGCCATGGGCCAGCTGCCTGAACTCAGTGATCATTACAGGAAGTTNNGGGGAAATGGATGGAGTACTGGAATTGCTTAATTCTGCCTGGGATCATCTTAATGAAGCAGGGGAAAGCCTGGAAAAGGCAGTCGATGGCCTGAAAACAGCCCAAGAACACATGACGGAGCTGATAAGGATCCTGGGTGTTATAGGAAGGGATATGGGTCTTGCTCTTAGTTACTTACGGGATGCCATAGAGGTGCTGGAGGAGGCCATGGGTCCCATTTCTGCTATGCTTCGTGACATTTCCGGCCTGTTAGAGTATATGGCTGAGCAACCGGAGCTGAAGTTTGAAACCACAGATGATGTATACCAGGAGACAAAGGAGAACCTTTTTAGGTCCATAGATAGTATGTCAGATTCCTTGTTTCAACTGATTAATACTGTGAAAAGAGAAGGGGATATATTACTGGATGATTTTCAAAGAGTCAGCGATCAGTTATTCGTTGTTTTGGGCCTGGTGCTTGATATTGCAGAGGAGGTAAGTGAAGGGGAGATAGACCCGGACAAGATCCTTGAGGATGTATCCCGTAATGATGTAGATGGGAGCACAGAGGGTAAGGTAAGTAATAGCACGAACTATGGTGCTGTAGACGGAGATATTAATGTAGGCGGCATTGCCGGTGCCATGGCCATTGAGTTCCTCTTAGATGCTGAAGAGGAACTGAGCATAAGGAACAAACCATCCCTCAGGACTGTGTTTAAAACCCGGGCAGTCATGGCCAATTGCCAAAATCATGGTGCAGTAGTAGGAAAAAAGAGCAACGTGGGCGGCATTGTGGGCAATATGGACCTGGGCTACATAAGGGGCTGCATAGCAACAGGCTCTGTAGAGAGCATTGACGGGCACTATGTAGGTGGCATTGCCGGCAAAGCTAACAGCCTCATTGACTTCAGTTATGCCAAATCCACCCTTCATGGAGGAAATTATGTAGGTGGTATTGCAGGGCTTGGACAGGAGATTACCAACTGCTGTTCTATGGTAAGTGTTAATCGGGGTAGGGCTTGCGTAGGCGCCACAGCAGGGTACGCAGATAAAGACAGTGTCATAAGAAACAATTATTTTGTCAGCCATGTTTTAGCCGGCATTGATGGGATCAGCTACATGAACAAGGCAGAGCCTGTAACCTACGAGGAATTCATTGCCATAGATGGCCTGCCGTCGATATTTAAAGAGTTCAAAGTAACTTTTTGGGTAGATGATAAGCTTGTAGACACCATAGAGTTTGCTTACGGGGGATCCATTGCAGAAGAGGATATACCACAAATCCCCTTAAAGCCGGGGCATTATGGTAGATGGGAAGGCTTAGATGTGGCAAACCTTACCTCTGACTTTAAAGTGAAAGCAGAGTATTTCCCTTATGTAAGTGTTCTGGAAAGCCAAGAACAAAGAGAAGGGCCACTATCAGTGGTTTTGGTTGAAGGTGAATTTAATGACGAAGATTCTTTGTCTTTGACAGAGATTGTCCGGGGGGAACAGTCTCCCTCAGGAGATGGTGAATTAGATGGTGAATTCATTGAGGCATGGTGTATCAGCATTCCGGAAGATGGCAACCCAACTCATATTGTTCGAGTTATGCCACCAGAGAAGAAACGCAACCTGGTAGTGTATGTTTTGGAAGATGGGAAATGGATTAAGACCAGTATTAAGTGGGATGGCAAATACATGATGTTTGAGTCCAGTGGGAATTGTGTGACTTTTTCTTTGGTCAAGGCAGGATTTCCCTATGGAAAGCACTGGATCTTGTTTGGCATAGCAGCAATAACAGGACTACTGCTTTTGATTATGAATTCGATTGTAAGAAGGAAAAAGGCCGGCATCCCGGATGAAATAAAGGGGCTTTGACGTAAGCTTTCGAATTCCTAGGATCTTATATGGACGGTTTGGGTTAGAAGGCAGGATATTTACTCTGTTTACAGAATACATATCTCGAGAGCTGCTTGCGTAAACGTATTCATGAATACTCTGTTCTGTTTGATCGTACAAGTTGGACCCTCACACCAAGTGCGAGCAGCATTGGCCAGAACAACTTTCCATTGGAGGGTCCTGCAGTGCTGTCAGAATCTGCAAGTTTGGATGTTTGTGAGGCTACACTAAAGCCGTTTGTCATGGATTCTCAGACAGTGGCCGAAGTAGGGCTTGATGAAGAAGATCTCAATCTGTTGGCCAGGCGCATCAAGTTTTTGTTTGACACCAATCCACGCGATGCTGTTTCATTACTTGAACGCGATTACCCTTCAGCGTTTTTGTGCTTCATGGTCTGGAAAGCTAAGACCTCGTACAGCGAGGGAGTTTTCTGGCCGCCAATACTGGAGTCCCTGGGCTTGTCGGGTGTTCGTTGGGAAAGGCAACTTGGCCAGGCTTTTCAAAGATGCTTAGAGCATCTGGGCCTTCTCCAATATGAAGCGCCCGAAGCGTTGGCTTATGTTACCCCGGTCCTTCTTCACGGAGGAATCCCTGATTCGTGCGTTGATTCGTTCTTCCGCCATGTTGTTGCTTCTTTCGTGAGGGATGGCATCGTTGACCCGAGGGCTATAAAGCATGAGGTCAAAATCCTGAGAAAAGAAG
>MTKW01024715.1_pt1 | contig 13207 bp, 10 predicted proteins | sample 1042761 | NCBI WGS metagenome assembly MTKW01 (sample SAMN06205366, study PRJNA360243) | anaerobic digester metagenome | biome: Wastewater treatment plant; feature: Anaerobic digester sludge; material: sludge; isolation source: anaerobic digester fed with sludge from wastewater treatment plant ...
AACTATATCACCACACCGAGGACCCATTCTTTCCATGGCTTGAATGGCATCAACAATGGTGAGTTGGGTGGTTATGGCTTTGTTGAGATCAACAATGGCAAGATCCAAACCGATTTCGTGAAAATGTTTTTTCTCTTCGGGAGGGAGAAATCCTTTAAGGTTCTTTAAACTCAGGGTAATACCAGTTGCATAATGGACCTTCATCGTTGGTAAATTAATGATGACATCGGCTTCAAAATACTCTTTTGCAATTAGGATGTTTTTGAGAATAAGCGGATCCGAAACCGGAACCGATACCGTTTCCGATTGGTTAAAATTGATTAAAGGAAGGTGGTATTTTTTAGCTAAATCTTGAAAGCCGGTTTTTTGAAAACAGAACTTGGTCATTTGGGCATCACCAAAGGTCGACTCACCAATAACTATCGACCGAACCTGGTAATCAAGCAGAAGTTGAATTAATGCTTCTACCATCGTCCGGTTAGTTGTCCCTTCCCACCCATTGAGATTCGGTTTTAAAAGAATTCGATCTCCGTGCTGAATAAATTTTGAAATTCCTCCAATCAGCTGCATAGAGTGGTTTAAACTTTCCTTGATATTTTCCTTTACTCGAACGATACTGACTTGTCCCATGCCGTTTCCTTCTTTTTTTTCAAGGATGGAAAATATATCAATTGTACCAAATAAACTTTGATCAGAGATATTTGAAAAAAATGAATAATTTAAAAAACCGTCATCCTGAGAGGCTCTCTTTCGCGCACGCTTCTTATTCTTTTGATTTTTTTCTCCCCCTCACCCCCTCATTCCNNATTCATTACACAATATTAAAAGAAATTTCGCAGATAATGAATGAGGTGATCAACATGAAAGGGCTCCTGTTTGCATTACTTATCATTTTGCCCTTTATTTTTGGAAGTTATGCATTAGCACAAGAATCAAATCAGAATCCCTCGAAACTGGAAAAAGCTACCCTGGCAGGTGGTTGTTTCTGGTGTTTGGAGAGTGCCATGGAAAAACTGGAGGGAGTCATCGAAGCCATCTCTGGCTATACCGGAGGCCATACCGAAAATCCCACTTATGAGCAAGTCAGCTCGGGAACCACTGGCCATTATGAAGCGGTCGAGGTTACTTTTGATCCAAAAAAAATAACCTATCGGGAAATCTTGGACGCCTTCTGGAAAAGTATCAATCCGACTGATCCCTTTGGTCAATTCGTTGATCAGGGTTCACAATACCGAACTGCCATTTTCTACCACAACCAAGAACAGAAAACTATCGCCGAGCAGTCAAAAGAAGATTTAGAAAAGTCGGGAAAATTCAATGATCCCATTGTAACCGAGATTCTCCCGGTTTTAGTTTTCTACCCGGCCGAAGAATATCATCAGGATTACTACAAAAAGTCCAATAATCGCTACGAAGTCTACCGTTCATTTTCCGGACGGGATCAATTTCAAGAAAAATACTGGAAGGATGATGAAAACGTGACCGAAAATCAAGATAAATTCGCTAATTACCAAAAGCTAACTCCCGATGAGCTTCGGAAAAAACTTACTCCTCTTCAATATGAGGTCACTCAGGAAAATGCTACCGAAATGCCCTTCAACAATGAATTCTGGGACAACAAAAAAGAAGGCATTTACGTGGATATCGTTTCCGGTGAACCGCTCTTCAGCTCTCTCGATAAGTTTGAATCCGGAACCGGTTGGCCGAGTTTCACTCAGCCTCTAATTCCGGAGAATATCGTAGAAAATACCGACAGCAGCCACTTAATGAAGCGAACTGAAGTCCGTAGCAAATATGCCGATTCTCACCTTGGGCACGTTTTTGATGACGGACCTCTGCCAACCGGACGTCGTTATTGTATCAACTCAGCCGCTTTGCGCTTTATACCCAAAGAGGATTTAGAAAAAGAAGGGTACGGAGAATTCATCAAGTTCTTCGAGAAGTAATTGAATGACTTTACCCGCCCTGCGGGGATCAAAACACCCGCAGGACGGTACAACCCCCTCCATTTTCCACTTCAGTTATTTCTCTTCTCTTTGTTCGCGACTTTTTTGGTCTGATCGTTCGGAAGTTTCGGAAGATATAACGTAGGCAAGCAGGACCGAGCCTTTCTTTACTGCAATATGGTGTTTGTCGGGAGCCGGCCATTCGATGGTCACCATGAAGCTTTGACCTTGTGAAACCATTTGTTTAATGAGCGAGTGTTCGATCGCATCTGAAGCCGGATAGCCGATCCCTACAGTGTTTTCCGGATATTTAGGCCGGAAGGTATTGACTAGGTAGAGAGTGGAACTCCCCAACATATTGCCCTTGAGATCAAAAATTTTCACTTTGGGATTCGAGGTATATCCACTTCCTCCATTCACTTGATTGGTCACTAGTAAAGAAAAATTCAAGGCAGCAGCTTTAACCTTGACTGGTTCTGATTCAAGCTTGAAAGTCCAGGAAGCGCGGTCACCCGTCTGGGTGAGCCAAGTCCACCCATAGATAGGACCATTTCCTAAAGTATTAAACGAGAACGGTTGAACCGTAACGAAATCTCCTTCCTGGAAATACTGTGATAATCCAGATCCTTCTTCCCTTTCTTCCTCTTCTCCTTGTTCATCATTTCCTTCTTGATCTTCTTCCTCATCAGCTACCACCGATGACAACACAAAGCTGATTTGCTGGTAGTCTCCTGGTTGAAAGGTTACAGGTTTACTCTGGCTGATATATCCTGGTGCATCAACAGCGACACTGGAAGAAAGTTCTCCCTCACAACCCAGAGCGGCATTCATAAGTCGATAATCTCCTGGATTGGCCAGGGAGATCGAATATTCGGTTCCAACCATGGACACCTGGGCATTATTTACAGCATCACCATTGCTGTTGGTCACCATGACTCGAAGAGAAAAAGTCGGTGGTTGAATGACTGGAAGGATAAAATGAACATCGCTTACCTCATTGAGAGTCAAGGAAACAATCTGGATTCCCGGGTTATATCCGGTTTTCTCGGCTTGAATTTCTACTGGAGCGAACCGTTCGGTTCCGGAAATTTTATTTAATATGACACCTTGCAATAGATAACTCCCATCTGACCCAGTTGTGGTGGTAAAAGTCGTGTTCGGTATTCCAATTGTCACGGCTGCTAATGGTTGGTTACATTCATCCTTGACAATACCAGAAATGGACGTAGTTAGGGTGACTGGGATAGAGTCTGGACCGGAACCAGGTGGGAGAATCGGATAGCGAGCGACGGACATCGTTATCTCAGCTCGATCTTGGCTATCGGAATTCTCTCCTCGAGCAAATACCTGAGTCTCATTTCCAACGGCAGTTGCATTCACGTCACCGGACACCGTCCCATTAGCTATATTGTATGTAATATCAAGATCGCTCCCTCCGCCGGGGTTGATGTCGGCATGGTCGTCAGAACTTACGGTATCCTCATCCCAGAGGCTAATTTCCACTGGGATACTGGTCGTTCTGGAATAGAACCATACCGGATAAAACCAGTTGTATTCAGAGAGGATATTCGGATTGGCATCATCGCAACCTTCAATCACCCCAGAAGTTGGAAATTGCCGATAACCCATTCTGATTTTCACATAAAAATCAGCATCATCTGGACAGTCGAGATACTTCCCACATCTTGAACCAATGGCTTTCACTCTGGTAATTTTTAAGACTGAAACCATGAAGGATTCGTTCTTCCAATTTTCATAAAATCGGCGCATCAAACCAGCACATACCCTTTCCGCCAGCGGCAGAACAATATTAGCAACCGGCAGGAAATACTGAGGTCCGGTATCTTGATATTTAATATCATGAATATATTGTGCTGATTGCTGAGCAGTATAGGTGCAGAAATCACTGGGAATCCAATCATTATGATAGATCCCCCCCATGGTTGCATGAACAATTAGTCCTTCATCAAGAAAAGTATCGACCGCATCTTCATAAACCCCGTGAGTGGTTTTTTCCGAAGCATCGGCATTGATGGTGAGTTCTTCTCCCAAACGATCTTGATGGGCTCCGATATTAGTGGCATGGTGAGNNGGACTGTTATCTCTCATGGCTTGCACCGCTTGGGCGTAATACCAGTTGCACATGTCGGTCGCGGCGGCATGTGGACCCCGTAGGGTGGAGACTTTCCAATCAAAGGATATGCCTTCCGCCGCACTGTAATCAGAGGTCAAATAAAAACCCTTGCCAGTGGAAGGTTCATAAAAATGAGAAAAATAATTCCTCCCCAGAGTCACACCCAGATAACTGAAGGATCCTCCCTGGTCAGCTTGATAGGCTCCCTCATAAAGCTGCAACAAATACTGGTTGTAAGTATCAGCCATGGTCGCATAACCATCGTTTCTTAAGACATCAATCGCTTTCAGGATAATAGTACCATGACCATTGGGATTTTCTACTTCGGTATGGGCATCGTTAAACTGGGGTGGACTGTAAGAATAGGCAGGAGAAATCAATAAAACCAATATGAAAAGACCAACAGATATTCCAAAATAAAAAACAGATTTTTTTGAAAATATTCTATTTTTCACTTTTCCCCACCTCTCTATGTCATCAATTATACCTCAATCAACCAATAATGAAATCATCCATCATCCTGAGCCTTCTTCTCTTCTTTTTTTCTCTCTCTCGCCCCCTCATCGTCTTTTGCCGATGATTCTCCTCGTTCCTTTGAGCGTGAAAATCTCATCAACCCAATCCGTCATTGCGAGGAACGAAGTGACGTGGCAATCTCATCCGATTCATCTTTATTATTTTTTTCCTCGCCCCCTCACCCCCTCTGCCCCTCAGTACTTAAGGGCGTGAGGATCTCATTTTTTATCTTTTAATAATTTACTCATTGTCCCAATTACACCATACCACTGCTTAATAAATTCAAGAATCAGGACTTAGCCTCAGTTTATTACAGGTTCGCCTCTACGATTCTTCTCAATTGGCTTTTTATCGTTATTTAATTTTTTTATTTTTATCATTGTAGGGGCAGACCTGTGTGTCTGTCCTAATATTGCCTATTATTTTTTCCCCTTAATATTTTTACTCCAATATTTATTTAACCAATACCACCTTTTCAAAACCACCACGCTTCATTACAAAAGCCACCGTGATCCATAAGGTCGCAGCAAATGCACAACTATAAATCAAAAAAGGGACTCCTTTTATTGGACCGGCAAAAACAAAAAGCGTACTGAAGATATAACTGGCGTGCATGATTACTTCTAAAAACAGACTCTCAGTGTGCTCGTAGACCCGCACCATGAGCACCCGGAAAGCCGTTAGAGCAGCTATCGAAGAAATAAAGTATACCGGGAGAAAGACGGCAGGAGCAACAGGAGCATAAGAGCTCACGCCGACCCAGGTCATCTGGAGCAGATGCCATACTCCCCACAAAATACCAACGATAATCCCAGTGGTCAGGGCATTATATCGTTTTAAAAGTCGAGGAATGGCAAATCCTGTCCATCCCAGTTCTTCAACAAAGCCGCCTACAATTCCCACTATGATACCTGGCAACAAGAGGGGTATTTTATCATTCGTCTTAAGTATAGCCGGGAGAAACTCTGGGGAGAAAATGGAAAGGATAAGGAGTACCAGTACTTGCCAGAAAGGAGCGATTACGAGTGCATCCATATACCAGCGAGCACTCGTCCGCCATCGTGACAAACGGAGGAATAATTCACGTAAGCCTGGTTTTCCAGAAAGGAGAATGGTTAATAGTATACTGGCGATTGGTGGACCTGCTAACATTGCCAGGACTGCAATTTGGAAACTCGGGTCGGTCTCCCAGTTAGTACCAGCGAAAAGACCAGAACTCCCGACCAGCAAGAAACCACCAAAAGAGATAGCAAAAGTTAGGATGTAATAGATGATTACTGGGTACCGCTTAATAAAAGGCAGATGATTCGTCATATAGCCCCTCCCTTAAAAAATAAATAATGTTTAAAATCTCTTCACAAACTCACCACTTTTAGTTTTTTTATTTATACTACTTATTAGAGAAAAATGAAATAAACTGAACCATGTAAGAATCACTTTTTTTACTGCATTGATCTTTATGCCATGTCGTAAAATCATTTACGGATGAAAAACCAAGGATTCGACCTACCATTGCATGTGGCTACATGAATCGGACGTGGTAAAGGTTGGGGGGGCAGAAGGGGCGCGGGTTTCTGGTTCCTTCTCCCATCAAGGGAGAAGGAATCTAAATCCGTCATTGCGAGGAACGAAGTGACGTGGCAATCTCATCCATTGCGCTTCCATCAAGAAAGAAGAGCTTCATTTCCCTGATTCAGCTCCTTTTTATAGCTTTTCCACCGAGGCATAAAACCATCCATATACGCCTTAAAACGGCTGTTGTGCCTTGGTTCCAAAAGATGAACCAGTTCATGAACAATCACATATTCCAGACAGTAGTCTGATTTTTTAGCCAGTTCCAGATTCAACCAAATCCGTCGAGGCTTAATGGAACAAGATCCCCACCGGGTTTTCATCTGTTTGATTCGCCATTCTTTCGCCTCAACTCCGATGATTTTCTCCCATTTTTTTATGAGTTCTGGAACCCTTAACTTTAATTGCTCTCGGTACCAATCATTTATGACCTTTTTCCGCTTCTCCCGATCATCATCTTTTGCTACCAAAAGATCGATAAATATTTGATCACGGATTATCACCTTGGGATGTCCAGCATAGTCAACAACCCGCAGCCGATAACTACGACCAGCAAGATAATGGCTTTCACCATTGATATATTCATAGTGTCTCACTGGTTTTTGTTGAAGGAATTTCGCTCGGTGTTTTTCAATCCAGGATAACTTCTCAAGAGCAAATTTGCGGATGGTCTCCAGGTTCATTCGGTAGGGAGCGGAGATTCTCACCCTGCCATCAGGAGGAAGAATTCTCAGATGCATATTTTTTATATCTTTTGATACTACTTCGATTTCAATCGAACCAATATGCATGCACTGGGTTTTCTCTTTTTTCTTAATAATTCAACCCTCATTTCTATAGTAATTCCAGAATCTTGATTTAAATGATAACATAATCCTTTTATTTTAAATTTTTTGTAAATATATTATCCTGCATTCGATTAAAATCAACTCTCATTCTAAATAAAAATAGGCGAACACATCGGTTCTCCCCTGCNNGTTCTCCCCTGCGATTCAAATCCATTGAATTGTTTATTTTTTATTTTTTCATTCATATTCCCATTGGGGCAGACCGGTGTGTCTGCCCCAATGGGGTTTGCTCCATTGTCTATCCATCAATTGCACCCGGCATCTCTCATAACGATTTCATATTGTTGGAATCCAATCGGGTTATGTTGATAACAAAAAGGATATGATTTGATATGGGGGAGGGAAAGAGGAGAATATATTATTGTAGATCTATACAACCAGACGAAGATTTACCACGATTCAAATTTGATTTACTTGATGATGAGATTATAATTTTTAATCTAAATAATCAACCCGTCCAAAATCCTTATTTACTTATTGTAAAAGCTGTTTTAGTTCGGTTTCACTCCCCCAGTCTTTCATCGTTCTTCATTGTTATCCTTCTTTATAAAATTCAAGAATCAAGACCTGACCCCAAGATTTTCACTTCACCTATTGTTCCATTTCATACTATATCGAATTCTTTTTAAATCCTCTCCTTTTGTTGGTTTACGAAATACAAACATATGTTCATGCATTATCATAAGGAAATTATATTCTCCAACTTTTCTTTTCCAATAGGGTGTTGATTTACAATTGTGTTGTACCTTGATTATATCTTCTTTTAGGACAAAGCCATTTTTCAAGAATAATTCCAGCACATAATAAGAAAGAGGGATATAGTGCTGGGCTTTCCTGGTATCCCCAATTAGTATGGCGCAATAAGCGTTTTCTTTTAATACTCTATAGAATTCTTTAATACCTTGTTCTAATTCTTGGCAAAATTTATCAACACTACTAATGTTAGAAATGTCTTTCGGTATTTTCCCTTCAGAATACTTAATGATGTTAAGGTACGGTGGGTGAGTGAGAATTAGGTCAATACTATCATCATTGATTCCATTTAAACTTCGAACATCTCCTAAATTAACTATTTGTGGTAAAGAATTCGTATATTCAAATTGTAAATTATCAGTGGTAATACGAATAGCATCTGGATTAATATCTCTGCCAATTCCTCGGCGATGTAAGGTTTTAGTTTCAATAAGAGTTGTTCCTCCACCAACCATAGGGTCAAGAACTGTATCTCCTTCTTGAGAATAACGTAGGATAATATTACGAGCTATTTGTGGAGCAAAATTACCCCGAAAGCTTGGATTATGAGTATACCAAGTACCTCTTTCTGGAACAGACCAAACCGTAGTGTTTTCTAATTGGAAACTTGTAATATCTGACATAGGATTTTCTCTAAAAGCCCCTTTCTTGCAAAATGTAAATTGAGTGGATAATCTATCAATTCTAATCCCTTTCGGATTTGATTTTTTTGACCTTTCCAGCCAAAGCCATCGGTTATCCAAATAAAATAAAAACCGTTTTCAAGTAATTCATTCTGCCGATTAATATATGAGTCAACAATTTCTTGAGGTTTTGAACCTTTTCCGGAAAAGAAGTTAACTTCAATATTGACAATTTTATTCTTATCCCCGACTAGAGCGAAATCAGCTTTCCGATTAAGAAGTGAAGTTGAAATCTCAAGATCATAATGATCTACAAGATATCTGAAGTATTTTTGATTTTCAATCTGAAAGAGTAAGTTTCTTCGTTTTACTATTTCCTGGATAATAGGACCTACAACAAGTTCCATTGCTTCTCCGCTTCGATTCTTACGAGCATGGGTATCTAAGCCTACCTCTACTCCAGTCACATAATCTTGAATATTTTGACAACTCGTGTTTTGAAAAAAGTCTGTGAGTCCAGTTCTTTCAAAAAAAATTATCAGTTCTTCAATTTCTTGGTTTGATAGAGATCGTTTTTGAAAATCATGTATAACTGTATCAGAGTCAGCATCGGTAAAGTCTTTAATGACTTTTATCTTCATATCACGTATAGCAAGCAGCAATGGAATAACAGGGAGTACTTCCGGGTAACCAGTTACCAATTTATGGAGAGTCAAATTAAAATTAGGACAATGAACGAGAGAATTTAAAAGATTTAACTCAATTCTATACTTTTCTATATTTTGTTTAATCTTTTCCCAGTTAACAAAAAATTGGTATCCTCGGTTAGTATCCACAAGAGTATCATGAAAATAATCCACTAAATCATCGAAGGATTTATTGCTGAAGAAGCTCTGATAGAGAGATAAATTCATCCTACTTTTTCTCCATAGTTGCGAATAATTAATTCATTGATTTCTCCACGTCGATTTGCATTACAGTTAATAAATCTCTTTGCGGGAACTCTTTCTATGACATATCCTTTATAAAGTTCATCAAAAAAAATATCTTCCGGGTCTTCGTTTTTTGGGTCGGAATTGCTTTGAATGAGGAAGGCTCCACGCTCATCCATTTCTCGAAAAAACTGAGCTAATCGCTTCTGGTCGTTTTCAGAAAAACCTTCCTTAGAATAGGATGTAAAACTGGAAGTTGAATTAATTGGTCGATAAGGAGGATCAAGATACACTAAGGTTCTTTTTTGAATAAATTGAGTAGAAAGAGAAAAGTCTCCACAAATAATTTCTGTATCTTGAAGAGCATAACTTGCTTCAATTATTGTTTTTTTATCACATATCGCTGGATTTTTGTAGCGACCAAAAGGGACATTAAAGTCACCTTTCTTATTCAAACGGAAAAGACCGTTATAACAGGTTTTATTAAGGAAGATGAGCCAGGATGCTCTTTCTATCCAATCCTGATTGCAGTACATATAATCTAAGGATTTTCTCTGAGTATTATATTGGTTCCGAATTTGATAGAAATATTTACTCCGATTTTCCTCGGAAAGCTTGAGATAGTCATTTTGTAATTGTTCAAGTCTTTTGATAAGCAAATTAGGTTCTTTTTGAACAACTTGATAGCCTAATATAAGTTCGGGGTTAGAATCGATTAGATACGACTCGTTGACATGAAAGTGTTTTTTGAGAAAGAAAAACACTGCTCCACTTCCAATAAAAGGCTCAACATATCTATCGATTTGGAGACTTGAGAGTATGTGTATTGGGAGTCGTGTAACTATAGCATTTAAAAGTTGAGTCTTCCCTCCTGCCCATTTTAAAAAGGGCTTGGATTGTATTCTTTCCTCAATAACTTTCATGTTTTATTCACCGAGATTATTTATCCTTTTTTATTTTAAATCATTTATTATGAGTAAAACTTATTTATCAATGTTTTTTTAATTGCCGTTAGAAAAATAGGGTTATGGCAACTCTCTTTCAGAAAACTTATTACAACCATTTAAATTATACCTGTAAATTATTCTGGAACAACCCATTTATGAATATTTACAACATAATAATTAAGTCCAAATAATCACAGGGTGAGGTTTATTATTTAATTTGAAGAGGATAATGAGTCATTCCCGGACAAAAAGAACGACGTTTCAAAACGGGAATGTGGGTGTTGGGGTTGGTTATCCAAGGAACTGAGTTAGCTCAACTCTTGAAATGCCTCCCTCGTTTTTTTTTTATTAGCCCGTAACATCTGTTGGGATGGTACCGGTCGTATTGATCTCTTTAGAACATGATCACAAACATTTTAGAACAGAAAAATGAAAATTTTCAATCTCAACAAATCATCCTCTATTTTACCAAACATAAATACTTTATTCATAGAAAATATTATTATTAATCTTTCAAATTTATTTAATTTTACACAGATGGAAAATTATCTAATATAATATTTGAGTGAAAGTACCAAAAAAGGACGGGAACACCTATGCCAATACCAGATTACCAATCATTCTTCCTTCCATTATTGTTACTTGCTTCTGATGGAAATGTCCATAGTGTGAGAGATACCATTGAAACTTTATCCAACCAATTTAATTTGTCGGATGAGGAACGAAAAGCTCTCCTTCCCAGCGGGACTCAACGAATTGTTGATAACCGTATCGGTTGGGCACGTACCTATCTCACCAAAGCTGGGTTATTAGAAACCCCCAAAAGAGGATATTTCCAAATTACTCCAGCTGGGAGAGCCCTTATTGCCACAAACCCTCAAGAGATCAATGTCAATATCCTCATGCAGTATGATACCTTCCAAGAATTCCGATTTGGGAAATCACCTCAAACCGAAAATAAAAAGGACTTCCCAGTAAGCCCTCAAGCTACCCCTCAAGAACAACTCGAAGAAGGGATTGAAAAAATCAATCAGAATCTCAGTGAAGAACTTCTTCACGAGGTTAAGAACTGCTCACCCTCTTTCTTCGAGAAAATTGTGGTTGATTTACTCATCACCATGGGATATGGAGGATCTCGAAAGGAAGCTGGGGAAGTTTTAGGAAAAACCGGAGATGAAGGAATCGACGGTATCATTAAAGAGGACAAATTAGGAATGGATACGATTTACATCCAGGCCAAGCGCTGGGAAGCGGTTGTCGGACGACCGGAAATTCAAAAGTTCGTAGGGGCTCTTCACGGACAACGAGCCAAAAAAGGAATTTTTATTACCACCTCTTCTTATACTAAAGATGCCCTTGACTACGTTAAAAATATTGATCCCAAGGTTATTTTGATCGATGGTAAAACCCTGACTAACATGATGATTACATTCAATGTAGGAGTTTCAATCCTCCAAACCCTGGAAATCAAAAAGATTGATACTGATTACTTTCATGAAGAGTGAGGCTAAAATTAAAGAAAAAAGCCTTGGTTTTAGACCTTTATAAAAGCAATAGAGTTTGAATAATGTTAGGCTGGGGAGTTGGAAAGAATGAAATACTCGACTTAAAATGTTTCTCAGTATGACGGCTTAAAAATCCTGTGGGATCAGGCCTTGATTCTTGAAATAGCCGATCTCATTTCTTAATCATTTTTTCCAAATGTACATTTATTAACTCCAGAGATAATCTCTTTCCTGATCCAGGCAAGGATATGTACTCTTTTATATACTCTTCGGCATGGCTGGTCACTTAATATTTTCAGGCTTATAACAATATTAGATCTAGTTGGTGATTTGGTTGAGATACATGAAGGTGGTGATGTACTATCCCGCCAAAATTAAACCTGCTTTACCCTGGCATATAAGCTTTGTTAAGTAACCTTGAGCAAGGAAATTTCCTCCATCCTAACTTCAATTTTTTATATTCTGTAAAGTTTTAATATTTAATAGAGTTGCAAAGAAGCTCATAGCTACAAAGACGACAACATATGGAATAAATTCTTTTATGCTAATAATTACACCATAGGTATATTGAAAGATTGTCTGAGATATCACGATTAAACCAATCATTGAATTGAGAGTTAATAATAATATTGCAATTAAATAGCCAATCGGTTTCCTTTCATATACCATTCTTGCAGAATAAAATGCCAATGGGGCAATGATTCCAATATCGAATACAAAAGTTGGTTCTGTAGTATTAATACCTATAACCCCCGGAGGATTTCCAGTTTTTATAGAACCTATTATCTCAATCAGCCATACAAATACTGATAAACCTACTATAACCAAAAATACCACCATACTCTTATGGGGTACCGTGGACAGAATACTATCTTGAATTTTTTTTTGTTTAAGCCTATGTATTCCTATGATAAATGTAAACAAACTTGCTGAAAAAAGTAATATATACACGACGAATAACCTGTTATATGCCGCTCCAAATGCTAATGACGCAGAGTAATATAACAGACATGATAATAATCCTAAATGAAGCAGCTTTATTCTAAGTATGTCCTTGTTATTTAAATATAAGGTAATTATAAATAAGGGTACTATTATGAATAATATTACTGCATCGGTACCTTTATTTATTGGAGCCTTAAAATAACTCTCATGAGCATATAATCCATTCCCAAAAATCTTAACTTTATCCCCATTAACATTTTCGACAAAAAATGATTCACCATTATCCTGCCAAAATAAACCTAATGACGAAGTAATTATTGCGAGAAGTATTATCAAAATTGATAAATTACTAATTCTTTTCATCTTAAAATCCTCCATTTCTCGATATGAGTTAAAAAAGAGGGAGTTGTTTTTTAAAATTTGAATTTTTTATTTTCTGACTTCTTCTTTATTATAAATTGAATAATGTGATAACGTATACTAAAG
>MTKW01009088.1_pt1 | contig 13194 bp, 11 predicted proteins | sample 1042761 | NCBI WGS metagenome assembly MTKW01 (sample SAMN06205366, study PRJNA360243) | anaerobic digester metagenome | biome: Wastewater treatment plant; feature: Anaerobic digester sludge; material: sludge; isolation source: anaerobic digester fed with sludge from wastewater treatment plant ...
AACGAAGGCGCAAACCACAAAGGTATCTTCAGGGCCATAAGCACAGTAGCTATGGCAGATAAAATTGCTATCCTCGTTATGACTTTTATATGTGAGTGGTTTTTTTGATTTTGTTCCATAAATAAAACCCCCTTCAATAAATAAAAAAACCCCGTGTTTCTGGCACAGGGCATATAATTCTAAGTCTCGTCTTCTTTCATCCAGACTGTACTGTCGGCTTCGGAGTTTCACCGAATCATGCCTTTCGGCTCGTGGGCTTTACCACCGGTAGGGACTTTCACCCTGCCCTGAAGACCATATATTCGTTATCATTAATTATATTCACAGGCTTTATATCTGTCAATACGTTTATTGAAAATCATGGAAAACGTATTTCAAGAGCATCATTATTCTTGTCAGCGGTTCAGACATTGCCTTTTTAGCTATGTTCCTATTGCATCAGCTGTTTTATCACATTATTTATTATTTCATATGAAAACCCTCTATGAGTAAGGAACGAAACAATTCTTCTGTGAATCAGCGGATCACTGATATCGTATTTGCTGAATCTCTTTTTCGTTATGCGGTAAGCAACTAAGGATTCATCAATTTCAAACTCGTCAAGCACTTCAGTAATTATCTCTTTGTTAATGCCTTTTTTCTGTAATTCATACATAAGTGCCTTTTTTGATTTTGGCTTAAGCTTAAGACGATCCGAAATATATTTATGCGCATACAACCTGTCATTTATATATCCCATTGATTTTAGCTGCATAACGGCACCTTCGGCGGTGTCTTCATCAAACCCCTGTCTGATAAGCTTTTGCCTGACCTCAAATTCCGTTCTGTCTTTTGAGTACAGCATTCTTATTCCGTTATGCTTTGCAGCCGTTATGTTTATTTCTTCGCGGATCTTTTTGATTTCTTCCTCGGTCAACTCATTTCGTTCATAAAGATTCAGTTTCAAATACTCTTCCTTAGGCATTGAAAAAGCATATTTGTTGTCAATGTATATACTAATCATATCAGGATTGTTTTTCTGTTTTACAGCTGATGTAATAATCACTTGACCGCACTCTCCGTACTTTTTTCTTACATTATACCATGAATTTAAGAAAAACATAATATTTTCACTTGGTAAAATCGGGGGCATCATGGCATCAACTGAATAAATTCATGATACAATGTTATAGGGTATCCGTTTGAAATCTATGATTCGGTAACGGGTGAGGTTATTTTACCGTATTGGCATCAAGCTGCAAAACTATACTTCATCATCCACTACATGGGCTTCAATACTGCTGATAAAAGCCTTGTCATATTGGGCACGGATTTTTTCTTCGATCTCCATGCATAGTTCCGGATTTTCCTTGAAGTACTTCTTAACATTCTCACGCCCCTGCCCCAAACGCTGTTCATTGTACGAAAACCATGCACCGCTTTTCTTTACGATATCCAACTGAACACCAACATCTAATATATTTCCCTCTCTGGAAATACCTTCACCGTAGATGATATCAAATTCAGCTTCTTTAAACGGAGGGGCAACCTTGTTTTTTACTATTTTTACCTTTGTTCTGTTACCAACAGCCTGTCCGGCATCTTTAAGCGTTTCAACACGCCGAACTTCCAAGCGCACGGATGCATAAAACTTCAATGCGCGGCCGCCGGGAGTTACCTCGGGATTGCCAAACATAATACCAACTTTTTCACGCAATTGGTTTATGAATATTGCAACTGTCTTTGATTTGCTTACCACACCTGAAAGCTTTCTTAATGCCTGCGACATCAACCGGGCTTGCAAACCTACATGAGCGTCGCCCATTTCCCCGTCTATTTCAGCTTTCGGCACAAGTGCGGCAACTGAATCTATGACAATAACATCAATTGCTCCGCTTCTGACCAGAGCTTCCGCTATTTCAAGAGCCTGTTCCCCTGTGTCGGGCTGTGACACGATTAGATTTTCAATATTAACCCCAAGAGCTTTTGCATATACAGGATCCAGCGCATGTTCGGCATCAATAAAAGCTGCCTCTCCACCGGCTTTTTGCGCCTCCGCAACAGCATGAAGGGCAACAGTCGTTTTACCGGAGGCTTCAGGACCGTATATCTCAATAATACGACCTCTGGGAAACCCGCCTACTCCCAGTGCAATATCCAAACCCAACGCTCCTGTGGGAATCGTATCGATATTCATGTGCGCGGCTTCCCCCAGTTTCATGACGGCCCCTTTGCCAAACTGCCGTTCTATTTGGCTGAACACCATTTCCAACGCTTTCTTTTTTTCATCACCGTTTGCCATAAACTTGCCCTCCTAAATTAAAGAATTTACCCAATTTTCGCTTATTTTCGGCTTATTCGAACATCTGTTCTAAATTATATCCGACTTTTTACCACAAGTCAATAGATTTCAAAAATTTCCCTTTTAAAACATATTTATTGCCGAGCTGTTCAGATATTGCTTTATTATTCTATTGTATAATAACTACTGCCACAATAATTCCTGCGGGTCCTGCTTCGGGTGTTTCATTTCCCAGGGCGCCAAAGCACATACTGACAGCACGCTTTAGGTTTTGTATATTTACACACAGTGGTCTCCATATCCCGGGTCGCTCATTAACCCGCTCCACAGTCCCTGTTAGCAGCAAGGCGCTGGAGCATGTCGCCCGTCGTCACCGAATACACCCGAATCACCCGCTATATTTTTGGTATAAAATACTGTTTACAAATTGTACAATAGTTCAGGAGTTACATCCGGATAATAACTATTTATTTCCCGGTTATTTCCCGTATTCTTACCAAAATCGAACCGATAAAGTATCTGACATCCTCAATCTTCAGCAAAACAGCGGAAACCACAAAAGCAATAAAAGCAAATATAAGCTGCACACCAACCACAAGAATCTCCATTACCTTTCCGGCAAACGAATAAGTTTCTGCTGCCGGAAACGGGATAACAGCAATTAATAACCAAAGAACAATCCCTGCTACCACAGTAGCTACGGATGTTCTGGCAAGAAAATCAAAGTTATCGGGAAGCAGTGAAAGCCCAGTCTTTTTCGAAAAAAATATTACTAATAAGAATGAATTTACCATAACAGCGATAACGTATGCAAGGGCGGTACCAACAGCTCCCATATCCGAATTATGCAGCAGATACACATTAATTAGTATGTTTATTGCTATCGTACATAAACCGCAGAAAAACGGTATTCTTGTATTCTGAATTGAGTAAAAAGCACGGTTTAAAATAACCACAACAGACTGAAACAAAAGAGCGGGCGCATATGCAAGCAATGCGACACCGTTCAGCATTGTCTCATAATAAGGCATATTGCTCCACTTAAACAGTATCTGCATTATTTGCCGGCTTAACAGCATTAAAACCATCGTGCATGGAATGCATAACACCATCACTGTTCTTATTCCTTTGTAAAGAACACGTTTATAGTCGCCTCCTCTGTCCTCCGCAAATCTGGTAGAAAGCGTCGGCAGTATCGCAACACCCATACTTTGGGCAAAAATGCCCAGCGGGAGCTGCCATGTCCTGTTTGCATTTGTCATCATTGTAACGCTGTTTTGAGCAAATTGCGTTGAAAAGCTCCGGGAAATAATCACATTAATATACATAACCGCGGAAGCGGTAAGGGATGGAATTGCAAGTTTCAATAGCTTCAAAAATGTTTCATTCTTTATGTACAGACGAAACTTGTAGAAGTTAAGATGCTTCCATACGCATGCAAGCTGAATCAGAAAATAAACAACAGAGCTTGCCAATACACCCCAGGCTGTCAATTCGGCACTAACCCCTCCGAAAGCAATTATAGATGTCATCACGCAAATGTTATAAATAACAGGTCCGAACGCCGCTGCCGCAAATTTGTTATACGCGTTTAAAATACCGTTAAACTGCCCTACAAAAATCATAAAAACAGCGGATGGCAATAATATGCGCGTAAGCTTTACCGTAAGCGCAAATTCCTCTGTGCCTGCGCTATACCCGGACGCGACAATACGAATACACTCCGGCGTCCATATGAAAAATATTATTTCAATTATGAACACGGCTATTACGGTTATATTTAAAAAAGTGCCTACCGCTTTCCAGCCGTTTTCCTCGTCATTGTTTATAAGGCTGGAAGCAAGAACGGGTATTATTGCAGCGGCAATAGCACCGCTGACAAGAAGCTCAAAGGCAAGATCCGGAAGAGAAAACGAAACCCAGAATTCATCTGAATAACCCCTCGGCTGCATAATATTTCGTATCAGTACCGTCCGTAAAAAACCTGTTATTCTGCTTAAAAGAGTTGCAAACATTATCATTGCAGCGTTTGCCGATAAGCGTTTTTCAGAACTTAATCCCAAAATATTTTATCCTCCTATGGCTATTTTGATAAAAAGGCACCGGCTAAAACCATTATCAGGCTTCATGCCTTCCCGTCAATTCCATTTTAAGAATCAGACGGCGCACAATATCCAGCGCCCGCAGGCATGCATCATTTTGTATTCTTTCTCTGTTTCCCATAAGTTCATATGATCTGCAGACAAGCTGATTATGAAGACCTGCGGCTATATAGACCAAACCTACGGGTTTTTCAGGTGTTCCTCCGTCAGGTCCTGCAATTCCGGTTATTGCTACACATACCTGGGATTTTGTTTTTTTTATCAGTCCTTTAAGCATTTCCATTGCGGTTTCGCGGCTAACCGCCCCGTATTTTGTAAGAGTCTGTTCGGATACCGCAAGTTCTTCAATTTTAGCCCTGTTTGAATAAGTCACATAACCCCGTTCAAATATTTTCGATGCGCCGGGAATACTTATTATCCTGGCTGCAAGCTGCCCTCCCGTGCAGGATTCCGCCGTTGAAACAATCAAACCCCTTTCGCTGAGAAGATTGAATACCACCTGTTCGAGAGTTTCACCCTCTTCGGAATATACGAGGTCGCCGAGCCTTGACCGTATTTCATTAACAACCGGCCTCAGCATTTTCCCGGCCTCATCCTTTGAGCCACATCTTGCGGTAACGCGCACGGTAATATCACCCATTGAAACATACGGCGCAATCGTAGGATTATCCTGCAGGTCTACCAGATCCATAAGCCTTGTTTCCATCTCGGACTCGCCTATCCCAAATATTTTAAGCATCTTAGATACAAGAACCACTCCCGCTGATTTTTTAAGGTACGGAAAAACAGTATCTTCAAACATCGGGTTCATTTCTTTTGGCGGCCCCGGCAGCATTATCACGGTTTTCCCCGCTTCTTCGATAATACATCCCGGCGCCGTTCCGTTTGAATTGGGTATAACTGTGCAGCCTTCCGGAAGGTAAGCCTGTTTTTCATTATTCTTGAACATTACCCTGTGTTTTTTAACAAAAAAACCTTCTATTTGCTTAAGGATATCCTCATATAACACAAGCTTTCGGTTCATTGCCCGCGATATCGTTTCCTTTGTTAAATCATCCCTCGTCGGCCCGAGACCGCCGGTCGTAATCACTATGTCCGATCGTTCCAAAGCGGTTTTTATCGTATTTTTAAGCCTTTCCGGATTATCCCCCACTACTGTGTGAAAGTATACGTTAATTCCTAAATCGGCAAGCCTTCTTGAAATATACTGGGCATTAGTATTTGAAATTTGCCCCATTAAAAGCTCGGTTCCAACTGCGATTATTTCAGCTATCATTCTCATCATTCCATTTCTTATCCTTGCTTAATCTTACCCGCCGCCTATGGAGGCGGGTAAGACCTGTAATAAATCTCATTTTATTTTATGTTTTTAGCAAATCAGACATCATTTCATTAATACAATTCCATGTTTCATTCCAGCCTGTCCTTTTTTTTGAGGAAACAGCTATCACCGGAACACCGGGTACTATATTAAGAGTTTTCCTGATTTGATTTATATTTTTCAAAAAATATGACCTTGAAATCTTGTCTGATTTGTTAGCTAAAACAATATGAGGTTTACCCATCGCACATATCCAATCATACATCAGCTTATCATCTTTCGTGGGCTTATGCCTTATGTCTAATATCATAATAATGAGCCGTAATTGGGTACGCCCTAAAAGGTATGATTCCACAATTGTATGCCATTTTTCCTTTTCTTTTTTTGAAACCTTTGCATAACCATAACCCGGTAAATCCACAAGCAGCAGTTTATTTTCCATATTAAAAAAGTTTATCTGCCTTGTTTTACCGGGAGTATTTCCGACTCGCGCGAGACTTTTGCGGTTAAGTAGAAAATTTATTACCGATGATTTCCCAACATTAGACCTTCCGACCATCGCTATCTCAGGTAAATCGCTTTCGGGATAGCCTTCGGGATTCACGGCGGTGGTAATGTGCTCAGACCATTTTATTTTCAAAGTTTTCAGCTCCTATAAAGACGTAGGGATTTATTGTGTTTGGTGACTGCTTTTTCTTAAGGTTTTTCCCTTCTCAATCATTTCTTTAGCCAACATTGTTGTGCTTTTGTTTTCCTCGCCGCTTAACAGCCTGGCTATTTCTTTTTCGCGTTCATTACCGTCAAGCTTTTCTAATATCGCAATGGTTCTTTTTTTATCGGTTTTTTTGCTTATAAGGTAATGAGCCTTTGCCAGGCTGGCAATCTGCGCATGATGGGTAATGCATATGACCTGATGTTTCGCGGAAACCTGAAGTAGTTTTTCGCCAACTTTTAACGCCGCCTTCCCACCCACTCCGGTGTCAATTTCATCGAATATCAGAACACCTGTTTCATCCACATCAGCCAGAATAGTTTTTATTGCTAACATTATCCTTGACATTTCTCCGCCTGACGCTATACGATTCAGGGGTTTTAAGCCTTCACCCGGATTCGGTGAAATAAGAAATTCAATTATATCCAAGCCATTTTCATTATAGCTTCGGTTCTGATCAAATTGTATATCAACTTTGAATTCGGCTTTTTCCATTTCCAAGTCCATTAATTCCTTTGTAACTTTTTCTTTAAGCTCATCGGCTGCCTTAACCCTCATATCATGAATTTGACACGCTTTGGAATATAATTCAATTTCGAGGGAGGATTTTTCAGCATTCAGCTTTTTAAGCAGACTTTCCGTGTCAGAAACCTCCTCAAGTTTCTGTTGTATGAAACTACCATACTCAATAATTTCTTCAATAGTGTTCCCATACTTTCTTTTAAGCGTCCCGATTAGCGCCAGGCGCTCTTCAATTTCCTGCTGCTGCTTAGGGTCATAATTAATACTCTCTTTTTTTAGTCGAATTTCTCTTGTAAGTTCGGTTAATCTATCGGCAGCCTCAAGCAGGTTAGAAGATATCTTTTCAAACTCGGCATCTATACCGGATATGCCTTCAATCGCCGCCTGCGCCTGCTGGATCAGGTCTAAAGCGCCCGGAATATTGTTCTCATCTCCCGCAAGGTTTAGATAAGCTGAAGAAAAGGCTTGCATTATTCCTTCGGCATTGGATATAAGGCTGCTTTTCCGCTCAAGTTCAATATCCTCACCTTTTTTCAGGCACGCAGCACTGATCTCCTTAGCTTGATATCTGTACAAATCCTCAAGACGTGCCCTCTCTTTCTCCATTTTACGCAGCTCGGAAATTTTTCTGTTCACTTCATTGTATCTTTTCAGTACATTCTGATATATTTCCTTTTCTTGCAAAAGGATCCTCCCCGAAAACATATCAAGATATGTAACCTGTGCCTGGCTTCTAAGCAGAGATTGGTTGTCATGCTGTCCATGAATGTCAATAAGATATTCTCCAATTTCCTTTAGCTGCGCTACGGTAACAAGAGCTCCATTAACCCTGCATATGTTTTTACCTGACACGGAAAATTGGCGGGAAATTACTACTGTTCCATCTCCGGACGGTTCAATGCCCATATCGTTTAACATATTAATTAATTTATCAGGTATTTCAAAAACGGCTTCCACTTTTGCCTTATCTTCCCCTAAACGGATAATATCCCTGGATACCCGTCCTCCAAGCAAAGCATTTATCGCATCGATGAGGATGGATTTCCCGGCTCCGGTTTCACCGGTTAGTATATTCAAGCCGTCTTCAAACTCAATCGCCAGTTTTTCAATAATCGCGATGTTTTCTACCGACAACTGAATGAGCATCAGTTAATCTCCCTCCAGTATCCTGTTAAACTTTCCCTGTATCTCCTCTGCAATCCTTTCTGCTCGAGTAACAACCATAATTGTATCATCGCCTGCTATGGTTCCAACTATTTCACTCCACCCAAGCGAATCAATTGCTGATGCAACAGCCGGCGCCATCCCCGGCAGGGTTTTTACAACAAGAATATTATTGGCATAATCACTGGACACATAACCGCCTCGAAGAATAGTAAGGAGCTTTTCACTTAAAACTCCGGTATCGCTGTTCATTGCCGTATATTTTGCTTTTCCTCCATTAGTCATAACCTTAACAAGCCGAAGTTCCTTAATGTCCCGTGATATTGTTGCCTGGGTTACTTCCATACCCTGTTCTTTAAGCTTTTCAACAAGTTCATCCTGGGTTTCAATATCATAAGATTCAATTAGCTCCAAAATTTTCGCATGCCGGTTATACTTCATTATTTTCACCTTTCCCAATATACAAATTCGTATCCGTGATTTTTATGCGATGCCATTACGGAACATTGCTTTATATGCACAGTAACGTAAAGTTATCTCGAATCAGTATTCCATCCGTGTATTTTCGCCCTTAGCACATCATAGAAATTTAAGTGGCTTATCGAAACAAATTTTATCTCTTTATCCGCCCGCTTCACATAAATTTGGTCCCCCGCTATAATCTCAAAGCCTTCCTGGCCATCAAGGGTTATTATCGCAGGATCCGGGTAATCATCATTTATCCGTACAACAACCTCTTTTTCCGGGCTTGTTATAAATGAACGCGAGTACAAAATATGAGGGCATATAGGCGTAATAATCATCATTTGCATTTCCGGCTGCACTATGGGGCCGCCGGCCGACAGCGTATAGGCAGTTGAACCCGTCGGCGTTGAAACGATCACTCCATCTCCGGGAAAGGAATCAATATACTGGTTATCCACATAGACCTTTAAACGAACAATCCGAGACAACCCTTCCCTGCTTACCACAACATCATTCAAAGCCATACCGCTGAATACGATGCTTCCGCTGCGCTCAACCACGGCTGTCAGAACCATACGTTCCGTCAGCTTATAGTCACCAGTTGAAAGGCTCTTAATTGCATTTTCAATATCGTGAACTTCAATTTCGGCTAAAAAACCTACGGTTCCTAAATTAACACCAATAACGGGGATATCATGTTTAAATAGAAGACGCGCCGTGCTAAGCAGTGTCCCGTCGCCTCCTAATGAAAGAGCAGCCGAAACGTTTCCCGGAATTTCTTTTTCATCAAACCCCGTAACACCTATTTCATATGCTAATGGAAACGAAGCAACGGGTTCCATACCATATTTTTTTATGCATTCAACTACAGTCTTTGTAACAGCGAGCTCTTTATCCCGCCTTCTGTTTAAAAATATGGCAATTCTTTTTGTCTCCATGCAAGTTCTGTACCTCCGGCTTATACGTAACAAAATAACTAACTGTCGGGGGAACATCTTCACCTTCGCTAAAATAACAGAAATATTACTTTGCAATGGTGAAAATCTTTCGTCTCGTTTTATTATACATTTAATATGAATAAAAATACAATGGGGTAAAGTATGATTTTACTTTTTGGTTTTTGGCTGCTGTTTAGACAATACTATGAAACACCCGAAGCAGGACCCGCTGGAATATTGTACAACATTTCTTCGTAATTGTTATGCGTCTGAACAGCGGGTAAAGGCAGAAGCAAAATTTACGTATTTGAAGAGCTTTCAAAAAATGCATGGGCTTCGGTGACAATTTGCCGTATTGGTGTGTATCCTTCACCGAAAAACTCTTTTTTAATGTATAAAAGATATTCTATATTCCCTTCCGGACCTCTTATCGGTGAGAATGTCAAACCTGAAACAAAAAAACCCTGTCCTTCGGAATAGCGGACTACTTTATCAATGACTTCGCAATGGATATCCGGATCCCGAACCACACCCTTTTTCCCCACCTTTTCACGGCCTGCTTCAAACTGCGGTTTTATAAGGCATACCATTGAACCTTCAGGTTTCAGGATCTCTTTTGCGGGAGCAATAATTTTTTCAAGTGATATGAACGATACATCGGCAGAGGCAAAATCAACAGGTTCGCCTATATCTTCCGGTTTCACATAGCGGAAGTTTGTCCGTTCCATTACAACAACCCTCTCATCTGTACGAAGTTTCCAAGCAAGCTGGCCATAGCCGACATCAATTGAATAAACCTTTTTAGCCCCATTTTGCAGCATGCAATCGGTAAATCCTCCGGTGGAAGCCCCGATGTCCATGCATACCATGTCCTTCAGGCAAATATTGAACTCTTTCAGAGCTTTTTCAAGTTTTAGCCCGCCTCTTCCTACATAAGGCACAGGGTTTGCTTTAACCGATATTTCTGAATCGGTTTCAAACCTGCTGCCGGGTTTATCTTCAAGTTCACCGTTAACGCAGACAAGCCCCGCCATAATAGCTCTCCGGGCTTGTTCACGGCTATCGAAGCAGCCGCTTTTAACAAGCAATATATCCAATCGTTCCTTTGGCAAGATCCGCCCTCCCGATAAAAACTTTAGTAATAGCATATGCTTATGGGCATAATATAAATGATACGAACTATGAAGTATGCTCATAGCTTGTATCAAACTAATAAACACTCTTTACTTGTTTGTATCAGTTTACCTTTTTATACCATGTTGGTATTGGATTTCTCATACCTTCAAACCAATTTAAAATATCTGCGTTTAATTGCAAAATGGAATTTAATCTTTCAGGAGCAAAATATTTAGCCCATACTACAGAAGTTATTGCACTTGCAGAAAGATAATATGCCAACAGCATCCAAAAAGACTCTGGAGGGTTGCCATTAAAATATCCGTCAATTTGACCTGATGCAAAGGCAGGATATTCTACTCCGATACGATTAAATTCATACCACGGATCACCATAATTATCGAAATCAACAGTATGCCAATCAATAACAAATAACTGATCATTTGCTGATTTTATTATGTTTCCTATATGATAATCTCCATGATGATAACATTGATGACGATTTTCTAACAGATGTTTGTTTCCTTGAAGGAAAGATAAGATTTTTTCATTCCCAAAAAACGGAACTCCCTCAGAATTAAAAGCATTTATTCGTTCATCAATTACAGAAAAATATCGCATTGACCAATCATCAGTATCTTTTTGGGCTTTATGTGAATGTATTGTTTTAAGAATTTTACCAGAGTTAACTCCTAATGCGTATTGCTCTTCTTCACGTAACGTAGGCACGATCTCTTCGACTTCTTGTCCATCAATCCATTCAAGTAGGGTATATACGTTTTTATCTGCATTGCAAATACCAAAATCAATAGTTACTGGCATAGGAACACCAATAGAAACCATTTTCTTCATAAGTTCATACTCGGTTTTCTTCTGTTCATATTCTGAAATATCGGCAACACGAAGGAGAAGGCGCTTATTTCCTTCAGTTTCAATATAGTATTTTTTATCCCCAGACATGCCCTTTTCAATAGGCCTGATTTTTGTAAATGTGTCATACATAGGAATATCAGTCACCAAGCATACCCCTTCCTGTTATTAATCTTTCTTCGCGATGTTTAACTACTGCGAAATAAAAACTCCAAAGTCCTTCTTTCAAATAATCGCGCCATGGATGGCGCGTCTTTCAGCCTATTTCATATAACGGTCCGTATCTCTGACGTGACCGAACCGGACCCACAGAGCCCTTCTCCTTGGTGGTGCTTGCACCCGGTGAGGGCATGTGGTGCGGCAATCATCATGCTCGTTCCCTCGAAGCCCTTCTACATGCTCTTTCCCTCCCGCACCTGCAAACAGAGATACATTGTTCTACGACGTATCGTGCCCTGTGACTCAGACAGCGCCATGGACGGCGGTGCCTTAAACTTCCACCCTCATAGCTTCTATTACACAAAATGTAAAGAATATAGTTAGATTATTCTTATAACACAAATACTGCATTAGTTTTTACAACCATCCATTGTTAATCCAGTGTTGATTGTCAGCAGAAGGACTTTTCTCTTTTTTCAGTAATCCTTTATGAATCATTTTACATATCAAAAAGAATATACGTACCTTTAGTCCCTTGCGTCCTGGCTTATGTGTAACATATTTTCGGGCGAAATTAACAGTCTTACATTTGATTTTGTCTCGGCGCTTATCAGATAAGTCATTCCAAACAACCCCCTCCATCAGTCCGAACCCAAGTCGAAATACATCAGAAATCCCCATCCAGTTAAGGCTGGTAGCGATATCTTTTTGTGCTGAGTTGTTTGGTGCACCAATGCTATTTGTTAGGATAACTGCACGTTTTGTAAACATATCCTTATCGGGGCGATGAACCATCCAGTGACAACAGAAATGGTCAAGCAAAGCCTTCATCTGAGCCGGTACGCGCAATGCATATACAGGAGCTGCAAAAATAAGTAAATCAGCTTTTAGAATTGCGTTCCATATCGGTATTGTGTAAGATGCATGAGGACACAAATTCTCATCTTTGAAAAAACATGTCTTGCACCCAATGCAAAAATGAGGCAAATCTTTCGGGAGATAATACTCTATTATCTCATTTCCATCTCTTAATACGGATAAAAAAGTTTCTTTTATTTGATAAGTGCAACCTTTTATCTCTGTTCCATTGATTACAACAATTTTCATTTAACTCCCCCAAATTCCTTTTTATATATAAACTTAACTTCATAATTTACAACTAATGCGCAATAAAGCCCTCAATACTACTTCATATGTTAAATTCTTTTTTTAAAATCTGAATTAATTTAATCGCAAATTCTTTATCAAACTGGATATTCTGACTTGTCTTTTGGATTTCTTTACGCCCACTACTCCCATATGTCTCGAGTTGAAAATACTTTTCATCGTTTACATAGAAAACGCAATATGTACAACACCAACGGTCGTTTCGATTTCCGCCCATTCTTTTTCATCACCGCTTTTAAATAAAACAAACTCAAACCCTTCCGGCAGTTTATAATCTTTAACTAACGTTCCTTTTTTTCTCACCATCAGAACATGATAGTAGGGGATTGACTGATCTAACATATAAACAACACTCCAACGGGTTTTAAAATATATTG
>MTKW01005093.1_pt1 | contig 13177 bp, 14 predicted proteins | sample 1042761 | NCBI WGS metagenome assembly MTKW01 (sample SAMN06205366, study PRJNA360243) | anaerobic digester metagenome | biome: Wastewater treatment plant; feature: Anaerobic digester sludge; material: sludge; isolation source: anaerobic digester fed with sludge from wastewater treatment plant ...
ACGTTGAAAGTATTCATATCATGCGACATCGAAGGTGTATCTGGAGTGGTAGACAGCCGTGATCAAACATCATCAGAAGGGAAAGATTATCAAAGAGCGAGAGAACTTATGACACAAGAGGTAAATTCGGTTATAGAAGGGGCAGTTCAAGCAGGCGCAAAAGAGATACTGGTCAACGACTCACATGGCTCTATGAGGAATATACTAATTGAGAAAATACATCCGGCAGCAACTTTGCTCACAGGTTCCCCTAAGCCCCTTTCTATGATGCAAGGTATATCCGAAGAATTTGATGCGTGTATTTTCGTTGGATATCACTCTAGGATGGGCAGCCCGGGAGTACTTAGCCATACCATCTCGGGCGCCTCTGTGGCTGATATTTGGGTTAACGATATTTTGGTTGGAGAGACGGGGATAAACGCTGGAATAGCTGGGTTTTACGGGGTGCCTGTGGTACTTGTCTGTGGCGATGATGTGTTGGCTCAGGAGGCTAAACAACTGTTGCCACATGTTCATACCGCTGTTGTTAAAGAGGCAGTAGGGCGCTACGCCGCCAAGTGTCTGCCTCCTCAAAAAGTTAAAGAAGTTTTGATCAAATCTACAATACAAGCTTTGGAAAGTATAGAAGAAGCTGTACCATGGCTCCTAGAATCGCCTGTGACTTTCAAAATTCGGTTCAAGGATTCGGGTTTGGCAGAAGGNNTTTTTGTTAGGCCTCTAAGTTTCGGAAAAAGCACCCCGTCGGAGTACAAGCCGACGGGGTGTTCATCTATGTGGCCATACGAAGCTATACGCCTCTAAATTTCTAACATTAGTCCTGCAAGGAGTGCGGCTCGCTCAGGCATGCTAGATATCAGTATATATTCAGTGGGTGCGTGGGCATCGTCTCCAACTGCGCCCAGCCCATCTAAAGTGGGAATACCTAGTGCAGAGGTAAAGTTGCCGTCGCTTCCTCCTCCAGTGCCCGCCTCGTCCAGGTCTATTCCCATTTCCCTGCCAACTTTCTGGGCCAAACGAAATAGGCGCAGATTTCTTTCGTTCCTTTCCATCGGAGGTCTATTCAATCCCCCTTCAACTGAAATGGAAGCTCTTGGATCGACTGGCTTGAGGTCTAAGATCTGGGGAACCACCTTATTCGCTGCATCCATCGTTTTCACCCTCAAGTCCACGCCGAGAGTGCAAGCTTCGGCAACTACGTTGGTTCTCGTCCCCCCCTGAATTACGCCTACGTTGACAGTTGTTCCTTCAGCCAAATCGGTGATGCCATGTAGATATAGGATCTGATGGGCGGCTTCATTGATCGCAGAAATCCCTTTTTCGTAATCTGAACCTGCATGGGCTGCACGGCCTTGGATGGTAACGGAAAAATCCCCCACCCCTTTTCGCCAGGTCTTCAGCGCGCCGCCTTTGGCAGAAGGTTCAAGGACCAAGACCGCCGATGCCCTTCGTGCTTCATCCTCTATAATTTGCCTCGAAGACAAAGAACCGATTTCCTCGTCAGAGTTGTGAAGTGCTACAATCCGTTTATCAGGCTGTAGACCTAGGTCTATAAGTGTTTTTACAGCGAAAATGGCTTGGACTATGCCCGCCTTCATATCATATACTCCAGGCCCGTAAGCTTTACCATTTTCAACGCGAAAAGGTCTTTTTGCAGTTTCTCCTACGTTCCATACAGTATCCATATGGCATAAAAGAAGGATAGTTTCTTCTCCTGTGCCCCATTCGGCTCTCACGTGATCCCCGTATTCCTTTTGGGGCAGTATTGTCACGTCTGCCCCTAAAGACTGCCATTTTGCCGCAACTAATCTAGCAAATCTATCCACGGAAGCCTTATCGGTGCTAGGCGAATCTATGTTTACGAAGGTTTCTAGCAGTTCAACCATTTCGTCTTCACGAGATTGTAGATGGTTGAGAATTTTCATCTTTTCAGTCATTTAGGTTCCCTCCATTCGAATTTGTCAGTTTTCCCCGAAACAAATAGTCCCTGGTTCTAGGATATTATGACCAAGAATCGAAGTATAGTACTATAGAAATATAGTACTATATATGAAAGTAACGGAGCGACGTTGAGGTGATGTTATTGATTGAAGGGCATTCAAATGGGTTTGTTCTTTTATTCGATCTTGACGGAACATTGCTTCCAATAGATCCTGAATTCTTCTTCGAGGAATTTCCTGACGCCGCTGCTTCCTACTTTTGTAGTGTAGTTGACATTACGGAAGTAGAATTCAAAAGAGCTATGTTTGAAGCTACCTTCGACATGGTAGAGAATGAAGATCCGGAAATGACAAACATCGAAGTATTTGGGCGCTCGTTTGCTAGCAAAACCAATATGAAGTGGGAAGAAAGTTGGGCCGTCTTTGACGAGTTTTACAGGAAAGAATTCCCTAAGCTAAAACGGGTTGTACCGGAAACAGACATTGCCCGCCGAGTGGTTTCAGATTGTGTAAGCCAAGGTTGGGATATTGTACTTGCCACCAACCCTGTGTTCCCGGAGATAGCTATCAGAGAAAGGATGAGTTGGTGTCACGTAGAAGATTTCAACTGGCAGTTTATTACTACCATGGAGAACATGCACTATTGCAAACCTAATGTAAAGTATTACTACGAGATAATATGGCGTCTCGATCTTGCACCTGAAAAATGCGTGATGATAGGCAATGATGTTCAAGAAGACATGATAGCCAGCGTTACAGGCATGAAAACCGTGCTGGTTGAGGATTATTGCATAGACAGAAGCGATAACGACCCACAAAATGATCCACAAGAGGATATAACGATAGATGAAAGAGGTATGCTAGTTGACGTTCCTGAAATTACAGGTAGAATCCTCAGCGGAATTTCCAAAGATACTGCACGAAGAGGATGAGTCAGTAACAGGTCTTCGGCTGGAGATCCCAGGCCCTTTTGATATTGACGCGACCCTTGAGTGCGGACAGACTTTCGGGTGGGAAAGGGTAACCCTTGAAGATGGAACTGCATGGTTCAAAGGTGTTATTGGCTGTACAGGGGTAATGGTGAATTTTGATAGATCTTCGTCAAATTTAACGGTACTTTACGATACACAGGATTTTTGTGATCCAAGCGACCAAAAAGCAAACGCTCGCGCTCTGGCTGAGAAAGTTTTTCATTATTTCGCTCTAGATGACGATTTAGAATTGATCTACGAATTCCTGCTCCACGGCAGTGTTTCCTCAGGGGCAGACGTGGACCCTGTTATGGATGCAGCGTTATCTTATGGGTATGGGCTTCGGATCCTTCGTCAGGATCCCTGGGAATGCCTCATTTCGTACATAAGCTCAGCTATGAACAACATTCCCGCTATATGCAAAATAATCGGATATTTCCGGAAAACCCTAGGTAAACCTGTAGGATTCGGACAATATACCTTTCCACCCCCTGAGGCCTTTATGGCTGCAGGGCATAGTTGCATTAGAAACTCTCGGTGCGGATTCAGATCTACCTATATACTCGATGCAGCAGATAAGGTGGTAAATGGCGAGGTTGACCTGGATCTTATAGCGAATCTACCTTTGTCCGACGCTAGACGAGAATTACAGAAAATTGCAGGCGTAGGACCTAAAGTTGCGGATTGCGTTTTGCTTTTCGCATATCACCGATTAGATGCATTTCCAGTGGATAGATGGGTTTTAAGAGCCATGTCCCATTTTTATTTTGATGGGAATGCCATCACGGTAGAACAGGCTAAACGTGAAGGATCTAGGCGATTCGGGCCATTTTCGGGATATGCTCAAGAGTATCTATTTCACTATGCCAGAAACTATTGTCATGGCCAGTTTTGATTGATGCGGCAGGTGAAGGAGGCGCGAGGAGGGGAACGTTGTTGCAGCCACCGCAGAAAATATGTTTGATATATAACCCTGTAGCGGGCGCTGGCAAGTCAAAAAGAATATTCCCCCAGGTTATAAAAGCATTAGAGGAAAAGGACATCGATTTCGACGTATTAACCACCAAAGAACCTGGTGACGCAGAACGCATCGCAAGAGAGGCGCCTCGTGATGAGTATAGGGCATTGGTATCCTTGGGTGGAGACGGGACCCTCAACGAAGTTATAAACGGTATATTAACTTCTGAAAAAGGATTGATTCCTTTTTCAGTTATACCGGCAGGTACAGGCGATGGTTTTGTAAGAGGCAACCACATATTCCCACATTGGTCGGAAGCGGTAGAAGCTCTTGAGAAACAAGTTTCCAGAGGGATTGACGTGATGCGCGTTACAGATGAAGATGGTTTCACACGCTGGGCTGTAAGTTCTATTGGCATTGGAATTGACGCATATGTGGCTCAAAGGGTGTTAGAACTACAAGCCAAGAAATTTGGGAAACTAGGTTACGCCATCGAATTTGTGAGGGGGCTATTCTCGTTTGATCCTTTCGATATGCATTTGGTTGCAGATGGCATACATACAGATGCAGAAGAGGTTTGGATTTGTATTTCAATGAACTCAGAAGAGCTAGGGGGCGGCCTCATTTTTTATCCAGGTGCATCGGCCTATGACGGAGTTTTGAATTTTGGCTATCTTTCTCATGGGTCTAGGCTTTATTTGCTTAGGGCAGTTCTTCATGTGTTTAGAGGAACCCATGTGGGTATGCCTGGAATTTATATGGGTGAAGCCCGCACCCTTTCTATACATCCAAGTTGGGATGTACCTATGCATTTAGATGGCGAACTAGTAGAGGCTAAGTTTCCCATAACAATCGAGATTTTACCTGAATCTTTGGAACTTATTAGTTAAATCGGTGAAACTATGTGTGTTTTACAGGAGGGATAATGCAGATGTAGAACTTGCTTTTTGGATATGCTAAAGACTATCTGCTTTTTAATTGATGCGTCAGGTACAGAAGGCGTGAGGAGGGGAATGTTGTTGGAATCATCGCAGAAAGTGTGTTTGATATACAACCCTGTAGCGGGTGCTGGTAAGTCAAAAAAGATATTCCCTCAGGTTACAGAATTATTGAAGGAAAAGCACATCGATTTCGACGTAGTAACCACCCAAGGACCTGGTGACGCAGAACGCTTAGCTAGGGAACTCCCTCGTGATGAATATAGGGCCTTAGTATCCATGGGCGGAGACGGAACTCTTCATGAAGTTGTAAATGGCCTATTGACTTCTGAGAAAGGTTTACTCCCTGTTACAGCCATACCGGTAGGTACAGGGAACGATTTCGTAACAGGCAACTGCATATTCACACATTGGACGGAAACAGTAGAGGCTCTCGAAAAACATGTTCCCAAGAAGATTGATGTGATGCATGTTAGAGATGGAGGCAATTGGACACGCTGGGCTATAAATTCTATTGGCGTTGGAATTGACGCATATGTGGCTATAAGAGTGTCAGAACTACAAACCAAGAAAGTTGGAAAACTAAGTTACGCAATCGAATTTGTGAGAGGATTGTTTTCCTTTGAACCTTTTAATATGCATCTGGTCACAGATGGCACTCATGCAGATGTGGAAGAGGTTTGGCTTTGTGCTTCAATGAACTCAGAACATCTAGGAGGCGGGCTCATTATTTGTCCAGGTGCATCGGCTTATGATGGGGTTTTGAATTTTGGGCATCTTTCTCATGCGTCTCGGCCTTATTTGGTCAGGGTTCTCCTTCGTGTGTTTAAGGGGGCCCATGTAGGCATGCCTGGAGTGTATATTAGTACAGCCCACACCCTTTCCATACACCCGAGCAGGGACGTACCTGTGCATCTAGATGGGGAGATAAAAGATGTTAAGTTCCCAATAACGATCGAGATTTTCCCAGAAGCTTTGGAGTTTATCGGTTAACTGGTTAGAAAAACTTGTATTTTATAGGAGGGATAACGTGTTAGATTTAAGCGATCTCAAGTATCTAACTGTAGAGTTGAAAGAGGCGGCCACCGTCGTATTTGTAAACAGGCCTCAAGCGCTGAACGCTTTGAATAAAGAGGTCTTGGGCGAACTTGATTATGCTATGACCGTGCTATCTGAGGGACGAAATGCTATACCGTTGATAATTACAGGAGGAGGGGCTAAGGCTTTCGTGGCTGGGGCAGACATCGAGGAGATGGCAGATATGACCCGCGAGGAAGCTGCGGGCTTTTCAAGATTTGGCCACAGAGTATTTTCCAAAATTGAGAAATTTCCTTCTCCAACTATAGCAGCTGTAAATGGGTATGCTCTTGGAGGAGGAAACGAATTGGCTCTGGCGTGTGACATAAGAATTGCGTCTGAAAAAGCGAAATTTGGCCAGCCAGAGGTGGGTTTGGGTATTATCCCTGGTTTTGGCGGTACCCAGAGACTAGTCAGAGTAGTTGGTGAGGCCAACGCTTTAGATCTGATTTTTACCGGAAGGTCTATAGATGCCCAAGAAGCTTTTAGAATCGGTCTCGTACATAAAGTGGTGCCTGCAGACAAATTGCTAGACGAGGCTTTTAAATACGTAGAAGACCTAAGAAAGAACTCTGCTTTCGCTATGAGCCAGGCCAAAAAGGCGATCTATAAATGGAGGTCAGACGAAGTTGAACCTGAAATGGATTTAGAGGTACGCTTGTTCGCGCAATGTTTTGACCATCCAGATCAAAAAGAAGGCATGGGAGCTTTTGTAGAAAAACGATCTCCTTCGTTCCGAAAGGACTCATAACTTAAGTCTCAAAGCGGGGATGTCGATATACACATTGGGGCATTTAAAGTGGCAAAAGGCAGCCAAGAACAATCAGATACACCGAAAAAAGGACGTGGCAACCTCATATTCAAAATCGTCCTTATTGCTGCTTTGGCCGTAGGTGGATATTATGGCGGGTTAACTGTGTTTAGGATGAGAAACACTCATACTTTCACAGGTTTGACCATGTATCAAGATGATGGACTGCTGATCTACAAGTATAAACCGCCTGGTGATACAGGTCCCCAAACAGAAGATTGGGTGCTTGTAAGTTTGGGATCTGAAGTTGAGGTATATGACGCTGACGGCACCCTGTGTTCTCTTCACGATGTATATCCCAAATCTTCTAGCAAAGCGGTAGTGGAAGTTACTATAGATCCTGATGGTACTGTTGGGAAAATAAGGGTGGAGCCCAGTGGTTTCTGCGTTGAAGGAGAGGTGGAGCAGAAGGAATCTGACCAGATTACTATTGATAAGAACTCGTATACCCTTCAGGAAGGTGTAAGNNCCTCTAACTGTAGCAGCTGCTCCTGGGCTGAGAGAGGTGTCGGCCAAGGCCGATGAGCACAAAATGACCAAAATGACAGTGCAGGTTGAGCCCGAAGAGGAGACTCAGGTATTTATAGAAATGCCTCGGGTTGTAGGAACGTTGGAAGTGACCTCTAACCCATCAAAAGCCCAGATTTACTTAGACGAAGACTTGATAGGCGTGACTCCTTTGAAGATCCAGGTTGCTCCAGGCAATTATGAAGTAGTAGCTGAATCTGATGGTTATTACCCAAAAAGGGTAGCAGTGAGGGTTCGGGAGGATGGGACAGAGTCTATCCATTTTGATCTGGTGAAAGAGAAAACAGGATCCTTTCCTACTCTGGGCACACTTCCAGGTATCACACCTCCAGGGGAGACAACAGCCCCTAAAGATACCTCAACCGTTAAAGTCAAGATTCTAGGTTTCAACTCTTCCGACCGCACATTGAACTGTGTCGATTCCCTCGGAAACTTGCGGAATTTCCAGATCCCAGCGGACATTCCGCTACAAGGCGCTTCTGGAGGGGCCCCATGGGCCAACCTTTTGCCTGGAGAGGAGATCGAACTTACGCTATCCAGTGCTGGAGATGTAATAAGAGCGGTCAAAGTTTATTCCCACGTTTTCTCAGATAAAGGTACTGTAGTTTCAAAAGAGGATCATGCCATTACTTTAGGTGAAAAGTGGAGCACATACCAATTGACGCCAGATGTTTTAGTAGAGCGCCCTGGGGAAAAAGGGTTGTCAGGAAATATTGACATTGGGGATACAGTAACAGTATACGGTGCTTCTCATGATGACATACGATATGTTTACGTTGAGCGTTCTTCAAGCTATGCGGCTTCCTTTGAATGTTACTTAGTCCATAGTGAAAATGGCACTATCTTTTACGGCGAAAATTCGGTTTTATCTCTAAAAATGAAGGATGCCATAGACGTCATAGATCACGCAGGACCGCGGAAGGATAAGGTGTCTCAGGTACCTTCAGGGTCTAAAGTTAGATTGTACGTTAACAATGCTGGCGAGGTTGTTTCAGCTGAGTACGTATGGAAAGCTGATGTATCTTTGGAAGGACGAGTTGCATCTTTCGTAGGACCTGTTGTAACAGTTATACCTTCATGGGAGGATTTAATGATATCCCATGACACTGTAGTTTTTCAGGGGAGCAATAGAAGGCCTTTTTATGACTTGGAAGTGGGCGATACTGTTATGGTTGCAGGTCCATCTGATTCAGAAATAGGATTCATTTTGATTCAAGATAGGATGACGTTCGAGAGCGCAGCAGAGGGATTCATTGGATCCTCTAGTGGAAGCAAAGGGCGTGTATTTTACAAAATAGAGGGTCACAAAGACCTTATTCCCCAGATGATTTCACCTGATTTGAATTTCATTTACCTAAAAGAGCGCATAATTGTGCCGTGTAAAGATATGAAATGGGGAGACAAGGTAAAACTTTGGCTGGATGGGAGAGATAATCCTGTCTGGTGCGAGATTTTGGAGAAGAACGAACTAAATCTCTACGGACATTACCTTGGCGAAAAAGGAGATCTACACTACTTCTCCGGTTTCATAGGGCTCAAGCCATCTGAAGATATAACAGTTGTTGGGGTTTCTAAATTCGATGAAATAGGTGTGGGCTCAACTGTTTANNGCGAGCGGTCTTCGTTGAGAAAACTGGTTCCCCACGATTTAGAATCGACGGTACTATAACCGCGATATCTAATAGAACGATAACTGTTACCGGAGACTACGGAACCCTTCAGGTAGTTGTGAACAAGAATGCTGCAGTTTACAAGGGAGGAGAAATCCAAACTTACTCGGCGTTAGCAAAAGGCGATAAGGTCATGGTCTCGGGATACAGCGCCGACAGCATAGACTTGGTAGTATGTGGAAAGTAATGAAGCATGGGGACGGTTCTCGTGCTTCCTTTTCATGATTTTATCCCCATTAGTGCAACACAAAGGCAACATTAAAAGTGAGACTAATATCACACTAACCACGCAAGAAGTGCTATAATTATCCGCTGGTGAATGTTTACAATGTTGTGCAGAGAGAAGTTATGCAACTGTAGTGGTGATAAAGTATGGATATTCGAAATGTAGCGGTAATTGCCCACGTAGACCACGGGAAAACTACTTTAGTAGATGCCTTGTTGAGGCAAACTGGGGTATTTCGTTCCAATCAAGTTGTTCAAGATAGGATTCTTGACTCAGGTGATCTGGAAAGGGAGCGGGGAATAACTATCTTGGCCAAAAACACATCAATAATGTATAAAGGTGTGAAAATTAACATAGTTGATACCCCAGGTCACTCCGATTTCGGCGGTGAAGTAGAGCGGATTTTAGGCATGGTGGACGGGGGTTTGCTTCTAGTAGACGCGTGTGATGGACCAATGCCTCAGACCAGATTCGTCGTGCAAAAAGCGTTGGAACGCGGCCTCAAATTGGTGCTTGTCATAAATAAGATCGACAGGCCTGATCAGCGAATAAACGAGGTTTATGAAGAAGTGTTTGACCTTTTGGTGAACCTTGGAGCTCAAGACGATGACGTAGATTTTCCAGTGGTGTATACCGATGCTAAGAGAGGGTTCGCAACTATGGACCCGAAAGTTGCGAAAGAGTATCCCAAACTGATCTCCAAGCCTGGCTTACCTTGCGACATTTCTCCAGTGTTGGATGCCATAATTTCACGTATTCCTCCTCCTCGTGTCGACGCTCACAAGGGCCTTCAGATGATGGTTAGTGCGGTAGTTCATGACGATTACCTAGGCAGGATAGGGATTGGAAAGGTGAGCGCTGGCACCCTAAAAAGAGGAGATCGAGTTTGCGTATGTAAGGCAGATGGGACTGAACAGGTTGCAGAAATAGGCACGTTGTGGGTTTTTCAGGGTCTTACAAGAACGGAAGTGCTCCAAGTAGATGCTGGGGATATCGCTCTAGTTTCGAAAATAGATGATATTGATATAGGAGATACCATTGCCGATCCCAACGATCCTGTGTCCATTCCACGTGTGCGTGTTGAGGAACCTACAATTGTGGTAAATTTTAGGGTAAACGATAGTCCTTTTGCTGGAACTGAAGGTCAGTACGTGACGTCTAGGCACCTTGGCGAAAGGCTTTTGCGGGAGGCAAAAAAGGATGTGAGTCTGAAGGTAGAATCTACCTCTGAACCTGATTGTTTCAGGGTTTCGGGGCGGGGGGACCTTCATTTATCTGTTCTTATGGAGACTATGAGGCGCGAAGGGTACGAAATGGCAGTTTCCAGGCCTGAAGTCATTTTACGAGTTGAGAATGGTAAGCCTAGAGAACCTTTCGAGTATTTGACTATAGACGTTCCAGAGATGTATATGGGGAGCGTCATGGAAGAGTTAGGACCAAGAAAAGCGGAATTTGTTGATATGCACCAGGAGGGTGATGGAAGAGTGAGGTTAAACTTCCTTATCCCAACCAGGGGTATTTTCGGTTTGAGACAGGCTTTGCTTACGCTTACCAAGGGAACCTCAATAATGCATCATGTTTTTGACACTTACGGCGAATATGCAGGAGACATAGCCGTTCGGCGTTCAGGCGCTATGATCGCATGGGAAACTGGGATGGTTACTGCTTATGCCGTAAAAAACGCAGAGGAACGCGGATGCCTGTTTGTGAGCCCGGGTGACAGGGTTTATGCAGGTCAAGTAGTGGGAGAACATTGTAGATCAATGGATTTGGATATCAACATGTGCAAGAAAAGGCACCTTTCCAACGTGAGAGCTGCTGCTTCCGAAGAGCTAGTTAAACTTAGCCCACCTAGAAAGATGAGTCTTGAAGAAGCGTTGATTTGGATCAAAGAGGACGAACTGTTGGAAGTCACTCCGAAATCTGTGCGTATAAGGAAGGCGATCTTAGATAGGCAAGACCGATATAGGGCGAGAACGTCTCACCCAATGAGTGAGGCGGGACCGGGCGATTAGCCTAGGTAAAATCGATGATTAATACGAATTTGTTGTTGCACCTTGCGAAGGATGCCCATCTCCTACCTTTTTTGTGTTATAAAGATATTGTGCTAAGCATCACCGATGGATCGATTCTCAGTGAACCAAGTGAAACAAAAGAGGGGCCATACAATGGAAACTAAGTACGTGTTAGATCCAATATATCAGCTCACATGGGACGAGGTTATGACAGCTTGCAAATCCATTGCCCTAGAGGCAAGTTCGACCTTTGGTCCTAATGTTGTCGTAGGTATCGCAAAGGGAGGCTTGATCCCCGCTACAATTATTGCGTCTATCCTTCAGCTGGATATTTTTCCGTGTGTGGTAACGCGCAAGAGACGGGGAAGGATAATATATGATAAACCCGAAGTTATCGTTTCCGTCAGCGAAAAGGTAAAAGGACAGCGAGTTCTCATCGTTGACGAAATGGTTATGACAGGGGAGACCATGCGAATTGTCTCAAGCGAGTGCACAAAACTGGAGGCCAGGTCTATAAAGACTGCCAGCATTTGGGTTTGGACAGAGAGCTGGAAGCCCAGCTTTGCTTATATGGAGAGCCCCGGGTACGTAATGTTTCCTTGGGATTACGAGGTCTTGGTTGCAGGTGAGTTTGTTTTGAACCCTTTGTACCAGGAGTACATAGATTCTGTGGAGATGATGGATGATTGGAAAATGTGAACTTAGTCACTCTTGAGGATGTTAAAAAGGATCAGACGATTCAGACATATATAAACTTGGGCAACGATTATCTGGCTGCTTTAGGTTATACGGATCATGGGTTGAGGCATGCCTCCCTTGTGTCTGCTATTGCAAAGAATGTCCTCGAAAGGCTCCATTTCCCCGAGCGCGAGCAGGAACTTGCAGGTATAGCCGGGTACCTTCACGATATAGGCAATGTAGTTTCTAGATTCTATCACGCCCAAGTGGGGGCTGTCTTAGCCGAAAGAATTTTACTGGATATGGGAATGGCGCCAACAGAAGTAGCTGCCGTAATGGGCGCCATAGGCAGCCATGATCCAGAAGAAGAATGCCAGGCGGTTTCGGCNNAAATGACGACAAGGTGATTTCTTTGCACCTTACCATTGATACTAACATTGCTCCGGTTATGGAGTATTTTGAGATATTTCTTACAAGGATGATGGCTTGTAAAAGAGCTGCCGAGTTTTTGGGGGCTACTTTTGAACTGAACATAAATAAGACTAAGCTGCTTTAATCCTTTCATAATTGATTGCAGGCGAGATTGTGTTCTAAGTGGTTCTGTGTGCGGGATATGAATCTGTATTTGCTAGAGAGGGGAGAGTACGGTTTGAAACTTTTAGATGAAAAAGGCCGTCTGTTTGGGAAAATTAGCATTATCGACCTTATTGTTATCGTAGCAATAGTCGCATTGGTTGTGTGGTTTGGCTATTCCATGTTTGGTAAGAACCTTAGAACTAATGTAGCGCAAAGGGAAGAAGAAACTGAGTTTGTCCTTGTAGCTGCTGGAATGAGGCCTACTACAGCTGAGGCCATAGCCAAAGGCGGGAAAGTATTTGAGTTTAAAACCGGTGCCTTGATTGGCGAAATTGCAGGTGTTCGAACCGAGCCAACAGATATATGGCTGTTGGAAGGGGATGGACGATGGGTCCGTACTCAGGCGAAAGATAGGGTGGATGCTTATGTGACTGTGCGCGGAACTGCTAGGATAGGAGAAAATGTCATTACAATGAATGGTGTTGAGATAAGAGTAGGGGGCAGCCTTGGACTGAAGACGAAGTTTGCAACGTTTCAAGGCTACGTTATGCAGATGGATTTGGAATTAGGAGGCACACCGTAGTGGACAGCACGGCGACTGTTACACACGAGACCGTTCCAGGAAGTCTTGGCTCAGCCGAGATTTATGAAAATAGCACGGCCCTTGGTTTTCTACAGCGCTTACATAACCGGGTTGAATCCGGCGTGATTAGTTTCTTTCTCTGGTTTGACCAGTCCTTCAGGTGTAGTTTTGTAGGGACTGTGCTGGTTAGCGTCAAGGAGGCCCTGGAA
>MTKW01004607.1_pt1 | contig 13175 bp, 9 predicted proteins | sample 1042761 | NCBI WGS metagenome assembly MTKW01 (sample SAMN06205366, study PRJNA360243) | anaerobic digester metagenome | biome: Wastewater treatment plant; feature: Anaerobic digester sludge; material: sludge; isolation source: anaerobic digester fed with sludge from wastewater treatment plant ...
GAGGCCTTGGGCATAGACCTTGTGGAACATGACGTCCGGTTAGTAGAGGATAACTGGGAATCTCCGACGTTGGGGGCCTGGGGAACAGGCTGGGAAGTGTGGCTCGACGGCATGGAGATAACCCAGTTCACCTATTTCCAGCAAGTCGGCGGGTTTGATACTAAACCTGTGTCAGCCGAACTCACATACGGGCTGGAACGCTTGTGTATGTACCTTCAAGACATCGACAACGTGTATGATCTGGCTTGGTCCGGTGATGTTTCATACGGAGAGATTCAGAAGCAATTTGAGATAGAGTATTCCACATACGGTTTTGAGGTTGCAGACTGTGAAATGCTGCAGTCGCTTTTTGACACGTATGAGCAAGAGGTGAACAGGAGTCTCGAGAAAAGCCTGGTTCTGCCGGCTTACGATTATGTCCTCAAATGCTCACACGTGTTCAACCTACTGGATTCCAGAGGAGCACTGGGAGTCAGTGAACGAACCTCGATGATAGGACGTGTTCGCGCACTGGCAAGAGGATGTGCTGAGCGATATCTCAAGATCAGAGAGGGCCTGGGGTTCCCTCTTTTAAGGGGCCAAGTAGTCGGAGCCGGTAAAGGAGAGACTGTCTGTGAGTAGTTGTCAGGGTGCGTCTTCAGGCAGGAGAGATGCTGTCCTGGAAATAGGCACGGAAGAAATGCCTGCCAGGTTGTTCCCGGAACTCTTAAGCACAATTACTGAGATCGCAGATCGCCTTCTTAAGGAAGAGCGAGTTGATTATTCTTCGGTAAAGGCATATGCCACTCCCAGAAGGCTTGTGCTGTATATTAAAGACGTTGCTCCGTTTGGAAGCCCTCTTGTGCGGGAAGTCAGAGGCCCTACTTACGGTGTGGCGTTCGACAGCAATGGTGAACCGACACGGGCTGCTATTGGTTTTGCCCGTGCCCAGGGCGTTGATGTTTCTGACCTCGTAGTCAAGGAAGAGGCCAAAGGTAAGTTTGTGTACGCGGTCTTAAGGATACCCGGTTCCGAAGCGGCCGATGCCTTGAAAAACGTTTGTACGCGCCTTGTCGGGAGTTTAAGCTTCGAGCGGGCTATGAGATGGGGAGACGGCGGCTTCAGGTTTATCAGGCCTATCCGGTGGATCCTTGCGCTTTACGGAAGTTGTGTCATTGACGTTGAAATAAACGGCATGAAAGGGAATAGATTTACATCAGGCCATAGATTTCTGACTTCGGGCATGATCGAAGTCCCGAGAGCTGAAGATTACTTTGATGTCTTAGAAAAAGCCTTCTGCATTGTCGGCCAGGATAAAAGAAAGGCAGTAGTTGAAAAGGGCATTAAGGACCTGGCAGAGGAAGCCGGGGGGCAGATAGTTGAAGACGAGCGGCTTCTTACGGAACTTACGTATCTAGCTGAGCACCCTGCTCCCTTAATCGGAAGGTTTGACCCGAAGCTCTTAAGCCTTCCTAAAGAGGTAATCATCACCTCTATGAAGGTGCACCAGCGGTTTTTCCCTGTTCAGAACGCAAAAGGTGATTTGCTTCCTGTATTTGCCGCAGTGCGCGACGGGCTTGCCACACATGTTGACTCTGTCCGCAAAGGATACGAACGTGTCCTTTCCGCCAGGCTCAAAGATGCTAAGTTCTTCTATGAAGAGGACACAAAACTGGAACTTGAGTCCTATGTGGAAGGCCTTAAAGGGATAGTCTTTCATGAAAGCCTCGGCAGTGTGCATGATAAAACCTGCCGCACTATTGCTCTGGGAGAAGCCCTTGCTGACAGGCTAGAATATGACGAGGATGCAAAAGCCAAGATAAGAAGAGCGGCGTTGCTGTCCAAGGCTGACCTTGTCACCAATATGGTAAGGGAATTCCCCGAACTCCAAGGTGTGATTGGGCGCCGGTACGCTCTTATATCCGGAGAGAGTGAAGATATTGCCCGGGCAATATTTGAGCACTATCTGCCGAGATTTCGAGGAGACTTGTTGCCTGAAAGCCCTCCTGGGATTATCCTTGCTCTTGCAGACAAGATAGATACTGTTGCAGGCTTTTTCGGAATCGGCATTATGCCTTCGGGATCTGAAGATCCGTATGCCTTAAGGCGTAATATTCTAGGTATAGTATCCATTCTCAATGAACGTGAAGTCCATTTGCCGTTATCCTGGCTTGTTTCAAAAGCCGTCACATTGCTGGAAACTCAAGGGGTGCTTCAACGTTCTTCCAAAGAGACGATTGACGACATTCTTGACGCAGTGGGGCAAAGGATAAGGTCGTCCTTGATCGACCGCGGCATAAGATATGACTTGGTAGATGCAGCAATGGCTGTAGGGTTCGATGATGTGCCGGATGCGTACAAGAGGGCAGCAGCGTTAGAGGAAGCCAGTGTGACCCGGGAATTTGCCTTGGCATGCACCGGATATATAAGAGCATCACGCCTTGCAGGGAATGCTGATCACGGTGATGTTGATCCTGCGCTTCTCAGTGAACCTGCAGAGATAAGGCTTTTTGATGCGCTTTCCAAGTCTGAGGAGTCTATCCGTGTAATGCTTATGGAAAAGGATTACTCCGGCGTTTTGAAGGCTTTATCTGAGCTTGCCGAACCTATTGACGTGTTTTTCACTGATGTCCTCGTAATGGCTGAGGATGAGAATGTGCGTCAGAACAGGCTTGCTCTTCTGGCACGTATCGCGTCTTTGGCGCGGCAGGTGGCAGATCTTAATAGAGTAGTTGAAAAAGAAGTGTAGCTTTCTCGGGATAAGCTTTTGGTCAATGCCCAGTACCTAATTTAGCTCTATTGAGAAGCAAAGGAGGTCAGAAAAAGATGGCAAAAAAGTACGTATACTTTTTTGGCGCAGGTAAAGCTGAAGGTTCCAAGGAGATGAGGAACCTGTTGGGGGGTAAAGGTGCTAACCTTGCTGAAATGACGAATCTAGGCATTCCTGTTCCTCCAGGCTTTACCATTACAACTGAGGTTTGCAGAGTCTACTACGAAGGTAACCGGAATTACCCTCCTGAACTTGACGAACAGATTGACGAAAACCTGAAGAAGCTTGAAGATGCAATGGGGCTTAAATTCGGTGATCCCAAAAGGCCGCTTCTCGTATCTGTAAGGTCAGGTGCAAGGGTGTCAATGCCCGGTATGATGGATACAGTCCTTAACCTTGGCCTGAATGACGAGACAGTCCAAGGGCTTATTGACATGACCGGCAATGAGAGGTTTGCCTACGACGCCTACAGGCGGTTTATCCAGATGTTCGGCGACGTAGTGATGGAAGTGCCTCACGATGATTTTGAGGCAATTCTTGAGGCGAAGAAAAAAGAGCTGGGCGTAGTCCTGGATACAGAGCTTGATGCAGAGGCTCTTAAGGATGTAGTTAAGAAGTATAAGGCTTTGGTGCGGGAGAAGACAGGAAAATCGTTCCCGGAGGATCCCAGAGAGCAACTGGATATGGCTCGGGACGCAGTGTTCGGGTCTTGGATGAATCCAAGGGCTATCACCTATCGCAGGCTGAACAACATACCCGGAGACTGGGGAACCGCAGTAAACGTCCAGGCAATGGTATTCGGCAATATGGGAGACGATTCAGGTTCAGGCGTAGCGTTTACAAGGGATCCCGGCACCGGTGAGCGCAAGTACTACGGCGAGTACCTGCCCAATGCTCAAGGCGAAGACGTAGTTGCAGGCATCAGGACTCCTGTCGGCCTGGATTATCTGGAGAAAGAAATGCCTGAAATCTACAAAGAGCTTACAGATATCTTTGATCGGCTTGACACCCATTACCGCGATATGCAGGACCTGGAGTTTACGGTCCAAAACAACAAACTCTATATACTGCAGACTCGCGCAGGCAAGCGCACAGCCCAGGCAGCGGTAAAGATCGCAGTGGATATGGTGGGCGAAGGGCTCATCACGAAGGAAGAAGCTGTAGGACGTGTGAATCCTGAGCAGCTTGACACCTTGCTGCATAAGACTGTCGATCCCAACACAAAGGAAGAGGCAATCGCTAAAGGCGTTGCTGCTTCTCCGGGGGCTGCCGTCGGGAAAGTAGTTTTTAGCGCTGATGACGCTGTAGAGATGGCTCAGGCAGGTGAAGATGTAATCCTTGTGAGGAAAGAGACTTCGCCTGATGACATCCATGGTATGGCTGCAGCAAAAGGCTTCCTTACCAGCCGTGGAGGAAAGACGAGCCATGCTGCGGTAGTAGCCCGTGGTATGGGTAAGCCGGCAGTCACAGGGTGCGAAGCTGTTGTCGTTGACGAGGAACGCGGAGAGTTCAGCGTAAACGGACATGTGCTGAAAAGAGGGGATGTCATTACCATTGACGGTTCCCATGGAAAGGTCTTCTTGGGCGAAATAGAGCTCCAGGAACCCGCTATAGGCGGCGACTTCGCTACACTGATGAGTTGGGCTGATGAGATTAGGACACTTGGTGTTCGGGCTAATGCTGATACACCCGAGGATGCCAAGAAGGCTCTGGAGTTCGGTGCTGCAGGCATAGGGCTTTGCAGGACAGAGCATATGTTCTTCGGCGAGGACCGTATCCGCGTTGTGCAGCAAATGATACTTGCTGAGACAGTTGAGGAAAGACGTGCTGCCCTAGACAAGCTGTTGCCTTTCCAGAAAGAGGACTTCAAAGGCATCTTAAAGGCAATGGAAGGTCACCCCGTTATCATCCGGCTTCTCGATCCGCCTCTTCATGAGTTCTTGCCGAGCTACGAGGAACTCCTTGTTGAGGTTGCCACTATGAAGGTGAAAGGTGTAAGCGGACAAGAGCTCGAGGAGAAACAGACGCTCCTTGCCAGAGTTGACAGGCTGCGAGAGCTCAATCCTATGCTGGGGCATAGAGGATGCCGCGTAGGCCTGACCTATCCTGAGATAACCGAGATGCAGGCACGGGCGATTTTCGAGGCTGCTTGCGAACTTACTAAAGAGGGACACAAGGTGTACCCGGAGGTCATGATACCTCTTGCAGGACACGTCAATGAGATAGACATTGCAAGGGAAGTCATTGAGAGGGTAGCGGAAGAAGTAATTGAGAAGCACGGTGTGAAGCCGGATTATATGATCGGTACAATGATTGAGCTTCCCCGCGCTGCTCTTACTGCTGACGAAATCGCAGAGAAGACGGACTTCTTCTCATTCGGCACAAACGACTTGACTCAGACGACCTTCGGTTTCTCCAGAGACGACGCTGAGGCCAAGTTCCTGCCGCATTACCTTAATGAGAATATCTTGCCTGCCAATCCCTTTGAGACTATTGATGTTAAGGGAGTAGGTGAGCTCATTAAGATCGCCGTAGAGAAGGGTAAGTCCGCCAATCCTGATCTTGAGATAGGTATATGCGGTGAGCACGGAGGAGATCCTGCGTCTGTCGAATTCTGCCACAATGTAGGCATGGATTATGTCAGCTGCTCTCCTTACCGTGTGCCCATCGCCAGGCTGGCAGCAGCCCAGGCCGAACTGAAGAACCCGAGGAAGGGCGGGATTTGTAAGTAGNNAGGTGATGTCCCCATGAACCCCTTGGGATTGTGGGGACATCCTGTTTTCCGTGCTTTGTTAACAAATCCGCCTGGCACACTTGCACGAATTTTCTGGCATATATTGATGCAACAGAGTAATACTACTGAGGGAGGATTTTCAATTAATTCGTCGAATTTCGTTAATCAGCCCCTGTGCGATTAGGTGCCGGGGGATATCTTATCTTAGTACCGAAGATGGGCCAAAATCGTCTTGATTTACTAGTCGTCGCAAGGTGCGAAAAAAAGGAAAAACGCTTGACATGGCGAAACACAAGAGGAACTAGCAATAGTTGGTTCGGGAGATCTATTGGGAGGAAAGGATATGAAAAGTCATGCGCGGTGAAGGACGTACGCGCGCCTACAGCGAAGAAGCGCTAAGCGAGATCCGCGCACGAACTGATATCGTTGAAGTAGTCTCCGGTTATGTCCAATTAAAACAATCTGGGAACACTTACAAAGGATTATGTCCATTTCATACGGAAAAGACACCGTCTTTTACGGTGTCCAGGGAAAAGCAGCTTTTTTATTGCTTCGGATGCGGTGCAGGCGGAGATGTCTTCAGCTTCGTCATGAAAATTGAAAACATGGGCTTCAGAGATGCAGCAAGAATGCTTGCTGAAAGAGCAGGGGTTGCACTGGTCGAGGATGAATCTCCTCAAGCGAAGGCAGTCAGGGAGAAGAGACGCAGACTTTATGACTGCATGGAGACAGCGTGCAGGTATTATCAGTCGGTATTCGCCAATAGCAAGGAAGCTCAGAAAGCCAGAAGCTATGTAAAACAGCGAGGCCTTTCTGAAGACACTGTGAAGCGCTTTAGGTTGGGATATGCGCCGAACGCATGGGATAGCACGCTTTTAGCTCTCCAAAGCAAGGGGTTCTCCCATGAGGAGCTTGTCTCAGCCGGTCTTATCATATCTTCCAAAAGCGGGAAGGGGTATTACGACCGGTTTAGAGGAAGAGTGATGTTCCCCATTACAGATGTCTCCGGGAAGGTTATCGGGTTCGGTGGCAGGGTTCTTGACGGATCTGAGCCGAAGTACCTGAATTCTCCTGAGACACAGCTGTTTCTTAAGGGGAGGACTGTCTACGGGCTTGCCGTTGCAAAGGACAGTATCAGGCGGAAGTCTAAGGCTGTCATTGTTGAGGGATACACAGACGCTATTATGTGCCATCAGTTCGGGTTTACCAATGTTGTTGCCACCCTTGGAACAGCTCTTACTAAAGAGCAGGCTGAGACTGTGTCAAGATATGCTTCTGAGGTTATCATTGCATACGATGCTGACTCAGCAGGCGAGGCGGCTACACTCCGAGGTATGGATATCCTTCAACAGGTGGGAGCCAGTGTAAAAGTGGCGGTTTTACCTGTCGGAGAGGATCCTGACTCCATACTGCGGAAACATGGCAGGGAAGCCTGGGCCAAGGTGTTAGAAGATGCAAAACCATTGATAGATTATAAGCTCTACCTTATTGTTTCCCGGACTGACATCTTCAAGCTTGATGAACGGGTGAGAGCTGCAAAAGAAGCTGCACGTGTACTTGCCGGTGTTGAAAGCGATATAGAGCGCATGGAGTACGCGGAAAAGGCTGCCCGGATGCTGAACGTATCTTATGACGCAATGCTTGGAGATATCAACAGGTTGGCAAAAAGATCGACATCGAGAAGGGCAAGGAGCCAGGGGCGAGAGGCACAGGATAGATTCGAGGTAAGAAGGTATACTAGCTTCAAGGATGATATTGCCAAATCCAATGAGGTGTCTCGTGTTCTGAAAGCTGAAAGGCTGCTTCTCAGGCTTATGGCAGAGAACAAGCGGGTTTTCGAAATGGCCCGGGAAAAGCTCAATTTAGATGAGCTCTCCGATGAGCGGCATATAGCACTTGCCAGAGCGATCCAGGCAAGTCAAGATGTGCATAATGAGTCTGCCGGGTCAGGCAGCTCGGCTTCCGAACGGATTATGGAGCTGATAGACGACAGAGAGGCTCTTGAATACGCTGCAGGGATACTCATCGGAGAAGAGCAAAAACTACCTGATGACTTGACAAAAGCAGCTGATGACTGTATAAAGGTTATCCTCAAATACAAATTGGCAGTGAGAATACGCCAGATAGAAAAGGAACTTGCGAGTTTAAGCGATACGGGAGAGATGCAAAAATCCAGAGAATTACTGCAAGAATTAGGATATCTGAAGAAGAGAATTTCAGAGGAGCTAGAGCCGTTTCGTGGAACCATATGAGAAAAAAGCGTTATTTAGGTAAGTGCAAATATGGATTTGGGAAGTCCGATATTGCTCAAAGATACATGCCTGAAAGGAGGGATAGGGATGAGCCGGCAAAAGCACTTGAAAATACCTAAGGTTCAAAAACTGATTGAGGATGGCAAGAAAGCAGGAACTTTAACTCACAAGGAAGTTATGGACACCTTGCAAGATGTGGAGTTGACACCGGATGAAATCGATGATATCTACGAGGCTATCGAGCAAATGGGTATCGAACTCCTTCCGGAGTCCGGTACTGATATTGACGCAGAAGAAAAGGACCAGGATGCATCTGGCACTGGAAACGGAGAAGCCGGTTCAGATGAAGTCGATTCTGATGTCTCCCTCCTTGAAGGTGTAAGTGTAGATGATCCTGTGAGGATGTACTTAAAGGAAATAGGGCGTGTACCTCTTCTTACAGCTGAAGAAGAGATCGAGCTCGCGAAGCGTATTGAAGAAGGGGATGAAGAGGCCAGGCGTAAACTTGCTGAGGCCAACTTGCGCCTTGTGGTCAGCATAGCCAAGCGCTATGTGGGTAGAGGAATGCTTTTCCTCGACCTGATCCAAGAGGGGAATCTCGGCCTTCTGAAGGCAGTTGAAAAATTCGACTACCGCAAGGGGTACAAGTTTAGCACTTATGCGACATGGTGGATTAGGCAGGCGGTTACCAGGGCAATTGCTGACCAGGCAAGGACTATCCGAATCCCTGTCCATATGGTGGAGACAATAAACAAACTGATGCGCATCTCCAGGCAGCTTCTTCAGGAGTACGGCAGAGAGCCTACGATTGAGGAGATTGCTGATGCAATGGGGATGACTGAAGACAAGGTAAGAGAGATTCTAAAAATCGCTCAGGAGCCTGTTTCTTTGGAGACTCCTATCGGTGAGGAAGAAGACAGTCATTTAGGTGATTTCATTGAGGATGAAGATGTCCTGGCGCCTGTAGACGCTGTGTCGTTTTACCTGTTAAAGGAGCAGCTCGAAGATGTGTTAGGCACGCTTACTCCTCGTGAGGAAAGGGTTCTCAGGTTAAGGTTCGGCTTGGATGACGGTCGTCCCAGAACCCTTGAGGAAGTGGGACAAGAGTTCGGTGTAACAAGGGAACGTATTCGCCAGATAGAGGCGAAGGCTTTGCGGAAACTGCGCCATCCCAGCCGGAGCAAGAAGCTTAAGGATTATCTGGAATGACAAAAAAATATAGTGACAATAAAAATATATATTAGGTGCTTGGAAGGCAACCGGCCTATTGACCAAGGTGAGAATATATTATATAATGCAAAATACCGAGCAAGATTTGTTCCCTGGTAGCTCAATGGCAGAGCAACCGGCTGTTAACCGGTGGGTTGTAGGTTCGAATCCTACCCAGGGAGCCATAATTTTGGGCCCATAGCTCAGCGGTAGAGCGGCCGGCTCATAACCGGTTGGTCCCTGGTTCGAATCCGGGTGGGCCCACCAAAAGTGTAGGCAGACGTTTACAGTCTGCTTTTTTTCATTTATGAGCGGGAAATCTGTTGATAAGTGGCTTGTTTTGGAAAGGATGGCATAGGAGTTTTGGGAGGAACTGAACATTCCTTGTAGAAATACATAGAGTAAATTAGCTATGAAGCAAAGCCGGTGAAGTGGCGCCGCTGAAGTAAAGCCGATTGGTTTATTGCGGCGAGGAGCCGGGGAGAGTTGGGAGTTGAATGTAGGGCTGAAAAGTCTGATAAACGTGAGACTGGAGGAGAAAGGGGCCTGTAAGGATGTGTACGAGGTGTGAGATCTGTGGGAGAGTCATCCCCAAGGCCAGACTGGACATTTTGCCCACAACAAAGCGGTGTGTGGAATGCGCCAAGAAGAATGGCACTGATGTTCAAGGGAAACGGACTGAAGTGGGGATGGATATCGAGACATACAAGGACCTTTTGGGTGCCACCAGAAGTTAAGACTCGAATGCAATGATTGCTTTACGTTTGAGTCCCAGTATAGTCGAAAGGGAAAAAGACATCCATGACGGATATTGAATCCTTGTTTAGGCTCCAAGAATTGGACATGGAGTGCTTGGCTCTGGAGACAGCATTGAAAGAATTGCCTGTCCAAAAGGAAATTGATGAGTCTATGGAGAGGCTCTCAATGCTGCGGGAAAGGCTGAATAATGCAAATCAGGAATTGGACGGCGTGCGAAAGGAGCAGAAGCAAGGAGAATGGCAGATCAAGGATGTTACTGATACTCTGACTTCGATTTCCAGAAAACTCTACGGTGGTGAAGTCACTAACCCCAGAGAGATAGAGAATATGCGGTACAGGCTCGATACACTGGAAACAGCGAAGAACCGATTAGAGGAAAATGTGATTGAACTGATGGAGAGGGCGGAAGCCCTTGAGTCCGAAATCGCAAGGCTAGATTCGGAGATTACGCAAAAAGAAGCACAGCTTGCCGGGCTTGAGGATGAGCGCGATTCGGAAGTGGCATCTATATCCGGCAAGCTTTCAGATATAAAGCAAGACAGGGAAAGACTGCGGGCTCAAATACCGGAGCCCGTCCTTAAGAGATATGACCAGCTACTGAGGGACAGAAGCGGTCCTGTAGTAGTTCCAATCAGGGGCAGAATCTGCGGGGGGTGTCATGTAGAGCTCCCGAGTTCCATTGTTATACTGGCTAAACCCAATAATTCCCTTGTTAGATGTGAGAATTGCGGAAGGATCTTGTGCTGGCTGGAGTAGATCCTCTTTTTTAAAATGGGGCTCAGTTGGATTCATAATTAGTACAAAGCGCAACGAGATCCTTACCACTATAGGGTAGCTTTTTTTGCGATAGAGCGGATTCTTCTTTACTATAAGGTGGATTCTTCCTTACGATGAGGTGGATTCTTCCGTGCGGTGGAGTGGATTATTCTTTATGTAGAGTGAGTTTTTGCTTACGATAGAGTAATTCTTTTTTGCAGTAGGTGAGTTTTTTCCTTATGAGACAGTGGATTATTGTTTGCGGTAGGGAGGATTGATCTTTACGGTAGAGTGGATCGCTCCTTACGGTAGAGTGGATTCTTTCTTGCTTTCTTACGATAAAGTGGGTTTTTTTGCAATAGAGTGGGTTTTCCCCACGATATAAGGGAGTATTCCGTACAGTAGAGTGGGTTCTTTCTTAATACAGAATAGATTTTTCCTGCGATAGAGCGGATTTTCCTTGCGAGCGGATTTTCCTCACGATAGAGTAGATACTTCCTTAATAACAGAGCTGGAGAGTTTATTATGAATGCTAGTTTTAACGGCGGTTTCGTGAAGGAATCGTGCTTTGAAGTGACAGTGTATACAGATGGAGCATCCCGTGGCAATCCGGGGCAGGCAGGAATCGGCGCCGTTATCCTTGATGCAAACGGCACCTGCCTCATGGAATTAAGTGAAGGGATCGGCATCGCCACAAATAACGAAGCCGAGTATACTGCCCTTATAAAAGCGCTTGAGGCAGCACGGCAACTCTGTGCGAAAAAGGTCAATGTCCTAACTGACAGCGAACTTATGGTTCGCCAGATGACCGGTGAATATGCCGTAAAATCGCAGAGGCTCAGGCCTCTTTTCCTCCAGGTGCAACGCCTTAAAGGCGAGTTTTCTGGATTTACGATAAAGCATGTTGGGCGGGAAAGGAATCCCAGGGCTGACCGGCTCGCCAATCTCGGCATCGACTCCCAGCTGAACGAACTGGATTAGGAACTACGAGCGGATTGATAGGCTGGCACGGATTAAGAGCCCGGGACGCACTAAAAGCCTGGTACACACCAAAAGTCCGGCACGAAGAATTAGAAGCCTGGCACGGACTAGAAGCTAGGTGCGAGGTGCGAACCAGGCGCCAGGCACGCTGTTAAGAATTACGCTTCTTTCTTTTTCGCTTTTTCTTATTTGACAGAGCAAGCAACTCCTTAAGAATCGCTTGCTCTACTTCCTTTTCCGCCAGAAGCTTCTCGAGCCTTGCACGTTCTTTCTGTAAACGCTCGAGTTCAGCAGACAACTCCGACATCTTCTCATCAGAGACATTGCCAACGTCAAGCTCTTCTTCAGCGGACTGTTTTCTAGATGCTTTACTATGTCCGGAGGTCATGTCAAATCACCTCTAACTCATACTCTACAACAATTGCTCATGTCTTTTCAATGGGATTCGGATGCTAATAAGCCCATAACTCGTATTCCACCATAAGTGATCATTTCTCTCCGATTTGCTCGCGAGGTTAATATGGTAGCTAACATGCCTTTAACTCGCACTCGACTGTAAGTAATCCCCTTTCTCCAATCGGGTGAGGAGTTAATATGGAGGATAATGTGCCGTTAACTCATGCTTCACTATAAGTTGCGCCACTCTAAGTGGTCACTTCTCTCGGATTCAATTGGGAGGCTACTACGGTAGTTAACAGGCCTTTAACTCGTACTCCACCATAAGTGGTTACTTCTCACCGATTTGCTTACGAAGCTGATATGCTGGCTAATGTGGAGACTGATATGGAATAGGCTTGAGATAGCCGCTTTTCGACCGCGTTTTCCGGAAACGCTGGACTGATTTCGCTGATTCCTTCCGATTCTTTTTAGCAAAGGCTCATAAATGGGCGATTCCGAACCACTTTTCCTTAAAGGGTTTTCGGTATCCTGGAATTGTATCGGGCGAGAGTGCGGACAAAAACATCAAAGAGGTGGTTCAATCTCGACGACACTTTGCGATTTTTTCGAGCAAACGCTCATAAATGGAAGATTTTGAACCACCTTTCCTTGAAGAGGTGGCACAATTTCGCCCACCCTTTTGGATTTTTTCGAGCAAATGTTCATAAATGGGAGATTCTGAACCACCCAAACCGCCTCAGGTGGTAGAGAATCGACCACATTTTCAGGTTGCAGCCCGGTTTTGGGGGCTTTTTGGGTCTTAAGTGGTAGAATTCCTACCACTTTTTTGGAAAATGTGGCAGTTTTTCGCCCACCTTTTCAGAAAATGTGGGCGAGTTTCGACCACCAAACCCTGATTTGTAATATTATGGGAGGCGTGGTGGNNACCACCTTAACGCCTGATCATGGTAGAAAACCTTCCACCTTTGAGCCTCCTGGTGGGCGAGATTCTACCATTTTAGAGCTTACGCTCAAAACTGTGGTAGAAAACCTTCCACCAAACAGCCTTTCTGTGGCACATTTTCGACCACAGCGCACGTTTGCTTCCGGGAAGGCAGTGGAAGCCAGTACCAGATCAGCCAGAGGTAAGCCTTTGGGAGGACTGATTGAGGCCAGGACGGCAATGTTATAGGAAAAGATGGAAGGACAACTAGCGTTTCGACTGCACCACACGCTCACTCCAGAGAAAGGACTAGAAGGCAGCAATCAATCAGCCACATTCAGGGTTGCATGCGAAGTTCTGGTTAGGTTAATAAAACCCGTGCTTAGGCGCCTGGATAATGAAGTATTCGAGAGT
>MTKW01021178.1_pt1 | contig 13169 bp, 12 predicted proteins | sample 1042761 | NCBI WGS metagenome assembly MTKW01 (sample SAMN06205366, study PRJNA360243) | anaerobic digester metagenome | biome: Wastewater treatment plant; feature: Anaerobic digester sludge; material: sludge; isolation source: anaerobic digester fed with sludge from wastewater treatment plant ...
GTGTACTAGAAACTTGACTCAAACTTATGCCGGCCAATGAAAAATGCACTTCACTTGTATCAGTGGCCGGCATAATCACACATATAAACGCTATTTTCGCCTGAGGACCTTTCCGGAAAACACAGGAGTATGTTTTCCCTTTTCCAAGGCTACTTTTCCGTTTACAATCACGTACTCAAGGCCGGCCGGAGGGTTATATGGCTCCTTGCCGGTGGCCGTGTCTATGAACGTTTCAGGGTTAAACACTACAAGGTCAGCCCAGTACCCGATTTCGACAAGCCCCCTTTCAGGTATTCCCATGGCTTTTGCAGGGAACCCTGTACATTTCCTGATTGCTTCTTCCAGGGAAAACAGGTTGTCTTTCCTGACAAACCGCCCTACCACCCGTGGAAATGTCCCGAAATGCCTTGGGTGAATTGGGGCTTCGGTTATGCGTCTGTCAAGGGTGAAGGCATCGGTTCCCACAGAGGCGAATGGAGCTTTTATCACTGTATGGACATCATCGATACTGATTGGCCAGGCTGCATGGACTGAGAATCCGTCTGCCGCCAAAAGCCGTATAACAAAATTAGCAAGGTCAAGCCGTTTCTCCACGGCGTATTCTCCAAGGATCCTGCCTTCCAGGTCAGGTACAGATGGCGATTTGATTACGGTGTAGTTTTTGACTCGTTCCAAAGTCATGGCCAGTTCGGGATAGGACATTATCTTTTCGACTATGTCAGGGGTTTTTAGTTTTNNGTTTGCCGTCTTTGGCCTGGTTGGGCTGGCCCACAGCCTCAAGGTGCTCCCATAGTTCCCAGGGTAGTAGTCTGATAAAAGCGCTTACCTGGGCAAATTCATATGGATAGAGGTCAACAGTGATCCGGAGGCCTTTTCGCCTTGCTTCGTCTATCATATCAAGGCTCTTATTAATTTTTCCAAAGTTCTTCTTGCCAACTGCTTTGTGGTGCGATATCTCTGCCCTTACTCCTGATTCCTCTGCTATCCTTACTACTTCTTCCACTGCCTCAAAAAGCGTGTCGCCTTCACTCTTCATATGTGAAGCGTATATGGCGTCGTGCTTTGCCAGCACCTTAGCCAATTCTACGATTTCCTCAGTAGGGGCTGAGCCACCTGGTTTGTAGCTCCTTCCAGTGGACATTCCCCAGGCACCTTCTTCAAGAGCTTGTTCCAGAATTACTTTCATAGCCCTGAGTTCTCCGGTCGTTGCTTTTCTGTTTTCAGTCCCAACCACATGGGCGCGAATCAGGCTTTGGCCTACCTGAGGAACCAGGTTCACTCCGGTTCCTGCGGCTTCGACTGCATCCAGGTACTCGCCGAAAGAATTCCAATTCCATGGCATGCTGTCGAAAGTTTTTTCGTCGATAAGGCCCTTAATCAGTCGTTCAAGCACACTGCTTCTTGTTTCCTCTTTGCATGGAGCCAGAGACCAGCCGCAGCTTCCTGCTACTTCTGTGGTGATCCCCTGGGAAATTGAGCCGGTGGCTTTCTTGTGGGCGAGTATGGAAAGGTCTGAGTGGGAATGCATGTCTATAAAGCCAGGACACACTACCATATTTGATATGTCAATTATCTTCTTGGCCTTTGCCTGACTCAAGTTTCCGATAGAAACCACTTTTCCTTTGGATATGCCAAGGTCGGCTTCAAATCGTGTTCTGCCTGTACCGTCGATTACGGTTCCGTTTTTCAGTATTAGGTCCAGCATAACCTATCCTCCTTGTGGATTTGACGGCCAATAATGTACCTAGGGATATGGAATATTTCTAGTCCCGTGCCTTTGAATCCTTGTAAGGCTACTATCAAACAGCTGTCAACCAACTGTAATTCTGTCACCTTAGAATGCCATAACTGGACTGTGAAAATGTCTCCTTCTGTAGTGGGAATCGTCGATCTTGATACCGGTACTCGCACTAGCTGGTTGATTCTAGTACCAGGTCTGGTTGAGACCTGGCGGGTTTTGATACCAGGTTTGGGCTGAAGGTGGTCGATTCTGGTACCGGGTTTCACTGAAACCTGGCCGGTTTTGGGGCCAGTAAGGCCTTCGTGAGAGCAAAAACGGGGGCTGTTTTCCTGAATTTGGGCTGAGGTGGTCGATTCTAGTGCCATGTTTGGCTGGAACCTGGCGGGTTTTGATACCAGGTTTAGTCCGAAGGTGGTCGATTCTGGTACCGGGTTAGGCTGAAACCTGGCCGGTTTGGGGCCAATAATGCTCTTAGTTTGGAGGGGGTGCGAATTATTTTGTGGTTGAGCCTTTTGGGCCAAGATGCTCAGCTGCTGGCTTGATTGTGGATTTCCCCTGCAATACTTGTCCCATGACGTAAACTTTCAGTGTTTCTTTTGTGCTGAAAAAATGTCTTCTCCTCTCATCATTTTCCCAGTCCGCAGGTGGCCATATCACTGTCCTGTAACAGACTACTATCCGACAGCTTGAAATATAATTGTTTCGTGGCTAGAATTAAATAAGATTGATACAAGACTGTATCGCAGCAGGCAGAGAAATTTCGTGCATACTGCTTTACCGCCAATACCTGTAATACCTGCCAACACAGCACTGAGTCATTGATCCTGCAGGTCATGTAGCATTAACACGGAAGGAGCGGACGCTTTGATTCAGAAAAAGGACAATGCCCGGGTGGCAGAGGCCCAGGTGGCAGAGGCCAGGGCGGCAGAGGCTGAGAATTTCAAATCCAAGGCAATTCTACCTCCGGAAGATATGGAATCCCGTCCCAAAGTGCGGCGAGCCATTCTAATGCTTGCATGGCCTGTGATAATTGAGCAGATCCTTTCAATGCTTACTCACATGGTTGACTCAGCGATGGTTGGCAGGCTCGGAGCCGAAGTTGTGGCGGGCATTTCTCTTAGCTTTCAACCAATGATGCTTGTCAACGGCGTTTTCGGCGGTATTGCCATGGGAAATACAGTCCTTGTTGCTAGGTCAGTTGGGGCAGGTGACAGAGACACTGCTTCCAGGGCAGCGTTTCAAGCGTTGATTCTTGGCCTGGGCCTGGCTGCGCTCATGGTAGTTCCAGGATGGGTGTATGCACCCAAAGTAATATCTGTTATGGGAGCAGATGCTAAGGCCCTATCCAGCGGAACAAACTACTTTAGGTGGCTTATTCCTGGCGCTCCGTTTATGCTGTCCTCTTTCATAATGGGAGGGTCGTTGAGAGGCGCAGGGGATACCCGTACCCCTATGCTGATAAACGCCGTGGCCAACATACTGAACGTATTTCTTAACTGGGTCTTCATATGGGGAAATCTTGGCGCTCCCAGAATGGAAGAGGCAGGTGCTGCTTTGGCCACCAGCATTGCCAGGCTGTTCGCATTTGCTGCCATGTTCTATGCTGCAAACAGGCCTAAGAGCATTATTCATTTCAAATGGCGTGGGTTCAAAGAGACTATGAAACTTGATTTTCCGCTAATCAAGCGGATTTTGGCCATTGGGTTTCCGGCAGCCCTCGAAAGAATGGTAATGTCTACTGCGTCTATGATTTATGCCCGGACTGTGGCGTCTCTTGGCATGGTTCCATACGCAGCCCACGTAATAAGCCTCAATGCTGAATCCATGTCCTACATGCCGGCCTTTGGGTTTTCGACAGCGGCTTCTACTATGGTTGGGCAGAATCTTGGTGCAAAGCAGCCTCATGCAGCAAAAGTATCTGCCATTGAATGCTGGAAGATGGCTGGGATTGCAATGACTGGTATGGGGGTGCTGTTCTTTCTTTTCCCGGTTGGATTCATGAAAATCTTTACCGATGACGCCAGGGTGTTCCCATATGCATACTTGACTATGAGGATCATGGCATATACACAAATTCCTGAATCAATAGGATTCGTCATGGGAGGCGCCTTGCGAGGGGCGGGGGATACCAGGGCAGTTTTGGGGATGACGTTAGCCGGAGCCTGGGGCCTGAGAGTAGGTTTGGCGCTCCTTCTAATAAGGCGGCTTGGAATGGGCCTGGAAGGAGCCTGGATAGCTATGGCAGTGGACTGGACTGTAAGAGCCGTNNAATCTATGCAATGCCTATGTGATGCCGGCTCAGTTCAGTAGCGGTATCGAACAAAAGCCACCCCTGTGGCATACCCATATATTAGCCCTTGAATTGCCTGTACTAGGGCCCAGCCGTCAGGCAGCTATTTGAGCATTTCCAGGCCGGCTGTGGAGCACAGGCAACTTGTAGCAGGCGCCCAGTACAGCCGCAATTCAACAGGCAAAAGGTTAAGGGGTGAGTTTTGTGGCAACAATTTTCTACCCTCCTACCATACCCTGGCACAGGCTCAGGCAACGGCCCCACCAGATGCTGCGCTATCTGGCAAGATTGGGCCATAAGTGCGTGTACCATGATCCCGGTACCTTGGGACGAAAATCACCTGTAAACGAAGTTGAACCCGGACTCTCGGTCTTGAGCCGGGATGCTAATCCAGCAGTGGTGCAGCCCCAGAGTCCGGTTGTTTTGTGGATTACATTACCAGACCATCACCGCCTGGCCGGTGGAATTTATGGAGAAGAACTCCTTGTTTTTGATTTGTGTGACGAACCTACAGAGGAGTTTGAGTACTGGAAACCGGGATTGGACGGGGCTTTTTCCAAGGCTTCCCTTGTGTTCGCGGCCAGCTACCTTTTGTACGAGAAATACAGGAACATCCATCCGAATGTATATTACGTACCAAACGGTGCCGACTACGAAGCGTTTCAGATTTCAGGGCTCAGGCCCAGGGATTTCCCACAGAGGCCCGGCCCTGTTGCAGGTTTTCACGGAGCCCTTGCGTCCTGGATTGACTGGAACCTGGTCTATCATGTTGCCAGGAGGCTTCCACGCTGGAACTTTGTATTTATAGGGCCCTTGCTGAACATCACCAAAGATAAGCTGCCCTATGGGCAAAATATTTTCTTCATAAAAGAAAAACCGTTTGAAGAACTTGCACGTTATGTAAACCACTTCGACGTAGGGATAATACCTTTTCAACTTAGTGAGATGACCAAATATTCAAGCCCGATCAAGTTGTACGAATACCTCGCCTGTGGAAAGCCTGTTGTATCATCTCCTATCTATGAAGTGGCTATGTGTCCTTTAACCAGAATAGCAAATACTGCAGCAGAATTTGCAGATATGCTTGAGAAGGCTCTGGCTGATTCGACTGCTAATCCTGGCCTATCGAAACGGTTCAAGTCCTGGGCAGAGAGGAACTCGTGGGAGAAACGGTCTTTGTGGGTTGACAAGATAATCAAGGATACTCTTGCAAAAGGACTTGGGTAAAGTGCTCGGATAAACGGTCATCAAGGCCATTGTAGGCAGCACTAGATCAAACAAACCCCACTAGAAGGACAAACATCCTATACAGTAGTATTTTGTAGTATGCTGTTTGGTGGCTAGACAGCCTTGTTTTGTGACCTAAACAACTACTCCGGCGTATTCCTTCTATAAAGAGAAAAGCCGGTTATGTCTGGGAGGCTTTCTTTCTGAAACAAGATACAGATACTATCGAGAAAGTCCAAAGCGGTGATCATGAGGCTTTTAGTGACCTTGTAACGAAGTATCACCGCAATGTATATAACCTGGCTTACCGGTTAACAGGAAATCGGGAAGATGCAATGGATATTACCCAGGAGGCTTTCTTAAGGGTTTTCCGTGGAATTCCTTCTTTCCAACTGGGGAAACCTTTCTTGCCCTGGGTCTACAGGATTACATGGAATTTGTGCGCAGACAGGGGACGAAAAATCGGACGAAGCTTACCTGAGGAGTCCCTTGATGGAAATGAGATTACTAGGGCAAGGGTTTCAAGCGAGGAGCCGGCCCCTGACCAAATTTATGAAAACAAGGAACTTAGAGAAACATTGAAACAAGCGGTGAACAAACTTAAGGACGGATACAGGGAACTCATAATTTTGTTCCACGTAGAAGGGCTGTCAATCAACGAAATTTCAGAGATAACCGGTATGAAAGCGACCGTGATCAAGAACAGGCTATACCGTGGACGTCAGGCATTGAAAAAAATTCTCTTAGAAGACGGTTTTAGCTGGTGAGGTGATTTTGTGTACTCTGGCAAATGTCCAGGCGAGGTTGAGCTAGAGGAGTATTTTTACGGCCAACTGCCGCCAATTAAGACAAAACTTCTAGAATATCACATGAAGAGATGTTCAAATTGCCAGGAGCGCCTTGATGAAATCAGGAGGTTCCACCAAGTCTTGAGCAACATACCTTTGGAAGAAGCTCCTTCTGAGTTATGCAGCCGCATAGTTGAATCGATCAGGATGTCAGATGCTTACATGCCATTGGATGCTGAACCAGGGCACCAGGCTGAGGCAGACGCAGTATATCCAAAGGCCGGCCCTGGTAGCCACCGGGTATTTGGTATACCGGCGTTCTCCCTGAAGATCCGTTGGGCTGCAAGCGCTGTCTTGATTCTCGTAAGTGTGGTCTTCCAATGGCGGTTTGGCGGTTACTTTAAGCCTGCCAATCAGGGCAGTTACATTCTGGGTTGGGGCGATCTAAAGCATTTTATTGAACTGCTGCAGTCTGGGGCGCTGGTCAATACTTTCAAGCAGGTTCTTACTGCTTTCAGGACTGATGGGTTTTCTGCTTTGGAGATCTTGGGTATTGCATTACCAACTCAGGTTTTGAGCGTAGTTGTGTTTAGTGGAATAGCTGCAGTAGTTTTCATAACACATTTGTGGTTTTCACGAAGCGGGGGAAAGAGAGCATGAAGAAACTTTACAGGTCCAGAAGGTACAGAGTTATCGGTGGAGTAGCGGGTGGGCTTGCCGAGTATCTCGATGTTGATATTACTATTACGCGATTGGCAATTGCAGTTATGGCGTTGGTTTTCCCAAACGTCGTTTTGGCATATGTTCTTGCCTGGATTATTGTTCCTGAGGCTCCACAATTAGCTACTAGCCCTCAGACAACTCAGCCTCAAGCAACTCAGACTGGGCACACTGATACTGTTAGCGGGCAACCCAGTACAGCGGCTTCCCCGGTTGAAGGCACCCCGGTATCCAATGGGGATGAGTCTCTCACTGCTGACGAAATTGTCATGCAGACGTCAAGTAGGGACAGTTCAAGTACTCAAACTTCGCCTGGCCATGAAGCCGGCGGCAGCCAGCGCGATAGGAACAGGCAGTTCTTCGGCTATTTTCTAATAGCAATAGGAACCCTGGTCCTCGTAAGGAAGTATGTTCCCTCCTTTTGGCTGAACCTGCCTTTCCGTTTGGTAAGGACCTGGTGGCCCGTTGTGATAATTGCCCTGGGCATAGCCCTGATTGCCAGTGCGTTGAGGAGGGACAATTAAGCTATGCTTAACCGCCTGATCAATGGAATACTTATCGTACTTGTAGGCGCGATTCTCCTCATGAATACGACAGGTACTCTACCGTGGGCAGTATGGGATGCAGCCGTAGGTTACTGGCCTATACTGATTATCGGGCTAGGAATCCAGGTAGCTCTTTCAAAATGGCGTGTACCGGGCCTGGCTCTGGCGCTAATTGTTGTATTGATAATATCAGTCTTATACCCGTACCCTGGAGGAGGTTTCTTCTCGCCTTACATGAAGAATAGGATGTTCTTCAGGCGGGCCCCAACTGGAAATCCTCTGCAATACTCCAAGGAACTTGAAGTGCCGGGAGGCCCGGAAGTATCGATCTTGGAAATGGCGCTGATAGCCCCTTCCCTTGATTTTAGAGCCCAAGGTGATCCTGCATTAAGCGCGAGTAGCTCTGAGTACGCAACTATAGGGGATCTTTCCTGGGATAGGTACGAACCGGTAGTTGAGGCCTCACAGTCCCAGAATGGCCAAAGAGTGCAGGTTACTGTAAAATCCTCTGGCAAAGAAGGGCAAGATGCAGGCAGGCAGTTTTGGGATTTGCGAATCAACCCCTCGCTTACTGCAGCAATACAGGTATCCGGTGGAGTTGCAGACCTTAATCTTGACCTGGACTCTTTTTTTGCTGAAAAGCTCATTGTAGCGGCCGGGGTGACTAACGTTGAGATTAGGTGTGGGCTGAGTGGCAAAGAGACTGATATTGCCATTTCCGGCGGTATAGCTAATGTAGAGATGGAGGTGCCCGAAACGGCCGGTCTAAAGGTTACTGTTTCAGGCCCGCCTTTGGTTACACGGCTAAACTTTGGAAACCTAGGCCTTGTAAAACAAGGTAATTCATGGTTTTCGAAAGATTACTCAAGTGCCTCTACTAAAATTAATGTTGAGGTCTCATGCGGAGCAGGCAAGGTAACTCTTAGAAAGGCGCCATAGCCGCACCAAGACCGAGCCTGGTTTCCATCTGCACCTATCATCCTCATGCTTATCTCATTGTTCATCCTATGACTTTTTCTGGGGCACCCTACTGCTGTTCCGGCGGCCTAACGAGTATTTCTGCGCCCAAGTGGTTATATTACGTTAAGACTGTTGGGATATGTTCCCAAAGGATAGGGAAAGCCAATTGGCCGAAGGTGGTAGTGACAACTCATGCGCGTAGGTGTTCCAAGATGCCTAAGTTTTTATTATCTATTTTCTTTTTATCGCACATTCTTGCGGGAACTAGGGATCGACTTTGCTGAAACCTCTGTTTCGACGCTCAGGGATTTGGATAACCTCAGGCTTTGCCCTACTGATGAGCCATGCGTGTCAGTAAAGGTAGCGTTTTCTCATTCTGCAAATCTACTGGCACAAGGTGTAGATGCCTTGTTTGTGCCAACGGTAGTATCTATAGAGAGGGATAACTACTGCTGCCCAAAGATGATGGGCCTGCCTTCTATGTTGAAAGCAGCTTTTGAACTTTCAGACTCCCAGATGATAAGCCCTTTGATTGACTTCAAAGACAACCCTTACACATGGCCGGCTACTTGGATTCAAGCAGGTATGGATATGGGGGTAAGGAACAAGCGGAAGGTTCGCAGCGCATTAAGAAAAGGGATAGAAGCATGGAGAGGCACGGACAGGAAGATGCATCAATTTGGATTGCCAGCAAGTGCTTTTTTGGACAATCCCAGGCTGGCGCAAGAGTCTAGGACTAACAGCGAAGTTGCTACCAGGCCTGTGACTGCCATAATGGGCCATGCCTATATATTGAATGATACTTTCGGGAAGACCATTATCCGGTATGCATTAGAACACGGGCCTGTTATATTTCCTGAGATGGTATCGAGGGAAAGTTCACGTAAGTGCACAGAAACGATTTTTGAAGGTGAAAAGATGTGGACCTTTGAAGGCCATATCCTTGGATCGTGCCTCCACTTAATTCGAACACACACAATTGACAGGCTGATTCTGGCCACAGCTTTCTCTTGTGGGCCTCTTTCCATAATAGAGAACTACATTATGCAAGAAGCAGACAAATACAGAATCCCCTTCTTGTATTTGTCTGTAGATGAACATACAGGTGAAGCAGGCCTGATTACCAGGCTGGAAGCGTTCATGGATGCCTGCAAGGGGCGGCAGCACGCATTCAAACAAGCAAAAGATGTGCCGATTTGTGATTCTTCCAGGGCTTTGCACCGGCAATCTGCCTTTACCCAATCCAGAGGGCTAATCGCACCTTGCCGCGAGCCTATAGGTATTGTCAACATGGGCCACCTTGATATTGCAGTTCAAGCTCTCCTGGGTGGACTGGGGGTAGATGTGAAAATCGCAGGGAGCTTGTCTGACGACATAGTGAACTCAGGAAAGGAATTAGCTCCTGAGTTTATCTGTTATCCCATGGTTACACTCATAGGGCAGATGCGTTCCCTAATTGAGCAGGGGGTTTCCAGGATAATCATGGTTCAGGGAAAGGGCAAGTGCAGGCTTGGTTGGTACGCCCAGATTATGGAGGAAATCCTAAACCGGGCAGGGTTTACTGTCCAGGTTTTTGCTACNNAGGAGGCATAAAGAGTTTCTGCATGAACTACGCCTGGCTGCAGGTTTCTTTGATTCAGATAACGCCTTTAGGCGATACAGCCGTGACATGAAGAACATTCCCTTAATTACACAAGAACCTTTGAAAATAGCATTAGTCGGCGAGATTTACGTAGTTAATGAGCCCTTTGTTAACAAGGACGTTGAGAAGATCCTTGGGTCCTTGGAGCAACGGGTGAGAGTCTACAGGAGGCTGGACGTAACCAGTTGGCTGGGCTCTCACTTGCTAAAGACTCCGGGGGCGGTCCTGTGCCACCGCCGTGTGGTTAAGGCAGCCAATGACTACATTCCAGTGAGCGTAGGAGGCCACGGGCAGGAATCCATAGGCGAAACCATTCTTGCCAAGAAATCCGGAATGGATGGAGTTCTTCACCTGTTTCCGTTTACGTGCATGCCTGAAATTATCGCTCAGAACATTCTTGTACGGGTTTCACATGACCTGGACATACCGGTTCTGTCACTGATGATTTCTGAGCAAACCGGTGTAGCTGGCATGAGAACGCGACTGGAGGCGTTTTGTGATCTTCTGTATGGAAGGAGAAAGAGTTTAGCAGGACTATGAGTAAAATCAACCGTTTCTTGGGGGTAGATGTGGGCAGCGTAACCACAAAGATAGTACTTATTTATGAAGACGGGAACGTAGCTTTTGAAGATTACATGCGCAATGAAGGAGGGCCGATTCTTGCCCTTCAGAACTGCTTTAAGAACCTTCTGGAACAAGGATTAATTGATTCAATTCGAATGGTAGGTACTACAGGGTCAGGAAGGGAGCTTGCAAGGGTTATCATAGGTGCTGATACTGTTAAGAATGAGATTTCAAGCCATGCTAAGGCAGCGTCTTTTATGTTTCCGGATGTAGGTACCGTTATTGATATTGGAGGGCAGGATTCAAAAATCATATTCTTCAAGGACGGTTACCCTGTTGGCTTCAATATGAACACGGTCTGCGCTGCCGGCACCGGTTCTTTTCTTGATCATCAGGCTTCTAGGCTTGGTGTTTCAATAGGGGAGTTTGGAGGCCTGGCCCTAAAATCGGATTCCCCTTCAAGGATTGCAGGCCGTTGCGGAGTATTCGCCGAGTCAGACCTGATTCACAAGCAACAGTTAGGATACAGGAAAGAAAACTTGATTGCAGGGTTGTGCCTTGCCCTGGCCACTAACTATATGACAAACGTAGCACGAGGCCAGCCTATTAGAGACAGGGTTCTGTTTCAGGGCGGGGTTGCTGCTAATTCAGGTATGTTGTGGGCTTTCAAGCAGAAAATCGGCCGTGAAATAACAGTGCCGCCTCACTTCAAGGTTATGGGAGCCTGGGGCGCGGCCCTTTTTGCCCGGGATAGGTATTTTGAAACGAAGGGCTCTACCAAATTCCGACAGGTTGATAGGATAGCATCTCTTAATGCCCAAACCAGGGGGTTTGTGTGTAACGATTGTGGCAATGCTTGCGAAATGCAGGAGATCCTAATAGACGGCATGCTTTCGGCCAGGTGGGGTTCGCGATGCGGCAAATGGGACGACTTATCAGTATCCCCAAGGGGTAAGCGACAGCAGCAAGCTGCTGGGCAGAGTTTTCAATAAAACCCTCAGTGAACACGATATAGACTGTGGTAAGATTACCACAAAGCCTTACAAAGAAGTTTTGCCTGAAGAGGCTGAACTATCGTATCTGGTAGGGCGGGATATCGAAATACAAGAAACCTTGCCGGGGGACGACTATGCTCAAAATTGTTCATGCTGCTGACATACATGCGGGAAGGCCCCTTTCCCTTGAACTGGATAAAGAACGAGGATACATACGAAGACGTGAAATAGAAACAAGCTTGTGGCGAATAGTTGAGTTTGCAGAAGAAGAAAAAGCCGGAATTTTGCTTATCGCCGGGGACCTTTTTGAACACCGTTATACTCGCCCTTCGTGGGTGAAGGATGTTTCAATGTTGTTTACCACGATTCCAGAGACGCACATATTCATATCGCCTGGCAACCACGACCCCTTGCTTCCTGATTCCTTGTACCGCAGTGTAGAATGGCCCAAGAACGTGGCTGTATTTTCGTCTACCAGGCCTACCGGGGTGTCTTTGGATGAACTTGGAGTGGATGTATATGGCATTGGGTGGACTTCTCATACAGAGAGAAGCCGTCTTCTTGAGGGGTTTAGGGTCGAGCGGCCGGACCGCTTGAATATCGTATTGGCCCACGGAGATCTGTATGAAAACTCAGCGTACCTGCCAATGACTCAGTCTGATATTGTACGCTCAGGAGCAGATTATTTTGCCTTGGGACATATCCACACACCTGTATTCAGGGATATTGGCCAATCAAAAGTGGTATACCCTGGATGCCCTGAACCGCTTGACTTCGGCGATGAAGGAAAGCGGGGGATTTCCCTTGTTACGTGGCCTGGCACAAAGTCACCTGGAACCTCCGGTGTTTCGGCCGAGTTTGTGCCAATGGCCTCTAGGGAGGTAAGGAAGGCCGAGGTTGATGTAACAGGCATTGATACAGGTGAGAAGATTAGAAATGCGATTTTAGCAGTTGGCAGTCCTGAGATGCGCAAGAGAGACATGTTGAAGGTAGTATTGACCGGCAGAATTGACCTTGATCTTGCCCTGGATTTGGACATGCTTGAACATGAGTTCAGAGATGATTTCTTCTGCCTTCGATTGGTGTCTGAGTTTATTCCTGATTATGACCTAAAACCCCTAATGGACCCTTCAAACCAGAGCCTTGAGGCCAGATTTGTACGAAAACAGCTTGAACTTGAGCGTAAGGCCAGGGAAGACGAGGATGCCCGGGCCGCCCGTGTAGCCAACCTGGCTATGTACTACGGCCTTGATGCCCTCAGGCAGGGTGAGGTTTTTACCGGAAGGAGGATGGCTTGAGTTGAAACTCAGAAGCCTTCTGCCAACTGCTTTTGGCAGATTTCACGCGAAGGAGCCCATTGTGCTGAAAGACGGGCTTAACATAATTTCAGGTGATAACGAGAGCGGAAAGACAACCCTTGGCGCGTTTATCTCAGGCATGTTTTACGGTTTCAAGAAAGAGGGTAGGACCCGAATATCCAGGACCCCTGAATTCGAGCGATACAGGCCGTGGGCAGGCCAGGAGTACAGAGGTACTCTTGTGTATGAGGACAGTGGACGGGTTTACCGTGTAGAAAGATGGTTTGATCCGGATACTGTAAAGATATACGACGACGTTACAGGCGAAGAAATAACTTCTGATTTCAACCAGGATTCCCGCAAAGAGTACGATTTTGCTGAGACTCACCTAGGGCTTTC
>MTKW01004777.1_pt1 | contig 13161 bp, 14 predicted proteins | sample 1042761 | NCBI WGS metagenome assembly MTKW01 (sample SAMN06205366, study PRJNA360243) | anaerobic digester metagenome | biome: Wastewater treatment plant; feature: Anaerobic digester sludge; material: sludge; isolation source: anaerobic digester fed with sludge from wastewater treatment plant ...
CCGTATTCGCGGCCAAATGGCACGCCTTGGGCAACACATTGGTCAATGATGTTTGGAGAAATTTCCGCCAGACGATAAACGTTGGCTTCGCGGGAGCGGTAGTCGCCGCCCTTGATTGTATCTTCAAATAACCGGAAAACCGAGTCGTTGTCGTTTTGGTAGTTTTTTGCAGCATTTATTCCGCCCTGGGCAGAAATTGAGTGTGCGCGGCGCGGGCTGTCCTGAATACAAAAAGCCTTCACTTTGTAGCCTAACTCTCCAAGCGAAGCAGCAGCAGATGCGCCGCCAAGTCCGGTTCCCACCACAATTACCTCTAACCTGCGCTTATTAGCAGGGCTTACCACTTTAATATTCATTTTGTGTCTTGTCCACTTTTCGGCTAATGGCCCTTCGGGTATTTTTGAATTTAAAATGCTCATCATACTATTTATTTAATTATATAAACCCAACATAAAATATAAGGGAATCATTGAAAAACCTACTGCAACCAGAATTGCATAAATGTTTCCTATAATCTGAAGCCTTCTCATCCAGTGCTTGTTGCTCAGACCAATGGAATGAAACGCTGACCAAAACCCATGTGAAAGGTGAATTCCAAGAAATATTCCTCCAATGATATACAGGATGTTGTGAAGCATACTTGTTTTAAACAGACCGGATACAAGGATGTAGGAGTTCTTGATTTCCCTACCGTTTATGCTGACATCGGCAATGGTTTCGGGACTGAATTTGATTTTCCAGAAGAAGTCTCCAAGATGAATTACCAAAAAAACCAAAATGATTATTCCGATGACGATCATATTTCGGGATGTCCAGGAGCTGGAAGCGCCGGGATTTTTGGCTTCATATTTTATCGGACGCGCACGCCAGTTTTTATACTCCAAAAGAAAACCCCAGATAATATGAACCAGAAAGCCAATTGCCAAGACAGGCTCCATGATTTTTATAAACGGGTTTGTGGTCATAAAATCGGCAGCAATATTAAAAAGTTTGCCACTGTCGTCAAAAATTAATAACAGGTTCACTGACAGGTGAATGGCAATATAGAGAACCAGAAAGAGCCCTGAAATGCTCATAATAAACTTTCTGCCAATGGTAGCAGTAAAAAATTTGCTCATAAATTATTTTTTTAATCGTATTTATTTCAAACGGGAAACAAAAATAATCTAATCCTCATTTATCCCAAAAAGTTTATTCAAAATTAGTAATTTAAATTCTCTCTAAATAATTAGATCAAAAATCTTACTTTTAGGGCAAATAACAAAATCAAAAGCATGATGAGTACTTCTTTCCTTGTTTTCATTGTTGTTTCCGCAGTTGTTTTGCTTCTGTTTTTTGTGTTGAAACTCAAGCTAAGCGCTTTCATCGCCCTGCTGATTACAGCTATTTATGTTGGTATTTTGGCAGGAATGCCGTTAAAGGAGATTACCCGCTCCATTCAGGAAGGCATGGCAGGCACATTGGGATTTGTGGCAACTGTGGTTGGGCTGGGCGCCATTTTCGGGCAAATGCTTGAAAGCTCGGGGGGTGCAGAATCTCTTGCTCACTATCTGATTAAAAAGTTTGGAAGTGACCGTGCTTCATGGGCTATGGTTGTCACCGGTTTTGTGGTTGCAATTCCGGTTTTTCTTGATGTGGGGTTTATTATCATTGTTCCGATAATTTATGCACTGTCGCGCGATACCAAAAAATCGCTGCTCTATTATGCCATTCCGCTACTTGCCGGACTTGCAGTAACCCACAGTTTTGTGCCGCCTACACCCGGTCCGGTTGCTGTGGCAGATATAATAAATGTGCAGTTGGGCTGGGTAATTTTGTTAGGCTCTGCCATCGGTTTGCCCATTGCTGTGCTTGCCGGTCCGGTTTGGGGAAAATTTATTTCGAGAAAAATTTACCTGGAACCTCCTCCACATTTTGATAATGAGTTGCAGAAAGTTGATCCGGAGAATCATCCTCCGTTTCGTTTGATTGCAGTTGTCATCTCTATTCCGTTGCTGCTGATTTTGGTAAATACTTTCACCGGGGTAGCTGTTTCAAAAGGATTTGTTCCTCAATCGGTATGGACAGATATTCTTGAATTTGTAGGACACCCGTTTTCTGCACTGATTATTGCCACGCTGATGGCTATCTATTTTCTTTGCATCAGGCGCGGAATGGGAAGACAGCAAGTTTTGGATTTAAGTACCAAAGCGCTCGGTCCGGCAGGAATCATCATATTAATTACCGGCGCCGGCGGCGTTTTGAAGCAGATGTTGATCGACAGCGGTATCGGTCAGATTATGGCAGAATCCATGGCAGGTTCATCCCTGCCGCCCATCTTGCTGGCATGGACACTTGCTGCCGTTGTGCGGATTACGCAGGGCTCAGCCACCGTGGCTATGATAACCGCTGCTGGCATTATTGCTCCTGTGATTGGCGAGTTTGGGCTGAGTGATCCCCATCGGGCGCTGGTGGTGATTGCAATTGCAGCCGGAGCAACAATTCTGTCGCATGTGAACGACAGCGGATTCTGGCTGGTGAGCAAATATTTAGGGATGAATGAAAAGCAGACACTTCAGAGTTGGACGGTTATGGAAACCATCATTGCAGTCAGTGGACTGATACTCACACTGCTCGTGAGCCTGATAATTTAAGAATCTTTTTATCCTAAAAGAGACGTGAATTGATTTTTATAATTATATTTGTCCAATTAAAATTATAAATAGCTAAATTAAGTTGTTATGAGAAAGGTTCTATTTAAAAGTTTAAGTGTATTTATGGCGTTCACTTTTCTGCTGGCGCAAAATTTTTCAGCTTATGCAACCGAAAGTGTTTCCACATTTGATGAATCCGATTTTTCTTATGATGAAGCGATGTTACTTGCTGAACTTGAAGAGTTAGATGCTTTGGATGCATTTGTGGAAGTTAATGAGGGAATCACTTTTTCCGACCTTGAAACCAGCGAAAATTTGTTGGTTGTCAACATGGAAAATGCCGCAGCGCCCATGGGAATGGCAGGTCAGGGAGATGATGGACCACCGCTTGGAATTCCGTCATTCCTTTGGGGATGCGTTTTAGGTGTTGTAGGTATGCTCATTGTTTACATTATGACCGACAGCGATAAAGCTGAAACCAAAAAGGCATTGTGGGGTTGTGTAGCCTCAACGGCAGTATCGGTTGTCTTGTATATGGTAATTTGGGGAGCCTGGGCTGCAACAGCTACCTCAGTAGCTGCAACCGGGTATTATTGAAATTATTTAAACAAACGATTACAAAGGCTGTTGAAGATTCGACAGCCTTTGCTTTTATTTACTATGAGAATATCTATTTTAATAGCTCTTATTTCTGGATTGTCTTTTCTGAATCTTTCTGCACAGGATTATTTTAGAATTGGGGTGGATTTTACCACAAAAACTAAGCCTGCTGATGGAAAATCCAATTTGACCAAAGGAAAAGTTTTCTATGACAAATATTCAAAAGAACTGATTTATGATATCTATTTTCCCGAAAAAGAGAAATGGGTGGTTCAGGATTCGCATATTTATAAACTGATTAATGATTCTGTCTATTTTTCAGAAGAAATTCCCTCCCTGAATGATTTTACAATATTTCATCTTGCTCTAAATTCAGACCTCACATATTTTGGACTTGACAAAGCCAATTACGCAATCAGTAAAGTGGACAAGAAAGGAGATTTGATTGTTACTTACTGGAAAATTCCACCGCAAATTCAAAAAATGATTGGCAGCATTGCTGTTGCCCGAAAAGATGACAGCCTGCACAGTGTAATTATCTCCAACGGAGATTTCCAAATCAGCAGCAAACAATTTTTCAGGGATTATATCCGGATTGGTGGTTTTGAATTTCCGGGCACTGTAGTTCAGATTTTTTACGATTCGGAACAAAAGGAAAATTATCAGGTTATGGAATTTAAGAATATTGTTTTAAACGACATTCAAAATGAGGCGAACTACCATTATAAGCTGGAAAGATAAAACATTGATTCCGGTAATACTTTTTTTGGCTTTGTTTTTTGTTTTTTTTGTTCCCGAAGCTAAATCGCAGAAAGCTGATTTTGGTATAGATGAAATCAAAGGTTTGTTTGATGTGCACAGGCACACCCCTCCAAAATATTCCGGGAATCAGTCTAAACCGAAAAATGAATTTCAATTTTTAATGGCTTCGGGATTTAATGTTTACAAAGCCTTTTTTTCATCGCAAGACAACCCCAGTTGTGTGTTTTATCCTTCCTGCTCCGAGTATTCCGTCTTATCTTTTCAGCAGAAAGGTTTACTCATGGGCACGCTCTACACTTTTGACCGCCTGTCCAGATGCCACCACTTTGTAAAACCGGGTCAATATGTTTTCGATCCTTCCAAAGAACGATTTTATGATCCTCTCAGGTAAAAAGATATTTCTATTCGTCAGCCTCATTTTTCTGCTTAAAACAAGCAGTTCACAAGATCTTTTTAACATTGAAAATTCAAAACGATTTGCAAATTATCTTATGAATACCCGTCAGTATCATCTGGCAGCCATTGAATATGAGCGCATTTTAAATATATCTTCTGCCGATGAAGAAACGGGCACAAATCTTTTGAAAGCATACCGGTTTGATAACAATTGCACGCAATCGTTTCAGAACTTAAGAGCATTTGAGATTGAAAATTTTCTGAAAACCAACACTCTGGCAAAAGAATTTCTGAACCTCTCGCTTGCCTGCAACTGTATCGGTCCCGCAGGTGAATTTGAACAGGCACTTTTGCCATTAGATGCAAACAATCGTGCATTTTACAGGCTGGGATACCATTTTTTCAGGCATGAAAACGACTCCCTGTTTATTTTCAAAAACTCACATAGAGATTTACTTGCTCATTCCTATCCGTCGCTATTATATTCTGTTGAAAAACTGGAGAATTTCCGGAGGTTAAGTCCGGGGCTGGCTGCCGGCATGTCTGCAATTTTGCCCGGCAGTGGGAAAGCCTATTCCGGATTTTGGGGCGATGCACTAATGTCACTGGCTTTTGTTTCCACCAATGCATGGCTCTCCTACCGGGGATTTGATAAAAAAGGAGTGCAAAGCGCCAGTGGATGGATTTTTGGCGGGATTTCACTTGGGTTTTATCTGGGAAATATCTGGGGTTCAGGACACGCTGCCAGAACCCGCAATGAACTCCAATACGAAAAATTGTATGATGAAGCAAAAAATAATTTTCACAACCATTTTTAATGTTTTTGCCCTTTTTTCTGCCGGTCAAAGCATAGCTGAAGTTTATCTTTTTGCCGAAAAACAATTTGAGGCAGGAAATTATATCGAAGCTTTAACCGAGTATCAGCGTGTTGCTTTTTTTGATACAGAGAATCGGTTTGAGAAAATTTACGAGAAAACAGGCGATCTATTTTACATTACCGGTGATTTTGATTCTGCATTAAGAAATTACAGCATTGCAGCAAGGATAGAAAAAAGCGACAGCATAAAAACCGAAATTCACATAAAAAAAGCATTCTGTTTTTTTAAACAGGAAAATTATCTTTTTGCTGTGAATGAGTTGATGTCGGCAGGTGCTCCAAAAAGTGACCCGTTGAAAGAGAAACTTCATCTTTATACCGGTGTTGCCTGGTTTGGCGCTGAAGAATACGATGAAGCGCTCGTGAGTTTTGGCAAATTATTGCCTGATGAAGAAGTTCCCGGGTTGGAAAACATTTTTCTTCAGTTTGAGAAAAAACAGAAACGTTTCAGACCCGGAAAAATTGAAACACTCAGTATTATTTTCCCGGGGTTAGGTCAACTCTATTGCGGAGATATAACCAGCGGAGTCAACTCGGTTGTTCTGGTTGGCGGTCTGGCTGCCCTTGGTATATGGGCATGGCAAACTTACGGTGTGTTGGATGCGTTGCTTTCGGTTGGTTCATGGTATTACAGGTATTACACGGGAGGCATTCAGAATGCAAAAGCTGCTGCCCACGAAAAAATCGCCCATGAAAAAGAGAAAACCTATCTTGAAATCATTCACTTGATGGAAAAAAACCTAAAATCTGTTCCATGATAAAACGCTGCTTTCTCATCTCAATAATATTTTTGGCAAATGCAGCCGGCAGTTTTGCAAGTGATGATGAAGAACTTGTAAACAATATATTTATGCTGATTTACAATCAGCAATTTCCCGAAGCGGAAATGATTCTTCAGACTCACAACGATAAACTGGAAAAATCCAGTTTCTATTTTTTAACTTTAGACTTAAACTGGTGGAAATTTATTCTCTCCCCTTCTGAAATGAGTTCGCGGCAGTATAACACATTGCTGAAAACGATAAAAAGTGAAAAAAACATTGCTGCTGAGGATAATATCAACCGGCTGATTTGGTTGTCCTATCAGATGCGCTTTGAATTGAAAAGGTATAATTTCTTTGCCACTGCCGTCCTGCATTCCGAGATAAAAAAGGTGCTTGGTGAGATAAATGAAAATGGGGCGGAATATAAAGAGGGTAAAATGAAACTATTCCGTCTTTACAATGCTCTGTTTAAATATTATGACAATATTCTCAATCCGTTTTTTCAGGAGAGTAAGCGCAGGGCAAGAGCTGAAGCTCTTAACGAGATTGAATCGCTTGCTATTGAGAATAGCCGGGTCGTTTCCACTCTTGCCAACTATTTTTTGGGGAAGATATACTTAGACTATGAGAAAAAACCGGCAGAAGGCAACCGGCACTACAAAATTTTAGTTGAAAAATATCCCCACAACAGGCTCTTCCGTGAAATGCTGGCGATGTCGGGCAAGTGACAAACCCTAATTCCATAAAACCATTTTCTGCGGACGGGAGCGGAAGGTGTCTTTTCTGCATACGGGACAAATTGCATTTTTCAACCGGTGAATATTGGTTAACTTCAGTCGTGCCCGGCATTCTGTACAGCGGAACTCACTTTTGTAAANNTTTGAAACTGGCATCCAAAAAAAGGTTTTTGTGCTTCAGCGCAAGTCTCTTTAATGCGTTGTGTGTCTTGTGGTGAAACAGTTTTATGCTGCCATTTAAATACTCATTCAGCGGTTGTGGATGAATCAGATAACCGTGGCCTAAGTTGAAAGTGGTTTCAAATCCACAGGTTTCGCAGCGGTATGCGTAAGCATGTCCCATGATTTTGATTTTATGCTCTGAATATAGCAAAAATCGATGAAAATCAAGCTAAACATTCAGTAAATTTTCAATCTCCTGTTTTTTGTTATCCGTTTTTTAGCGTAAAAATTCAAAAATGGAATCAGCAAAGGGCATTTAAAGTGCTTAAATGCACAGTGAATTTGCACATTGAAAAAATAATGCTGAAAGGGTGTCAGGAAATCACCATTTATAGACGATGGAATTGATATTCATTCCTGCGCCAACAGAGCATAAGACAATATAGTCTCCTTCTTTAATCTTATGTCCGTTAATTTTATTTTTAGCCACCAGATCGAGCAAAGTTGGGACAGTAGCTGTGGATGAATTTCCCAGATAATTAATAGTCATGGGCATAATTCCTTCAGGAACTTGCGTTTCACCGTATAGTTTGAAAACTCCTCTAAGAATGGCTTCGTCCATTTTTTCATTTGCCTGATGGATGAGCACTTTTTTAATGTCTTTCAAGTGGATGCCTGCTTTTTCAATGCTCTCCTTCACCACTAACGGAACAGTCTTTATAGCATAGATATATAGCTTATGCCCCGACATTTTAATCCAGAGTTCGTTTCCCGGTGTGTTGGGATTATTTGAGCTGCCTAAGGTGAGCAGCTTTGCATAGTCGGCTGAATCGGAACGGCTTGCGTGAGAAATCAAGCCAGTGGGCGAATCGCTTTCCACGCCTTCAACGATGGTTGCGCCAGCGCCGTCGGCATAAATCATGGAATCCCGGTCATGTGGGTCGGAGATGCGGGAAAGCACATCGGCGCCAACAACCACGCCTCGCTTCATCGTTCCGCTTTTGATATAGGCATCGGCAACAATCATGGATTGTGTCCATCCCGGGCAGCCGGAAATAACATCATGGCAGATGCACGCCGGATTCTGAATTTTCAGTTTCATTTTCACCTTGTTGGCCAGACTGGGAAGCACATCAATGCGGACATTCTTTTCCTTTATATCTCCAAAATTGTGGGAAACAATAATAAAATCGAGACTATCTAAAGAAACTCCGGATGAATTGCATGCGTCCTGAACAGCCAATACTGCCAAATCGGAAGTTAGCTGATTGTCGGCAGCATAGCGGCGCTCATCAATATTGGTTATTTCTTGAAACTTCTGAATAATCTCTTCGTTGGACTTGTCAAACGGTTTTTTAGTAGTTCCATCAAAAAACTGATTGTCCATAAAATCCCGGTTCACAACTATTTTTGATGGGAGATAACTTCCCGTTCCTATAATACGAGTATAAATTTGTTTTGCCATACTTACTCAACTTCTCAAGTTTTCAACTAATCACTACTTGTGAAATTTGCTCAAAGTTACTTTTCTGCCATCAAATGTGGCATAGGAGTAATTTTTAATCCAATCGCCAAGCAGAATCAGACGTGAGTTATTGTTCACTTCCACATCAGCCATTTGATGACGGTGCCCAAAGATAAAATAATCTATCCACTCCTTTTTCAAATAGGTTTCAGCAAAATTATACATGCATTCATTCTTAACCTTAAATTGTTCTTTGGCAGCATCATTCGACAAGCGGCTTGACTCCGACCAGCGGTGTGCCAGATAAAAAGCAAAGTTGGGGTGAAGCCTGGAAAAGAGCCATTGCATCTTTTTACTTGTGAATATTTTTTTTATAAACAGATAGGCTTTGTCGCCGGGGTCGAGTCCGTCTCCGTGAGCTAAAAAGAACTTTTTGCCGCCAATTTCGGTCACGAGGCTATCCCGGTGAAGGGTCAGTCCAATTTCACAGGTCAAATAGTCGAATACCCATAAGTCGTGATTACCTGTAAAAAAATGAATGGATACACCGCTGTCGGATAAATCGGCAAGCCGTCCCAGAATTCTTGTAAAACCGCGCGGCACAACTTTTTTATATTCAAACCAAAAATCAAAAATATCCCCCATTAGATATAGTGCAGCAGCATCTTTTGCAATGAAGTCAAGCCATTGTGCAAAAAGCATTTCTCTTTCGCGGTTGTTCTTAAGAGCCGGTGCTCCAAGGTGAACATCAGAAACAAAATATATTTTCTCTTTTTCAGACAAGTCTGGTTGTTTAATTTTCGGAAACTTAATTGAGAATTCTCGAAAGGGCTTTGTCCAAAGCCGGACCTGAGAGGTCTTTAGCGATGATGATTCCCTCTTTATTCATTAAATAGTTGTACGGAATAGTTTGAACATTATAGTGAAGCACAGCCAGATAGCTGCCTTCCATGTCGCCAACGTTCACCCATGTCAGTCCATCCTGATCAATGGCATCTACCCACTCAATCCGGTTTTTATCCACGCTAACCTGATAAATTTCAAAGCCTTTATCCCTATATTTTTGGTATGCTTCCACCAAAGCTTCATTTTGAATTCGGGAATTCCGGTCAACTGCCGACCAAAACTGGAGGAGCACTGTTTTTCCACGCAGTGATGACAATGCTATTTCTTTCCCGTTCTCATCGGGCAAAACGATGTCCGGGCTGTTATCTCCCTGTTCACGGATAAACTGCTGCATGCGAAAACTCTGTTCCTCTTTAATCATTTGCAGCGTATTTTGATAAAGCGCTTTCACATGACCGGAGTTCGGATAAACTGCATGAAGCGCCGATGCTGCAACACGCATGGGTTGTAGCTCCTGAATCACATACTCCTGATCGTTAAATTTTTGATAAAGCGCCAGCACGCAGGCCATGGAAAATGCGTTGTCCATGATGAACTGTGTTGAAAATTCAGTTTGTGCTTTTTTTATGGAGTCTCTTGCCGCCTCCCATTTGGTTTTCAACAACGGATAATCGGGGTTTCTGATATTTAAATTCATTAGTGATTGTAATGAGTCCAGTTTTTTTCTCGTGGATAATAACCGGTCATTCAGTATTTTAACCTGCGACGAACCCGGTGAGCCCTCAACCCTGTAGCTGCGCTCAAAATTTGCAGCATCCGCTTCCACAACTACCTGCTCAAGCGAATCTAAAAGCAACGTGATGAACTTTTGTCCGGAAAGTTTCAGAAGATAATAGGTGGGCATTGAGGTTTTTCCCTTAAAGAAAAAATCACCGTTTTTATTGATTTTGACAGAGTCAACAGGTTTTGTAGCAGCAACCAACAGCTCTTCAAGATAGATTNNCAGCCTGCTGACAGCAAAATAACGGAAAGTCCCGATATGAGTACTTTTCTCAAATTCATCATTTTAATTTAAAGGGCATAAAATTAACAAATTCCAATATTTGAAAAATAACATTTCCGAAAAATAACATTATTTAAAGAATGCAGGGCAATTTCAAATTTCCAAAAGAATGGTAATTAATAATTGCGAAAAATATTTTATGTTCGTTGGCTGACAAAAAAAATGAAAATTCATTACGATATAGACAGTTTTAAAGCGCACAAACCGGTGGTAACCATCGGCACGTTTGATGGCGTTCATCTTGGACACCGGAAAGTTATATCGCGGCTGAAAGAGTTTGCCCGCCGCCATGACGGCGAGTCGGTTATTTTTACTTTCTATCCCCATCCCCGGATGATAACGGCACCTGATGAAATGAGCCTCAGACTTTTAACCACGCTGAAGGAGAAAGAAGAGCTGTTTGCACAATCGGGAATAGATCACCTTATTGTTTTTCCTTTCACAAAAGAGTTTTCCCAGCTCACCTATTCCCAGTTTATTGAGCAAATTTTAGTTGAAAAGATGAAAACACACTGCCTGGTAGTTGGTTATGATCATCGTTTTGGGAAAAATCGTGAAGGGAGCTATCAACATTTGCAGGAGCATGCAGAAAAATATGGATTTGAAATTGAAAAGCTGGACGTTTTGCTCATTGACAAGGCAGATGTCAGCTCCACACGCATTCGTGAAGCACTACAGCAAGGGAATATCGAACAGGCTAATAAACTGCTGGGTTACCGTTTCACCTTGCACGGAACTGTTGTGGAGGGAAGACGGTTAGGGCGGAAAATAGGTTTCCCCACTGCAAACATTGAGGCATCAGACCCCAATAAACTCATTCCTGGCTATGGTGTATATGCCGTGGAAGTGAAAATTGATGAAAAGAAATATGGCGGAATGATGAATATCGGCTCGCGTCCCACATTCAATAAAAATGCGGACAAACGCAGTATTGAAGTAAATATTTTCGATTTTTCCGAAGAGATATACAACAAGGAAATTACTTTGATTTTTACAGGAAAAATCAGAAACGAACAGAAGTTCAGCGGAGTAGAAGCGTTGACAGAGCAGCTAAAAAAGGATAAGATAACGGCACAGAAAATTCTGTCTCAGATGTAAACTGGCAAAAGGTAAATTAAAAGCTTCGCTGAAATTATCTTTTTATCAGCTTCGCTGAAATGGGCAAATGGTCGGAATGCCTGAAATAATCGTGGGATTGAAAATTAAATGAATCAAAAACCGGACTGTGAAAAATATAGTCGATACGCAGCGGAGGTAATTTGTTGACATAAGTCTGCCCAATTCCTTTTCCCGAAGAGACAAAGGCATCTTTCAGCCCCTTTTGCAGTTGCTGATAGGCAAATGAGGCTGGAACTTCATTCAGGTCGCCACAAACAATCACAGGATAAGGTGTTTCTTCAATTGCTTTTCTAATGATCTCCACCTGACTTGAACGCATCAAAAAACCTTTTTTCAGTTTTGAACCCAGCTCCCTCGCTTCTTTCAGGTCCTCCTCAGTGGAAACGCCCGAGTCAATTATCGGATAATCGGCAGGGTCGATTCCGTAGGAATGAAGGTGAATATTGAAAATACGTACCGTATCGGAATCAATTATTATGTCGGTATAGATGGTGATATTTCTGGAATTTTCAAAACGAATTTCATTCATATTTACAATGGGAAAGCGGGAGAGCGTCACCGAACCGAACGTGCTGCTGGAGCGTGCATACTGATAATGATTGATGAAATCAAACTCTTCCACTGTTTTGTGCAGATTGAAGATGGTGTTCTTTCTCAACCTTACCTCCTGAAGGCAAACGATATCGGGTTTGTGCTCTTTTAAAAAATTGGAAATTTCAATAGCGGTTTCCTTCTCCGAGAGGTTTCCGGTTCCCCTGAAATGGTGAACATTGTAGGACATAATCTTAATTCCTTCCTCCTCGGTGGATTTGCCTTTCAGTTGATAATATCTTGACACAAAATTCCATCCTGCAACAATTGTAATTAGAGAAATCAAAGCGTTGCGTGGTTTTGCAATTAACCAGAAAACCAGAAATAAAATATTTATCAGCATAATAAACGGATAAGTCAATCCGAAAAAAGGGAAAATCCAATGTTTTTCAGGTGAATAATATCCTGAAAAATAGGAAATTACTAATGCCAGCGCAGCAATTACATTGAAACAAACCAAAATGATTTTTATCAGTTTTCTCACGCTTTCGTTTTCTATTGTGTAAAAATGAGAAAGATTTTGAAGATTCCGAACGTGGTTACAAAATATTTTTACTTGCGGCAACGCACCATCCTGTCCTTTCCAAACAGATCCTGTTTGAGCACAATTTCCCTAAAACCCGATTTTTCAAGTAACTGCACCGTTTCTTTGCCTGCGTTTTCATTTATTTCAAAAAAAAGCCAGCCGTTTTCGTTCAAGTAATTTTTTGCAAAATCTGCAATGCAGCGATAGAACAGCAGCGGATCGGCATCGGAGACAAAAAGCGCCCCTTTCGGCTCATAACGGAGTACATTGGGCAGCATGGCTCTTTTTTCCGATTCCTTTACATAGGGAGGGTTACTCACAATCAGGTCGAAATTTCCCCATGCATATTCTTCCCATTTTAAAATATCTGCCTGAAAAAAAGTGATTTGTAAATTGTTTGCTTCAGCATTGCTTCTTGCGGTTTCAAGCGTTTCTGCCGAATAATCAAGTGCCGAAACCAAAGCTTCCGGGAATTGCTTTTTGAGCGCAAGCGCAATGCATCCGCTGCCTGTTCCAATGTCCAGCATGCAAAGAGAGCCGGAAATGTCCGATTCGCCAATCCACTGAACCAACTCTTCCGTCTCGGGGCGTGGGATCAGCACCGAAGGTGTGATTTTCAG
>MTKW01013212.1_pt1 | contig 13140 bp, 7 predicted proteins | sample 1042761 | NCBI WGS metagenome assembly MTKW01 (sample SAMN06205366, study PRJNA360243) | anaerobic digester metagenome | biome: Wastewater treatment plant; feature: Anaerobic digester sludge; material: sludge; isolation source: anaerobic digester fed with sludge from wastewater treatment plant ...
GCCATCCCCCGCGGACTGTATCATCGTGCTCGGATGTAGGGTGTACGGAACAGTGCCCAGCCCATTTTTGGTGGCCAGGCTCGATGAGGGGGTCCGCCTGTACAAGGAGGGCTACGGCAGACGCATGGTGGTATCTGGGGGCCAAGGTGCAGGAGAAGACATAACCGAGGCCCTTGCCATGAAACGCTATTTGCTTACCCAGGGTGTGGCGCAGGACCACATCATAATGGAGGGTGAATCCACGTCCACGGAGGAAAACCTGAGGTTTTCTTTTGCCAAGATGAGGCAGAACAATCTTCAGACCGCCGTACTCGTATCGAACAAATATCACTTGCTGAGGGCCACCCTCATAGGGAAACGCCTGGGCATGCCCCACACGTGCTCAGGGGTCTTCGTCTCAGCCCACGTAATGACAGAAGCGAAGGGGTTCCTTAGGGAACTCGCGGGGATCCCCTACTCCCTGATCAAATCTCTTCAGCCTTTTCCAACGTAACCAGGGCTAGATTTCCACGGGGGTACTCCCTCGGGCCCCCATTGCCCTGCCCTTCGTAACACAACTTTTCGTCTTTGACCTTGCCCGGCCACCCCACAACCAGGGTCCTTTCCGCGGAGGCTTGCCTTATCAAGTCAAGGGGATCTGTTGGGGAACCTTCTTCGAACAGAATCTGGATATCGTCCAAGAGAACTGTGTCTATGGGGGTGCCGTCCTCCCTAAGAAACGCCTGCAGCATATCCAAAAAGGCTTTGGGGATCCTTTCGTTTCGGTCACTCTTGCCAACGTTGAGCAATCGCCTGTTAAGTTCCAAACTCAGATTCACGCGGGGAGCCCCTGTAAGCCTTTCGACTTCCTTGAGCACCCGCGTTTTGCCTGTGCGGGCGGGACCCACCAATAGCACCAAGCGCTCGGGCGTGTCCGCAATGTTCCGCATCCGGCCCACAACCTGACAGGCCACTTCATTGATGTTTGCCAAATCCTTCACCCTTTCGTGTAGACAGGCCCGCAGGCCTTTTCCATCCGACGAGGCAAACAAACTGTAATTGGAGCATTCGCCGGTTTTGAACGAAAGTCCTGCAAAATCACCCTTGCTCCCCCATTACCCGAATTATTCCTTCCAGCCTGGGGCGGTCCTCGGGACACGCAGGTTGAACCCTGTTGTCAATAGAGGTAGACTGTACGTGTACAGAAATATAACCGAGGATAAGAGGGATTGATTTGAACAGTGTTGCTAGATCCCCTCAGCAACAGCCTACCATCTCGGAATCGGAGTCGAAGCGAATTGTCTGGCAACTAGCAGCACCCACTTTGGCAGAAATGATACTTGTGTCTTTGGTGGGTATGGCAGACATGATCCAAGTTGGCAGGTTGGGTGCCGCGGCCATCACCTCCGTGGGGTTGACAAACCAGCCTATCATGCTCCTACAAGCCATATTCCAGGCCCTAAACGTGGGTACAACCGCGCTGGTAGCTCGCTTCATAGGCATGGAGCGAAGCGATGACGCTTCAGAGACTTTGAAGCAGACTTTTTACTTGGTCATCATGCTTGGAACCGTGGTGTCAGCTTTTGCGGGCATGTTTGCCCCCCAAATACTGGGGTTTATGGGGGCGGAACCTGACGTCATTGCCCTTGGCACCCCCTATTTCCGCGTCGTTGCGTTCGGTTTCGTGTTCAGTTCCCTCAGTATGGGTTTAGCCTCTGCTCTCAGGGGTGCGGGGGACACAAGGACCCCCATGATGGTGAACCTAGTGGCCAACCTTGTGAACGTCTGTGGCAACGCCATACTCATTTGGGGGCTGTTCGGATTCCCCAGATGGGGCGTGTTCGGAGCCGGCGTGGCCACGACCTTCAGCCGGATGGTGGCTGCTGTGTGGTTCCTGGTCATCGCGGTTAAGGGCGACAGAACTTTGGTGCTTAACCTGCGGGAACGCTACAGACCGGACCGGGTCATCCTTTCCAGGATCTATCAGATAGGCTTGCCCGCTGCCATGGAGCAGATGGTGATGAGAACGGGCCAGGTGGCTTTCGCCAAGGTGGTTTCCTCCTTGGGCACAGTCACATTCGCATCGCACCAGGTCGCTATGAACATCCTGAGTTTGACATTCATGCCAGGCATGGCTTTTGCCACGGCTGCCACGACTTTGGTCGGGCAAAGCTTGGGGGCTAGGCGCCCGGAGGACGCGGAACGCTGCGCCCACACGTCACGAAACATGGCCTTGGTTATGGGGGTTGGTACCGCCCTCGTCTTCCTGTTTTTCGGAAAATACATAGCGTTCCTCTACTCAGATGACCCAAGCGTAATCATGACCGCGGCCTTAGTCTTGAAGATCTACGCTATCGCTCAACCAGCCCAATCCACCCAGTTCGTGTTGGCAGGGGGTCTTAGAGGAGCGGGGGACACCACTTACCCTCTGTACTCCACTGCCCTCGGCATATGGGGGGGGGAGAGTCATACTAGGCTGGTTCTTCGCGCACTTTATGGGGATGGGACTTCCTGGGGCGTGGCTTGGCATGGCACTGGACCAGTTTGCAAGGGGCATACTCATTTACCTGCGTTTTCAAAGCGGAAGATGGAAACACATTGTTGTGTGGAGCGATCATGACACAGCGGAAGCTGCAGCTTCCGCGGACGGGGATATGTGACGTGGGGGGCTGTTTCCCCGGACGGTAGCGGAGCACACTTTGAGCAGAAGCTGCGCAGACTTGGACCTTACGATTACGAGCCAAGCGCGACTTTGACGACTACAGTGAAAACAGAATTAACACCCTGCCCATCACAAGCCTACGGTTTCAAGGCACTGAAGGCAAGCCCGGCTCGTGGTGCTCGGTCAACGAAGTTAGGGTCCCCTTCCAATGGGCCTCAAGGATCCCGCGGATCCGCCTGCTTTGTTGGGAGCGGCTCCTTCAATCCCAGGTTAACCGTGAGATCTTTGACGTGGTATTCTATGATGAAGGGGGCGCTAACCTGGTGGTGTGCATGTCGCAACCGCACACGAATGGGGCGGCAAACGGATAACCGACAGAGGACTCAACGATGTAAAAGTTGCAGGGATCGTGGTGTTCGTTTCCTCCAACGGCGGAGTCCCCACAGGGCGGACTTTTAACTCAGGGGGAGTTGAAAGGGTGGTCCAATGTATGAAAATCCCCTGTACCGCAAGGTCAAAGGGAGCAGACCCTTGCTCATTTCCTGTGCCCACTGCCAAAACCCCATCTGCCTGTACAGGAAGGTGGGCAAAGGAAATCTTCTGCGACTGTACACGGACAGAATCGTCAAAAGTGCGTTGAACCTGGAGCACAACGCCCTGATCTGTCCCTGTTGCGGGCAACTCCTGGGAACGAAAGTGACGCTTCCTACAGGAAAAGACGGGTACATACTGGTAAGGGGTTCAGTCCACAAACGTGAAGGGGGACGGGAAGAACGGATCCAATCTCCGCGCTAGCGATACAGGCACCTCAAACTGCATAAGATATTCCAAAGAAGGGGGCGAATCATGTCACACAAGTTCTGGTGGACGGCCCCCGTTGGGGGGCTTCCCATAGTTTCCATAGCGGCCTTCGGCATCACGTTCAGCAGCGGGGCCATAGAGATGTTAGGCAGGCCTGCGGCGATCTTGATGGGCTTTGACGAGGAGAACAAAGCTCTCGGCATAAAACCTCTTCACGGCAGGGAAACAGAACACCCCAAAGCTTTCGCTTTCATGGAGCGCCTCAGGCGACAAAACTATATCAGAATAGGGTGTCGTGATTTTGTGAAGGTGCTGTCGAACAGGACGGGCAGGGATTTCTCGAGCACCACGCGCTTCGCTGCCAGATGGGAATCGACCGAAAACCTGATGATCGTTGATCTTACGGATCCCCTGGATCCCGTTGAAACCGACCGAGACACCTGATCCTGTTTCCCTGACACAGCACACAAACGATGCACATCAAAGATGCTGCGGCAGCACCCAAGTACACATCCCCTGCGGCGGCAGCCTGGGGTAAAGGTAGCCCGCTCCTAGCGTAAACGAGTTCCCTGGAAGCCAGAGTACCCCCGGCAACCCCCGTGCCCACGACCATGCCCACGTTGCGCGCGGTAGCAAGCACTGCCCCAGCAACGCCAAGATGCTCCTTGGGTGCCGCGCCCATGACCGCGCTGTTGTTGGGCGACTGAAACATGCCTGTCCCAAGACCGAAGGAAGCGAGACGCCAAAGGGCGCCGGATGAACTTTGGGGCAAGGCCCACCCTAGGCACAAGGCACCCAAAGAGCACAAAACTGCACCGGTGAAAGACAGGGCGCACTTCCCCATTTTGTCAGAAAGGGCCCCGCTGAGGGGTGCAACAACCATAGAAACAAGAGGAAAAGCGATCATGCACAGGCCCGACCGAGACGGGGATAGCCCAAGGCCTCGCTGAAGGTAAAAGGTGGTCGTGAAAACGACCATGTACTGGGTGATGAAGTGAAACAAGGCGGCGCTGTTTCCCGCGGAAAAGGCCCTTGAGCGAAAGAGCTCAAGCCTCAATGCTTGGTCCCTGACCCTTTTCTCGTGCATCACAAAACCGTAGCCCGCGGAAAGGGAGATGAAAGCCGCGGGGACTGCAAAAGAACTTTTTCCCTTGGTCACAGCGAAAACGAGACACGCAAGGCACAGGAATCCTAACAGGGCCCCTGGCCCATCGAAACTCCCCCTGTCAAAACCGTCGTCTTCAGGTAGCAGCCTGTAGCAAGCCAAAAAAGCTAAAAGAGCCACAGGAACGTTGATGAAAAAGACTGACCCCACCCCTAAGGACTCAAGAAGCATCCCGCCCAAACCGGGCCCCACAACCAAACCGAGGCCCACTGCCATGCCCTGCATACCCAGGGCTTTGCCCCTTTCCCCAGCAGGAAAACCCGCCGTTATTATGCCCGGGGCCAAAGCTGCGGTGATGCCCGCGCCCACCGCCTGAAACGCCCGACACGCTATGAGGGTTGCGATGTTCCGGGAGAAACCGCAAAGGACAGAGCCTGACGCGAAAACCCCTACACCTATCAAAAACATCCTTCGAAAGCCGAACATATCTCCCAAGCGGCCGAAACTCAAAAGACTGCTGCTTGTGACGAGAAGGTACGACAAGCTTACCCAGCTCACTGTGTCTGGGCCAACCCCGAACCTCCTTGCCAGCGTTGGCATAGAAACGTTCACGACGCTGGCATCCAAGGGCCCCATGAGCACGGGTATCAACACCGCGGCCAAAACCCACCACCTCGATTTGGACCGGGCATCCGGCACATTCCCTGCTTTCACGGGACCCCCCCCTCGCACTTGCCTTCTCTACGCGTTTTTGCCCGCGAAATAACCCCCGTGCACAGCCTCCAAAACTTTGCCAGGTTTCAAACAGTCACCGACGGCAATGAAATTCCCGATGCCCGTGTTTCTGAGGGCGTCCACTTTCTCGTAAGGCGTCCTCATACCCGCTGCGATGACAACTGTATCCCCGGGGGCGAACCCTTCCCGCCCTTCCCCATCCACGTAGGCCACGCCCTCTTGTGTTATACGGGTGCACGTTGAGTTCGTGAGAACCTTCAGGTTATCCCGCAGCTTTTCAAACTCCAGCATCATGGCCTTGAAGTGAAGCACCGGGGCATCCTTCGCCACGCTGTCTTTCATCTCCAATATGGTGACGTGTTTGCCCTTCATGGCTAGGGCCAAACCATCCTCACAACCGGCCATCCCCCCACCTATGACTACGATTTTGGAACCAAGGGAAATCCCTTCATCGTGCAATGAGGTAACGTGAACCACGTGGGGGAGTTCGATCCCCTCGATCCCCGGCAATATTGGTTCTGCCCCCACGCAGCATACGAGGGTGTCCGGGGAGAACTCCGATACCATTTCGGGCGTTACCTCCGTGCAAAGACGTACCTCGATATTGGGTTCCTCGTTCACGGACCTTATCAAATATTCCATGAATCTCCTCAGATCTGTTTTGAAAGGCACGTTTTTGGTGGTGGATGCCAAGAGCCCCCCGAGACGATCGCTTTTCTCGCACAGCACCACTCTGTGTCCCACACCCGCCGCGCTGAGCGCCGCCTGCATGCCCCCGGGACCCCCGCCCACCACAAGGACTTTCTTTTTTGGCGGGTCCGGTTTGTAGTAGGATTCGCGCAGTTCCCTTCCGATGACAGGGTTGACAACACACTGGGAGATACCCGAGGGAAACGGCACGTAGGGCACAAAGTCCAGGCTCAGGCAGTGGTTGCACCTTGTACAGGGACGCACGTCGTTAAATCTGCCCTCCAAAACCTTGTTGGGAAAGCCCGGGTCTGCCAACAATTGGCGCCCGACGACCACTATATCCGCCTGTCCGCCCGCGATCAAAGCTTCCATCTTGGCAGGATCGTTGTGCCCTCCCACAGTCGCAACTGGGGTCTTGACCACTTTCTTGATGGCCGCAGCAAGGTAGGCGTTGGGCGCGTACGGCAAAAAGGCCGACGGGAACATGCGACACCCGGAGTTAACGTCCAGGAAAGAGCAAGCAGACACGTGGATGAGGTCCACCTTCCCGTCTATCATGCGGGCAAACTCCAAGGCCTCATCTAGACCGTAGCCCCCCTCCATGAGTTCGTCACCTGACATACGATACTCAATGGGGAAATCAGGCCCTACCTGTTTTCTCACCCGGTCTATGACCATGAGGGGGAAGCGAGCCCTGTTTTCCATGCTACCCCCGTACTTATCCTTCCTGTGGTTGTATGCGGGGGACAGGAATTGGCTTAAAAGCCACCCGTGGGCGCCGTGGATCATGACCATATCGAAGCCACCGAACTTCGCAACGAAGGCCGCGTGGGCGAAAGCGTCGGCCACCTCTTCCATCATATCTTCCGTCATCTCAAGCACCTCAACGCCGTAAACGCCCCGAGCTTGATAGCTGGGACCCCATATGACCCCACCGGTGTACCTAGGGTGGGCCCTTGCACCACAGTGGAGAATCTCTATGTTAGCCAGCGCGTTGTGCTGGTGGATGACATCCGTGAGTTGAAGGTGCGACGGCATAAAACGAACGTCACCCAGGTTGCACAGATTCCCATGGGCGCTGTCCGTCCTGTGCCCTATGAGTGTTTCACCCCGGGTCACAACGGCCGCACCGCCCTTGGCCCTAAGTTCATAAGCTGCAAGGTTCTGCTCGGACAAAAACCCTGATGTGTTAGGTTCGCTGCCCATAGGGGCAGCTGCGATCCTGTTTTTGAAAGTCACGTTCCCTATCCTTATGGGACTCGACAAATGGGGATAGTGTCGCTCCATTTTCCTGCTCTCCTCCTTGCACTAAGTTGGGGTCCCCGCACGAACCTCATCGAGGGCCCCATGGATAACCGCTTCTTCCCTTTCCGAAAGACCCCGTGAAAGAAATCCCCTCAGAAGATCCAGTGCCTCGGGGGAACGCAGCTTTGTGGCAACTCGATCTTTCACGGAAGCGAAAAACTCCGGGTGCTCTTCTGCCGTAAGGCGAAAATCATCTATGCCAAGATGAGATGAAAATATGAGTTCGCCCAAAAAATCCTCCCCGGCATCCCCCCCCTCAACGTGACGGGTGGGCACCCCTAAAGCCCTTGCCAGACACCATGTCTTGTAGGTCTCATCGAGGGCGATGTCCGTGATGTAGCCCGAAGGGTACAGTTCCTCCCGAAAGAGATCCTGGTGGGCGGTAAGCCCTTCCACATCGTACAAAGCGCTGGCCCTGTAACATGCAAGGCCCGATGAAAACCCAAACCCGGGTATGCCCGCGGCCACTATTACTCCCAAAATGCAGGCTTCATCTAGGGACCGAAAGGTGGATAAGTCCCTGTCAGAGGACGAAAGCAGTTCACGGAAATCTGCCCCCGGTTCACCCAACCCTATGAACCGGAAGTACCCCGCCTTATCGGCAGCCTCCTGATCTAGCTTGACGAACACAGACAACCCTTTTTCAAACCGCCTGAACTTATCTCTGAAGATCTCCCTAGGGACCAGGTCACCGACACGCAAAAGCTCCTGGATGCTCGTGCCCCACAGACCTTGAAAGACCCGCTGGCAAAACCTTTCCACGAGAGCGCCCCAAGCAGGCTGTCGATCCTCCCGAAAGTCATCCCAGATCTCAGAGGGTACGTAATTGTCCAAAAAGCTGCGGTACTCCACGCCGAGCTGTTCCTCTTTTTGCTCGAAGAACGTTTCTAGTTCCTTCCTCCCCACGATGAACTTCTGAAGAAACGTATCGTTTTCCCGTACCTTGGCCATGTCCTGATAAGCTTGCGAATGCCTCTCCTTTACGAACGATATCGCCCTCTCCAAGGACGGTATGTAGGACAGTTCAATGTCCATCCGCAGCTCCCTCAATATTCCCAAAAAAGCCCCCACCCGGGCGTACCTCAGCCTTTCCTCCAAAAATGCCTCTCCCGCCCTCACCAAAGCGCCCATGGCCTCCGCTTTCCTGCCATCCACAGCCACGCATTCTCGCTCCGCCTTTGCGCAATCGCGGTAGGCACCGAAGACAAAGTCCCAAGCAAACGCTGGGATCAACAGCGAAATCCCCCCTCCCACGAAAGGGGCGAACCGTCCCAATGCACCGACCGTAAGGCAAAGAGCGTAGATTACAAGGTGCAGGGTGACCTGCGCGGAGAACGTAAAGAGCAACGCCTTCCTCTTCCTTGCAGCTAGCTTTCTTAACCGGTCCCTCTCCAGATCCAGCGCCACCAAATTCTCCTTTGCCCCCTGGATAGCTTCTTTCCCGCTGGTCACAGCTGCCTCGAGGACTTCCCTTCTTTTGCTGGGGTCATCCACACCGAAGTTGGCCTGTGACACCACGCTACTGAGTTTTTCGTACTCTTGCGACAGATCCTGGATTTCCCCCTGCAAAAGCTCCGCCTGCCCCTTCAACTCCCGCGCTTCTTGGACCATGGAAGCTTTGGCAGCTTGGTCCACCCGGGTCTTCAGCCCGTGCAAAAGCGTGTTTTTCTCTGCCATTGCACGCTTAAGACGAATCATCCTTCTCCGGGCACCTTTTGGAACCCCGAAGCTCGCATCGAACTCGGAACGAAGATCCTCTTGGATGTCAGAAAGGGTGAGGCTCTCTTGCGGTAGCTCTTCCCTAGCGAACGGTATGTGTTCCTTTTGAACCAAGGCCTTGAGAAAAGCTGTGGCGTAATTCGAACCTTGCCCTGGAGAGTTTATGCACTCCCGGCACTTCTCGATGACCGCGCTCTTGAATCCCTCCAAGAGGGCATCGGCTCTTTGCGCCACGGAGGCCTCGGCCTCGCCAAACGCCTCAGCCTGTGTTCTTTCCAACGCACCCTTAAAGTCTAGAATGAACGATTCCGCGGGTACGCTGGGGTTTCGCCCCGTTGAAAGCTCCAGGGGAGCTTCGATTCTCTTGCCGTCGGAAGTGAAGGCTAGATCTTCAAGCGCCCTATCCAGCCCTACGTCCCCGATAAAGCGGCGGACGCTGTGAAACAGTTCTGTTTTGTTGAACAGATGCTCTTTCTCATCGAACAAGCGGGGGTAGGCCCCTTCTAGCAAGCTTGATTCCGCCCTTCCCCTTGAGGCCATCCTGACGTTTTCGGTAGGGTACACTAATCTTGACAGCCCGAAAGATGCGTACCTAGCAGGCTTACCCGAAACGGTCCCGCTCAAGGGCCCCTGAGCGTGCTGAAGATCGATCCTGCCCCAGGACAAGTACGTGAAGAATTCCGCGCAGCACGAAGCCACCTGTTCATAGCCCGCGAGAACTTGACCGCTTTCCGCTTGATTCCCCACTACCCACGTCATGCTTACAGGCGGAGATCTCACAGCACCAGTAACTATTGCGGGGCGGGCCATCACCTGTTCCAATTCCCTGGTGAACTCGTAGGCTCTCGCCAAAGACAAAGGATCGCTTGCGGTCTCCTGGAACAACTCCGGTTGCAGGACCAAGAGGTGCCTGTCGACGGGCCTGCGCAAATGCTCTTCCAAGAACCGGTGCAAAAAACCCATGAAAGGGATGAAGATCGCGCTGCCCACAGGGTCTGACGCGGGCACGCACAAGACTACGGTGGGAACGGTGTGCAAGGTGAAGGAGCTGAGCACCGGCAAATCCGAGTACGAAGAGAATAAGTCTGCCAGCATCTGCGTTAAAAGGGGCTTCGACCCCGCGAACCCTCTTATGGCAGCCAGGCGATTCTCCGAGTACACCCCCAGGCGGGGCGAACCCTCCACGTTGAGAATGCGAGTCTTCTTCCCGCCGCTCAGTCCCTGTGCAAAGCCGTCCCCGTCGATACAAAGGCCATCCATGAGGCCGGGCAGTATGCCGAACCTACTATCGTAACTGCCTTTTACCGCCTTGGCAAAGGCTGTTCCTTCAGAGCCCAGGCCAAAAAGTGCTACGGGACTGACTTCCAACCGAGTTCCCCCCTTACAGCAAAGTGCTTTCGGCCCGGAGCCAGTCTTTCAGGGCATCGATCTCCTTTGAAACGATGCCTTTGAGAGATTCCTCCGTCACTTTGCCCAGCTCTTCTTGCAGGCTTTTCACGTACGACTCCACTGTCGCCATGACGCTGGTTTCCCCCTCACCCCGGACGATCTGAGCTACCTTTTGGGAGATCTCTTCCGCCAGGTCATCGTCCTTCACAAACTCCCTGTACGCTTCCGCTCTACCTTGGGCAAGCCTGAAAGTTCCCGAGGGCCCTTTCTTGTCGGACCGGACGTAGTAGTGATGGCCACTTCGAAAAACGAGATTGCCCGATGTGCCCGACCCCGTCCACCCTCCTGGCAGCGCCAAGGCTAGAGCCCAAGTCCTGATTCTCGACCGCTCGAAATCCAAGGGGTAAAGGTCAGGCAAAGCTTCTCCCGCCATGTTCCTAGATGTGTGGGTGGTAACTCCCGAGGGTTCCAATTCCAACACAAGGTACGCGTCCTTGTACCGGGCCATGCCGTGGAGAACGAAGGCGGGAACGGAAGCCTCCACTTTGAAACACACGATCCTTGTGGGATCGCTCACGCTTACGATGGGGTACTCCCTGCTTCCACCCATGGCCGACCGAACAATCTCCTCATCGAGCAAGCTTCGTTGCGCGTCAGGCACCGCGAAAACGCAGAAGGAGTGAGCGGTCCTCTCAGAGGCCACAAGCCCTTTGTTGTACCCCCAAAGGGGTGATGCGGACAATGACAGTCTGTACACGTAATCCACTATCCGCTCTGCGGGCAACTCCTGCAAAGCATCCTCGATGGTTTTGCCCTTAACATCCTGCACGTGCCGCCCGCACAGCGCGAAATTGTGCAGGTAATCTCTTAATTCCGTCGTGGACATGGACAACAAAGTGCCTTGTTCACCCTGCCCGGGCCCGGGCAAGAGGGCCAGCTTCTCCCGCTGTAAATGCCCCCAAAAGTCTGTGTAGGCAAGCCTGGCCGGGTGCTCCAACAATTTTTCGGGTCTTACCTCTATCAGGAAGGGTTTTTCCGGGCTTTTGGTGGCGAGAAGAGCTTCAAGTTGGTTTTCCAAACCTCCCTTGACAACCTCCAGGGCGTTGGACAACCGCAGGAGACGGTTCCTCTCAGTTTCCACAAGGCCCGAGGCGTGCTCGTAAAGGTACACGGCCTTGTCCGCAAGGTGATACGAGAGGATGCTCCTGCATTCGCTGTTTGCAAAGCTTGCGGCATCGACCGTCACCTTTTTCAAAGCTTGTGCCCGGCCGAACCTGCGCCTCTCCGCCTTCTCAAGGGCATTCTCCAGCTCGAGATGCTGGGCCCGCACCCTTTGCAACCTTGTGTCAGCAGCTTCCCGGTCGGAGACCGCCTTTTCCTTAAACTCCCCCAAACGCACAAGCAAACGGCCCAAAAAATCAAGCGTGCGAACGACCGGAGCCTCGTTGGCAAGGGAATCTTGCAAGGCGGCAAACAAGCTGCTTCTTACGGACTCCTTGATGGAGTCCACTTCGTCCCCCGCATCCTCTTTCACCTGTCGTTCGAAATGGCGCACGTTCGTGTACCCCGTAGAAAGCACGGCCCTAGCTTGAGCCGGGGATACCTGGGCCGGTAGGGGCATCCTGGGGATCTCTTGGTCGACCAAGCCAGAAAGGATCTTTTCCGGTGCCAAACCCATTTCCTCTACGAAGCGATCCACCGCCTCACCAGCTTGGCGAGAAGGGTACTTCGCCCCAAGCATCTCTTCAGCTATGCTGAGCGCTCCCCTTACGGCGAACAGTTCCGTGAAGAAATCCCTAGGAAAGACCATTTCCGACACACCGAAGCTGCTGTAAAGGGGGTTTTTACCGAGCCAGGCGTCGGGCCCCAACGTCTGGTTCCTTATGTTGTCCCACACGGCCCTCGCCTGCTGCCCCGTCGCGGTCGTAGATACCCACATGGCGGTACCCATGAACTCCAAGACATCGTTGAGGTTCGTAAAGGTGATGTTTTCCCTGTTTCTGTTGTTCACCAAAAGCAGAAAGTCGAATGGGTTCGTTTCAATCTTGTACTGCCTGCCCCCGAAGCGCAACAAGTGGGCGTGTTTTCGTGACATGGCAGCGTCCAGTTCCTTGAGCGCAGCGTAACCGTTTGCCTGCACCCTGTCCGTGCCCGGCTTTCCCAGGAAAGCATCGGGCATGAGGAAATACCCGTACATTTCGTCGGATTGCCCCATCAACCCCGACGAAACCACAAGATCCGCTACATCAAGGAAAATGCCGCTACCGGTACCCCCGGCCAAGGACGACACGATGGTCACAACCGTGTCCGTCCCCTCAACCTCCCACCCCGCCTGTTGGTCAACCTCGAAAGCTCTGACTTCCCTCAGCTTGGAATAAAGGATGTTCCGGACCTCCGAAGTGTTGCCGTACAGGGCAAGCCTGCCTATGGAACGCACGGCACCGGCCCCGTTGCTGATAACCCGGATCTGGACGTTGTCTGGAAACCAATCCCGCACCTCCGCATTGGCTTTCACGAGCGCAGAAGGGTTATCCACCCTCAAGTGCAGGTATTCAGACGGATCGAACTTCACTTGCCTGCCGTCTGAGACTGTCATTTTGTCAGGCCTGGGCACTGTGTCCATAGCCAGGAACACGACCGCCCGAGGTATCTCCCCATACACCTCCATGAACCGTCTCTTGCAGTGAAGCACCGCCTGACATCCGGTTCCCCCCAAACCAATGAACAAAGTTCTTCTGATTCTCCTGCTCACCTC
>MTKW01043984.1_pt1 | contig 13136 bp, 12 predicted proteins | sample 1042761 | NCBI WGS metagenome assembly MTKW01 (sample SAMN06205366, study PRJNA360243) | anaerobic digester metagenome | biome: Wastewater treatment plant; feature: Anaerobic digester sludge; material: sludge; isolation source: anaerobic digester fed with sludge from wastewater treatment plant ...
ATTTTAAAGAATACAAAATTACGTCATCCTAAGCCCTCGTTTATGAGGTCGTGAAGTACTCATCTGACGCTACCGGCGTCGTCCTGAGCGGTGCTTTCCCGCTTGAGGGTCTCATCTGACAACACAGTCGTCATCCTGAGGCTTCGTATTCAGAAGCCGCGAGGATCTTATCTTTTAGATAATTTTTTATAAATATTTAAAGGATGAGATTCTCACGTCGCAAAATACACTCCTCAGAATGACGGAGTGGGTGGATGAGATTCTCACGTCGCAAAATACACTCCTCAGAATGACGGAGAGGGCGGTTGAGATTCTCACGTCGTCCAATCTAAAGCCGGTTGAACTCCTTGCAATGTCTTTTTAGATAGATACTTTGATCCTTATCTAATACCAACCAAGGCTGTGGAATATCTTTAAGATATTAAAAAACAAAGCAGTTATAATAAATTTCTCAAATAAAACAACTTACTATCTTAGACTTATATTTTATTTGGAATGAGTACAAATTAAGAATAATTTAAAACATGAATCTTGTCAATATTTTTAGATAAATTGATGTAATTGCTCCAATTGGGTAAAATCATTAGGTAGTTTAATGTCAGTATCTTCAAAACTGGGAGTCAAAAATGCATGAACGCCGGTTTCAAGGTGATATTAACCGACTACGCAACCCTGAACGACTGGAGCGCCTTGAACTGAATCGGGTGGTTAGTATTGCTACCGAAGGAGCTTCTTTCCACCGAATTTTAGACGTTGGAACTGGAAGCGGTGTTTTCGCCGAAGCTTTTTATCAGCATGGTTTTGAAACTATTGGAATCGATGCTAATCCGGAATTTGTCCCCCTTGCCAAAAAAATCGCACCCCAGGTTCAATTTATAGAAGGCTTGGCAGAAGCGCTTCCTTTCCCTGATGAGTCCTTCGATCTGGTTTTTATGGGATTAGTCTTTCATGAAACTGATAACCGACTTAAAGCTTTACAAGAAGCTTATCGAGTGACCCGGTTTCGATTAGCTATTTTAGAGTGGCCATACCTTATCCAAGAGTCTGGTCCACCGATTGCTCATCGAGTTGATAGAGATGAATTAAATCGTTTGTCTGATCAAACTGGATTTTCTCGAATCGAAGTCTTTGAATTAGCACATTTTCTTCTCTATCGACTTGAGAAAAAATAAAATATACCCTCCCTAAACCTCTCTTAACAGAAATGAATTATTTCTTTCCTTAATTAATGGCTAAAAATCATTTGGAGCTTACTCAGCCACCTTCTTCAACTTTGCTTGTTGAATCAACTTAAGAAAATTCTCTACTAAGCGGGGATCAAATTGGTATCCTGCCTGATCTTGGATTTCCTGGCAGGCTTGTTTTTCGGTCAACGGAGTTTTATACGAACTACCCCTTAACATCACATCGTAGGCTTCAACAATGGCAAGAATTCGTGCTAATAAGGGTATTTTTTCACCTTCGAGGTTTTGGGGATAACCCTGACCGTTCCAACGCTCATGATGGGCAAGAATCGCTTCGGCTATTGGAGCTAATTCGGGAGATGAATTGGCAATCCGATACCCGATTTCAGAATGTTTCTTAATGCTCTCCCATTCTTCGGGAGTTAGCTCGGTAGTTTTATTAATTATATCTTGAGAAATGGTTATTTTCCCTAAATCATGGAAGCGAATCAACAGATTTAACTGCTTTTTTTCATGCTCGGATAAACCAAGTTCTTGAGCAAAAGCATTGGACAAAATATTCATATTCTCGATTTGTTTGCCATTTTCTCTGGATATCTTTTCCAGAATATCCTCTAAATAGTCAAGAATTCTCTGGCGGTTGAATGGACCCTCATCCAGCTTTTTTCGGTACATTCTTTCTTCGGTGATTTTTAAAAGCTCTTCTATAGTTCCTCTTTTTTCTTTGATTGAGTATCCAACTGAAATACTCAGGGGAACTGGTTCGTTATTATCTTTTAAACATGCTTCCTGGATCCTTTTTTCCAGTTCTTTTAAATTTTCTATATTGATATTAGCGAGAAGAACAATAAATTCATCCCCACCCCAGCGAGCAATCAAGTCTTCTTTCCTACAAGTCAGTCTCAATATGTCAGCAACTCGTTTCAACAACAGGTCTCCTGCTTGATGTCCGAAGGCATCATTAACCAATTTTAAGCCGTTCACATCAGCAAGGAGTATTCCAATCTGAATTTCTCTACTTCCGAAAAGCCTTTTGAGCTCTTCCTCAAAATAGGCTCGATTATAGAGGCCGGTTAAAGCATCATGAAAACTGAAGTATCTCATTCTTTTTTCAAAATTCTTCCGAATTGTAACATCATAACCTATTTCCACAACTCCTATAATTTTATTCTGGTTATCAAAAACCGGATAAGAATGGAGCTCAAAGGTAAGGCCATCAGGGGTTTCTTTTTCAATAGTTTGTTTTTGACCAGTTGTAAAGGTTTTCAAAACCGGACATTCTTCGCAAGGTTCTGATCTTTGATGCCAGATTTCATAGCAATGAAGCCCAGAAATTTCATCCAATTTTCGATTTACTGAAATAGCTGCCGCAGGATTTGCCCAACTGATGGTAAGGTCAGGATTGTTATAGTAAGCTACCGTATCACTCATTGCTTGAAGGATGAGAGACTTCTCTTGTTCTGTCTTTAACCAAGCTTCCTTGATTTTCAACTGTTCAGTAATTTCATTGAAAACCATAACTTTTCCGATATAACTTCCGTTTTTACCTATAACTGGGGAACTGTAAACACTCAGATAAATATGGTTTTTGTTACCTCTCAGGTCAACAATTATTGGATCATTGGATATTTGTTCCAATTTCGACCAAATAGGAATGGAATTTTCAGCTGATTTTCCAATAATTGAATTGGTGAGATTTAAAAAATTTTTTGCTTTTGGATTAATGTCGACGATTCGATTGAAAATATCAAGAAATAAAAATCCGACCTCAAGATTATCAATCAAAGTTGCTCGAGCAATTGGAACCAGATCGATATATTGATAGCGGAAGGAAAACCAGATAAAAATTAAGACCACAGCACCAAATATTAAGGGGGTCAAATCACACCCAGAAAAAGCCTCTGGATAAAATATATACAAAAGGTGCCCAAAGAAAGGAAAAATAGATAGTGTCAGAATTTGACGAGCTTTTAAAGAAAATTCTTTCGAAGACTTTAATAGAAAACGGAGATAAAGGAATACCCCAACACCAATTAAAGTATAACTATAAATTACTTCTACCCAAAACCATGGTCCATGAACGAACAATGTTCCCGATCCAAACCATCCTTCTGTTTCTTTTAAACTAGCCCAAAGCCAATGATGCCAATTGTTAGTTGCAGCCATAGCCACTGAAATTACCGGTAATATACAGAGAAGAATCATTCTTTTTCGAGTGAGTAATTTTTCCAGACCAGTAAAATTAAAGAAAAAAAAGAATAATAAGACTGGGGAAAATTGAGAACCGGGATATCCAATAGCTGCCCAATAGATTTTGTACTTTAGGGAAGGACTTACATATAAAAAGCTATCAGTAATCGACCAAAGAGCTAAAGCAAAAGCAAGTAAGGCTAAATTGCGGCTTAGTAGTGATTTACGGTTCCATATTATTAAACCAAAAGTAAAAACGATGATGCCTGTTGTCTGAAGAATGATAGGAAAATAATTCAATATTATACCCTGATTTTTTATATAGATTTTAAACAGAGAATGTTTTCATTTTTAATCTTACTCTTTTATTCATTTTTCACTTATTAATTTATCAGCTTTTAAAGCATTTGTCATATTTGAAAAATAATATTTTAAATTGTTTTAATATTGTTCTTCAAGCCTGAACCCTTTCCTTAGTTCAAAGTCATTACGCTCTGCGATCTTCGACAATGGCTGTTACTAATAACTTTTAAAAACATGCTTTTTGGCGTTGCGTTGAAGGCTAAGCAATGGTTGAATTTTGAATCAGGGTTTGATTTACTTCTTTTTATCTTCGCTGGTGATGTAAAAAGTCACACCTTGATTCGATGGTTTTGGTTGAGTAAGGTTCTGATTTTCTTTCCGACAATGCTCAAACCAGCTTTTAAATTGATCGATTTTCTCTTTCCCTCCAAAGTTGTCATTAAAATGATAGAGCTCATAAAAATTATCGTCAGTTAATTTGCCGTTTTTCCAAGTACAAGAACTAACAAAAAGATGTTCAGAATTTACCAATATTCCTTGAAAATTAGGCAAAAAACGATAAAGTGATAAAGCGATTGACCATTCATGATTGCGAATTTCTTCGTTATATACATCCAGGTAGACATGCAAACTTTCATAGTTAGACTTAGCCAAAGATATCCAGGAAGGATTTATTTTCTCAATTTCTGACCAGCTCGGATCCAACATCACTAACTCAATTTTCAAAGGATTTTTTGGACTATTTTGTAAAATTGGTTTGAGTACATCATCAACCATAACCGAGGCATGCTCCAATGAACTTTCTAGCCACCAAATTGTACAAGGGGAACCTTTTTTAAAGGTATTCATAATACAGTCTTTGATATCTGGCCAGGCAGAATAAAAATTATCATACTGTTGAGGACGTTCTAAAACGGTTAGTCGATTAAAAATTTCAAATAAGATCTGAAGAATGAACCAACCCAGGAGGATAATGGCTGCGATTTGTATGAGCTGGGCAATTAGTCCGGGAATAACTACCAATACAACGCTTAAAAAGAATAGGATATAAACTAATATTCTGCGAAAATCAGAATAATTTCTAAAAAAATTCCTATCCGGTCTCACGGATAACCCCTCCTACCAGAGTTAAATAAAGAATAAATAAATGTCCTGATAGTTATATTATCATTATCGGTATTTAATAACTAATATTTAATGAATCTTAATCTTATTCTAAGAAAATCGCCCTTACCGGCGCTCCGGATGTTCCTTTAACCTTCATGGGGAGAGCAAGAAGAATACCTTCTTTTTGAGTGATTTTCCGAACATTGACAATCGGAGCCAACAGAAGAGCGCCTGACTCAAATAGAGAGCCTAGAAGACTTCCCTTGGCTTCCTCATCATCTTCAGACCAAGAAGCTTCAATACAAGTTAAATCAACTCCTAATAAAGCAATTTTTTTATCGATAATCCACTGAAGGGCTTTTCTATCCAAATTTGGTGAATCAAGCACAAAACCCGGCTTATTCCACTGTTGATCCCAACCGGTACCTATTAACAAGGCGTCTCCAGGATTGATTTCCGGGGCAAACTGAGTTAATAAATCGACGGTGATCAGAGCTTTTGGTTTTTGAGTGGGGAGTTGAATGACCTTGGCAGGAAGAATGCATTGATTCAGGGAATGCTGATCAAGATTGTTTCCCTTGGTAAGTACGTGAGACCCGGCTTCCAAATACGTTCCCGATATAGTGCTGACCGATATTTTTGAAGCAAAAAATCCTTGGTTTTCAACCGAAGCAATAGTGCTGATAACTACCGGTGGAACAACCTTTTCCATACCTGGCAAAGAATAATAACCCCAAAGATTATTTTCTAATTCTCCAGTTATATCAATAATTTTTCGGTTCTTAAAAAATGATATTGGATTCTCCATAACCTTTTCTCCTTTCTTTTTTGTAAATAAAGAGAGCTGTGAGTTGTGAGTAATAAATAATAAAATTTCATCCTCATTTTAAATGATTGATTTATGAGTAAATATTTTAATTCTTGACCGATTCTACAAAAATGACATAAATATTTTTCTTGAAACATCGGGAACAAATGAAAAGAGATTAAAATTTTGGAAGGCACACCTCCCTGAATCCCCCGTCAACAGGGGAATGAATTCATCAATTCCCCTCCTCGGAGGGGAATTCCTAATCGTCATTTCTGAGGAGCGTTTTTTGCGACGTGAGAATCTCTCAATATCAGTCTTTATCTTTTTCTTTAAAAACATTTTTCTATCCTGAAAATATAACATCGTTTTATGTTATCGTCATCCTGAGGCTTTGTTTTTCGAAGCCGTGAGGATCCCATCCTTTCAAGTTTTTCTTCAAAAATATTTTTTTAGGATGAGATTTTCAGGTCTTTAGGGAAAAAACATCATATTGTCGTTTTTATAATTAATTGCTTTTTCTTTTATTCGACTCACGATTCACTGCTCACGGTTCACTGTTTTTTAGGAATGAGATTGCCACGTCGTCCAACCAAAAAACGGTTGACCACCTCGCAATGACGGATTTAGATAGGTATTTTCATCCTCATCTGGTACTGCTAAGTAGCATGAAAGTCTATCCTGAAAACCACGGGCATGATGAATCAAGCCCCTACAAGAGAATATAAAATGGAGTGGCGCAATTTATTGCGCCTGATTAACGTAGCGACCTGCCATGGCAGGTCGAATCTTGGTTCTCACCCTCATCCCAACCTTCTCCCATCAAGGGAGAAGGTGCAAAAAATTAAGGTGAGGAAGAATGCAATGGTTGTTACTTTTATCTTTAAAAATTATTTTGCTGTATACCCACCATCAACTGGCAGCACTGCTCCGGTTATAAACGAAGCATCCTCCGATGCCAAGAAAAGAATTGCCTGGGCGATTTCTTCTGGTTGAGCAAATCTCCCCAAAGGGTGCATTTGGGAAATTTGTTGTTTCGCCTTCTCCGGTTCAGATTCTTGTTGGAAAATCCGCTCGATTAAAGGAGTTAGCGTTGTCCCAGGAGCGATGCAATTTACCCGAATGTTATCCTGAGCATAATCAACCGCCATCTGTTTGGTGAGCTGAATAACTCCTCCTTTGGAGACACAATAAGCAGCTGAGATTGGCCAGCCTAATAAGCCAGAGATAGAAGCAGTATTGACAATAGCTCCGCCACCGGATTTTTTCATAATAGGAATAACGGCTTTGGCCATTAGATACATACCTCGCAGATTAACTGCCATCACCCGGTCCCATTCTTCTATAGGCATTTCATGAACCGAATAAGGCGACTCCACTCCGGCATTATTGATTAAAATATCAATGCCTCCGTAAGTTTTTAAAGATTGATCGATAGCCTTTTCAATCTCTTCTGGATAAATCAGGTTTCCGGAAATAAAAATTCCTCTTCCTCCACCATCCAAGATTTTCTGAAGGCATTTCTCGCCATTTTCGATATCTCGGTCGAAAATGGTTACGATAGCTCCCTGTTGAGCAAACAACAATACAGCCGCTTCCCCAATACCGGTTGCCCCTCCTGAAATGAAAACTTTTTTATTGGCAAATCTCTTCATTGTATTTCCCTCACTCCATTAGCTGTATATCCTCCATCGACAGGGAGAGCGACGCCGGTTACAAAAGAAGATACATCGGAAGCAAAAAAGACTGCTGAAGCTGCTATCTCTTCTGGACGTCCAATCCGGTTCATTGCTGCCATACCAGCAAAAACTCTCCGAGAAGCTTCTGGATCTGATTGCTTTCCAAGGTAAAATCGGAACATTTCAGTATCGATAAATCCGGGGCAAATACAATTTACCCGGATTTTGTACTTTGCATAATCAAGCGCCATTTGTTTGGTCAAAAGTACCATTCCGCCTTTTGAAGCACAGTAAGAAGCTAGTACCGGGTTACCTAATAAACCACGGATAGAAGATATAGTAATAATTGAACCCTTACCAGCCTGCATCATGGCAGGAAGAAGCATCTGGGAGAGAAAAACAAAAGCTTTGAGGTTAACCGAAAGTACGGTGTCCCAATCTTCTTCGGTAATGGTATGAACCATGTCGGGTGAGTGCTGGGTTCCAATCCCACTGTTATAAACTAAGATATCGATATTCCCCAGTTCTGAGGTAGCCTTTCTAACAATGGCTTCAATTTCCTGTTTCTTAGTTAGATCTCCTTGGACTAATATTGCTTTTCCCTTATTATGTGTGATTTCCTGAACGACTTGTAAGCCATTTTCCAAGCTCCGGTTAACATGGACGGCAACTCCCGCACCCTCTTGAGCAAAACGTAAGGCAATGGCTTTCCCGATACCAACCCCAGCACCAGTAATTAGTGCTTTTTTCCCAACTAACTGACCTTCGATATTCGTCATTCTATCCTTTGCCTTTCCTATGAATTCTATCCTGAAAATACCAGAATGAATGAAAAATGATTAAAACGAAAGGCACACCCCCCCCTGAATCCCCCCTCAATGGGGGAATAAATTCAACAATTCCCCTCCTTGGAGGGGTGCCGCTTTCGCGGCGGGGAGGGTGCCTTTCGTTTTTTAATGAATTACTTTATTCATTTTTTCCCTCGCCCCTCGGTGGGAGAGGGTCAGGATGAGGGGGTAACTCATTTTCATCCTCATCTGGTGCTGCTAACTAGCATGAGAGTCTATCCTGAAAAAATACGGGCAAGCTCAATCAAGCCCTTACAAAAGATTTTAAAATGTAGGAGCGCAATGTATTGCACCCGATCTTCATATAATGTAGCGACATGCTAAGGCATGTCGAATCTTGGGTTTCCATCCTCATTTGATGCCACTAAAGTGGCATGAGGGTCTATTTAATACCAGCAGCTTGATGAGATTTCTTTTTCAATCTCTTGCCAATCAACGCCTTTGATATTCCCTCTCTGCCAACCACATAGATGAGCAGCAGACCTAAAACGACCAACTGCCAAAAGGGATTTAAATTTAATAAACTAAATCCGTTGGTTAAGAGGAAAAGTGCCAAAACACCCAGAAGAGAACCGGCAATTGTACCCTTACCACCGGTAATAGCTGTCCCACCGATGACTACAGCAGTCACCACTTCGAGAGGTGAATTTAATCCGGCATCGGGGATAATCGCTCGAATTCGAATCGAAAAGAGGAGACCAGCACAAGCACAAATAAAACCACTTAAAATATAAACGGTATATTTTATTCGGTTTACCGATATCCCAGACAGATAGGCTGAGCGTTCGTTTCCGCCAACAGCATAGATTTGCCTTCCTATATAAGTTCGTTGTAAAAGTAATGAAGATAAAACAGCAAAAACAATCAGTACCAGAAACAAGAAGGGAAAACCAAGTATGGTTAAATCACCATAGGCTAAGTAGGATTCAGGAAAATGGCTGAGGGTTTTCCCTCGAAGCACACCGTAAACAATACTTCTAAGGATGGACATGGTAGCCAGAGTCACGATAAAAGGCTGTAATCGTAATTTGACGATAAAAAGAGCATTCATCAGTCCAGCAGCCATGCCTCCTAATAAAGCAAGCAAGACACATAAAAAGAAAGGGAGTCCAAAAATATACATCTGTCCAGCGATTAAACCTGATATAGCCATTATAGTACCAATAGATAAATCAAAACCACCGCTTATAAAAACAATGGTTTCAGCAATGGCTAACATTCCCAACTCGCTCATACGTTTAAGAACCGAAAGCAAGTTTTCATAGGTTAAAAAAGTGGGTGACAAAAAAGAGAGAATAACAATAATTCCAACATTAATCAGAGTAAGAATGAGGATCGATCGAAATTGTTCACTTCCCGGTTTCATAGAGTCCTCCTCTCACTGCGGAGATGTTGGAAAGAATCCATAGAAATAGCCAATATAATGAGAATGCCGGTAACTAAACCCTGCCAATAAGGATCGACAGATAGCATAGTCAAACCAGCCAAAATTAAACCCATTAAAACCGATCCGAGGAAAGATCCTAAAATACTCCCCGCTCCACCGGTAATGCTGGTGCCACCGATAACTACCGCAGCGATGGCATTCATCTCATAGCCAATACCGGCTTGAGGTTGAATGAAACCACTTCTCCCAACAAAAATTAAACCAGCAAAAGCTGAAAGAATACCGCTAATCGCATAAACGGCTATCTTATATTTTTGAACCGGAACTCCTGAATAGATCGCCGACTGTTCACTGCCACCAATGGCATAAATATTCCGACCAAAACGAGTAAAAAGGGTAATATAAATAAAAAGAATTACTGTTCCCAGCAAAAATAAAAATGGAGTTAAACCCCGGCCAATATACAAAAATTGGGAAGGTATGGGTGTAATATATTTTCCTTGAGTAATGATCATAGTAATTCCCCGGTAGATGTTCATCGTCCCCAAGGTGATAATCATTGCCGGTACGGCAATTCGGGTAACCAATAACCCGTTTACCAATCCCAGAATTAATCCTAATACGAGAACCAGAGGATAAACCACCCAAATCGTTCTCCCATCGGGAATTCCCATTCCTCCAATACTAATGGCAAAAGATAAGATTGAACCAACCGAAAGATCAATGCCTGCAGTTAGAATAGCTAGAGTCATTCCCATGGATAAGATTCCTACAACCGCTATCTGACGTGAAATATTGATGAAATTCCTTGCCGAGAAAAATCCTGGAATAACAAAAGAAAATACAATTAACATGCCTAATATATAAAGGAAAATGGGTAGCTCACGAAAATTACGAAGCGGTCTCCGTTTTTCCTGTATTTTCTGCTCAAGCGGCATATTCATATCGATGAACCCCCCGTAAGAACTGACATCACGTTTTCAGGATTCGCTTCTTCCCGAGTATATTCCTTGACGATTGACCCTTCCCGCATACAATAAATTCGGTCGGAAATGCCTAAAATTTCTGGAAGCTCTGAGGAGATAAAGACAATTCCCTTCCCATCAGCAGTCAAATCGTTCATAATTTTGTAGATCTCGTATTTGGCTCCGACATCAATGCCACGGGTAGGTTCATCAAAAATGAATACCTGGGCGTTGGTGAGAAGCAATTTTGAAATAACCACTTTTTGTTGATTACCTCCCGATAGGGTTTCAACCACTTGATCTCGGCTAAATACTTTAATTTTTAGCTTTTCGATCAATGAATCAACAATATTTTGCTCTTCTTTTCTCTTGACAAAAAGATTTTGAGATATTTTTTTAACAATTGGAAGTGAGATATTTTCTCTTACTGATAAAAGTAAAATGAGGCCTTCCTGCTTCCGGTCTTCGGAAAGATAGACCAGACCGTGAGAAATCGCTTCACGAGGATGACAAAACAGTTTCATTTTTTGATTACTAATTTTTATTTCCCCTTTGTTGGGACAAGTTGCTCCAAATAATGCTTTGGCTAGTTCAGTCCTTCCCGAACCAATTAAACCTGCAAAACCAACTATTTCTCCGGCATGGACTTCAAAGCTGATATCCTTGAATTCACCAGCTCGAGTCAGATCCTTTACCGACAGAAGCAAATCACCTTTTTGAGCCGTCCGGGGTGGGAACAACATGTTCAGTGACCGACCAACCATCATTCGAATAACCTCAGGTGAAGTTGTAGCAGATTTGAGACTGGTCTGAATGTGTTTTCCATCTCGCAGGACAGTAATGGCATCGCATATTTTGAAGATTTCTTCTAATTTATGAGAAACATAAAGAATAGTAATACCTTTACTTTTCAGGGTATTGATGACCGAAAATAGGTTTTGGACTTCTTTTTCGGTTAAAGATGAAGTAGGCTCATCCATAATTAAAATCTGGGTATTTAAAACCAAGGCTTTGCTAATCTCAACAATTTGCTGGTTGGCGACTGAGAGGTCTCCTACCCTATCACGGGGGGAAAAAGAAACATTTAGTTCATTTAAAACTTGTTGGCTTTTCCTTTCCATTTCAGCTCGATCTAAAGCTCCGGCAAAACCGACTGGTTCTCTTCCTAAAAATATATTCTCTGCCACAGTGAGTTCCCGAACAACAGTCAATTCTTGAAAAATTGTGGCAATACCTTTTTTTTGTGCTTCATGAACTGAAGTTATCTGGAGCCGCAGATCATCAATAAATATATCTCCTTCATAGTCGGAGTAAATTCCAGAAATTATTTTAATCAAGGTACTCTTTCCAGCGCCATTTTCTCCAACTAAACCATGTACAGTACCAGAATTAATCTGGAAGGAAATATTTTCGAGTGCAATGACTCCTGGAAATGACTTGGAAACATGATCAATGCGAATCATTGGATTCCACCTTCGTTCCTTATTGCTACATCATTTTGGATTTATCTTTTTTCTTGCAGCAAAAAACAGAAACGGAAGACCATAAATAAACAAACTTTTATAGCCTTCCGGAGTGAACAGCTGATTCTTAGAATCCAAAAGTATCTACGTTTTCTGGAGTTAATAGCGTGTCAGGAACATAGGAGAACTTATCTTCAACATCAGTAACTGGTACCTCTGCCCAGCCATATTCGTTTCCTGGAACAGGTAGAACTTTATCTTTGGTTAGATAATCGTAAGCAATTCGCACTCCTAAATAAGTCATCTGAGCTGAATCTAATGCCAATCCACCCTTTACAATTCCATTTTTGACATAATCAGCGTTTTGTTTCGGCATTGAAACTCCCCAAACCGCTACTTTTCCTTCCAAGCCAGCATTAATAATTGCTTGAGCCGCTGCTGGGATTCCAGTGGTGGTGGTACTGGCAAAACCAGCTAAATCAGGATGAGCGAGTAATACTGATTCGCACTGACTCAAGGCTTTTTCATAGTCATTATCATTGGCATACAAGCCCACGATGGTAATATCCGGATGTTGAGCCAATACCGCTTCTATGGCTTTTTGTCTCATTTCAAGATAGGGCTGCCCAAGGCCAGCAGTGATTAAAGCAACTTTCCCTTTGCCACCAATTTCTTTTGCTAAACCTTCACCAATGTTGGTACCACTCTGAACTGGCTCCCATCCCGAAGCGGTCCAAATAATGTCGGTTCCCGGTGCGCCAATATCAAAACCAAATACCGGTATTCCCTTGGCTATCGCATCGGCAATCGGCTTTTTCATGGTTTCGGCATCAACTGCTGCCAAAAGAATGGCATCAACGCCTTTATTAACTTGGTCGTTAAAATAATCCAGTTGTTTGGCGGCATCTTCTTTTTCTGGTGCAGTATAAATAATATTAATACCAAGTTCTTCTCCGGCTTTCGTGGCACCTTCTCCACAACGTACCCACCAGGGATGACCGAGAGATAACGGGATAACAGCAATAGTGAGCTCTTGAGCGCTGGCTATCATGGTCATAGAAAGCAGAAAAATCACCATCATTACTAAAAATATACCTTTTTTCACGGTTTATTCCCTCCATTTTTTAAAATCTTTTTTCCTTAATGTCGTCTTACCTTAATCAACTACAACTTCCCAGGCTTGAAAACAATGGTCTTAAAGG
>MTKW01021980.1_pt1 | contig 13132 bp, 7 predicted proteins | sample 1042761 | NCBI WGS metagenome assembly MTKW01 (sample SAMN06205366, study PRJNA360243) | anaerobic digester metagenome | biome: Wastewater treatment plant; feature: Anaerobic digester sludge; material: sludge; isolation source: anaerobic digester fed with sludge from wastewater treatment plant ...
TTTATATGTACGTGTTGTATGTCATCGGCTGGTTGCGCTCAGCATTTCAGATCGAATGGATGTCACCATCACATCTCGTGCTTTTAAAACTGCCGGCGATCTTTTTTGATATCGCTTTAAGTTACCTGATCTACCGGGTCGCGAAAAAGTATCTGGAACCCGTCAAAGCGCTCTTTTTGATGAGTGCGTATCTCTTTTTACCGGCGATCATCGTCGACTCGGCCGCCTGGGGTCAGGTCGATTCTCCGCATACCCTGATGATCGTTTTAATGTGCCTTTTCCTGATGAAAGGAAACATGGTTCCGGCCTATTTCGCTTATGTGATCGGCGTGTTATTCAAGCCGCACACCTTGATCTTCACGCCTGTCTTGCTGATCGGCATCGTCGATCATGTCTTCCTCGATCACTTCTCGTGGAAAAAACTGTTTACCAATCTCGCCGGCGGTGTGGCCGCGCTGGCAAGTGCTGTAGTCATCAGTCTGCCATTCGGTTTGACAAATGTGTTGCATCAATACGTCGATACGCTGGGATCTTACTCTTATGCGACCGTCAACGCCTATAATTTCTGGGCGTTATTCGGCCTGAGCTGGGTCAGTCAGGACTCGCGTTTTCTGTTTTTGCCGGCGAAAACGTGGGGCACGATCGTCATCTTCCTGATCGTCGCGAGCGTCTTTTACTTCAGTCACCGCATGAAAAAGGATCCGGCAAAGTATGTCCTGTTGGGAGCCTACATCGCCTTGACGATGTTCACCTTCTCCGTGCGGATGCATGAGCGTTATTCTTTTCCCGCCTTCGCCCTCTTACTATTGGCGTATCTGTTCAAACCGGAAAAGCCGCTATGGATTGCTTACTCGGGACTTGCCGTCCTCTTTTATTACAACACCGCTCATGTGCTCCGCTTCTATGATCCGCATAACTATGACAGAGAGCATCCGTTCATACTCATCATTTCGGCCGCGATGGTGCTCTTCTACGTGTATTTTCTCTTCATCGTGTTGCGCCACGCAAGTCTCAGGCAAGTGGTACCGGACACAGAAACTAAACCATCTGCACCGTCTTTGAGGACCGGTTTAAAGGAACGATTCCTGACACCGCTCGAGCCGGTGCCAAACACTGCTAAGACACGCCTCACCCGACTCGACCTGTGTTTACTGGCGGCGCTGACGCTTCTTTACAGCGGCTTCGCGTTATTCGATCTCGGTGACCGTGAAGCGCCGGTCACCACCTTCGATCTCGTAAGCGGGCAATCAATCTCACTCGAATTTGCCGCAGGAGAGTTTCCCGCGACCATGGCCTACTATATCGCGCCGCCGCACGACCGAGTATTCAAGACCGCCTACCAAGGTGAGGGCGATCAAGGGTGGATCGAGAGCGGCGATATCGCCATGGAAACAGTCTTCACCTGGCATCATCTGCCGTTAGATGACGGTATGCGTCGCTATCGTCTGACGCTAAGCGAGGCCGATGCCTCCTTAATTGAATTGTCGTTTCTCGATAAAGATGGAAAGCTTGTCACGCCTCTTAATTCGTCTGAATACCCCACCTTGTTCGATGAAGCACACCTTCATCCGGCACATGCTTCTTTCAGAAACGGCATGTATTTCGACGAGATCTTCCATGGCCGCACAGCCTACGAGTACTTGAATGGACTTACGACCTACGAGAACACGCATCCGCCACTCGGCAAAGCCTTCATCTCACTCGGTGTCGCCCTCTTCGGGATGAACCCGTTTGGCTGGCGTATCGTCGGTACGTTGTTTGGTATCGCGATGCTCCCGATCTTTTATCTTTTTGCCAAACGCTTGACCAAGAACACACCGATTTCAGCGCTCGCCACGTTCTTATTCGCCTTTGACTTCATGCACTTTACGCAGACGAGAATCGCGACGATCGATGTCTATGCGACCTTCTTCGTGATCTTGATGTATTTCTTCATGCACCGCTATACGGTGACGAGCTTTTACGATACCGATCTGAAAAAGACATTCATCCCGCTCGGTTTGTCGGGGCTCACGTTCGGCATCGCCGTCGCCGTCAAATGGACCGGTCTGTACGCAGGTTTGGGTCTGGCGATCTTATTTTTCGCATCGCTCTATCGACGTTATAGAGAGTATCGCTACGCCAAACTGGCGCCGGAAGATAGCAGTAACGGCATCTCGCATGCCGTGATTCTTAAGCGATTTACGCCGAACGTGTACAAAACGATTCTTTTTTGTCTCGTTTTCTTTATCGCCCTACCGGCTCTGATCTATCTTCTCTCTTACCTGCCGTTCGTCGATCCTTACCGTCGCGGGCTTGTAAGCAGGATGCTGGCGAACCAGGCGTCGATGTTCGATTATCACAGCAGTATGAATCTCACTCATCCATATGCTTCGATCTGGCTTCAGTGGCCGATCATGGTGCGGCCGATGTGGTATTACTCGAGACAGGTGAGCGATACGATACGAGAAGGGATCAGCGCATTCGGCAATCCACTCGTCTGGTGGGCGGGCATTCCGGCTTTCTTCTACCAGCTGAAATTGCTCTGGACGAGACGGACAAGTCGCTTAGAAACGGTCTCTCGGAACGAGCTTTACACCTCGGCATTCCTCGTCACCGGTTATCTCGCCGTCTATCTGCCGTGGGTACTGGTCAGCCGCCTGACCTTTATCTATCACTATTTCATGCCGGTACCGTTCGTCATCTTGATGATCGCGCACAGCTTGCTGCAATGGAAAAAAAGCGTCTCGAAGCGACGCTTTCTGATCGTGATCACGGCGTACGCGGTGCTCACTTTCGGCTTGTTTTTACTGTTTTATCCGGTGCTCTCCGGTCAACCGGTCGACAAGGCATTCGTCGATAGATTCTTGCGCTGGTTGCCGGGCTGGGTCTTGGTTTCCGGCTGACACCACGATTAGCTTCATTCGAGGCTGCTTAGTGCTTTAGCACTCTCGTCTCTTTCAACGTCCAGTTCGAGAACGAGTTGGCATCCCCCTTGATCTCATAGATCAACAGGCGCGATGGCAAACCTTCCGAGGCGATCAGGCGATGATAAAGGTAACGCACCTGTTTCGAATCTTTGGCGACTTCAAAATAGGTCGGTCCGAGTGTCGCGTGATCGAGTCCGGCCTGTTCATAGATGAACGGGCGCAGATTGTCGGATGAGACCGGCGCATCGTTTGTCGCGAGCGGCTCTCCTTCATATCCGGCGGGCTTGACGAACAGTCCCGTTACGATCGCCCGATCGAGTGGATTTCGATCGTCTTTTCTGGAGCCGTGATCCCCCGTGATCACGATCGTGCTGTCCTTATAGAGACCGAGCGCTCTCAGTTGATCGAGATACTCGTAGACGATATGGAAACTGCCTTTCGTCTGAATGATGCTACCCGACTGATCGGACGTCACCCGCTCCGCTCTTTCGTTCATCTCATAAGGTGCGTGCGGTCCGCGCAAATGCAGATAGGTGAACTGCTTGTCTCTACCTGACACATCCAGAGTCTGCTCTTTCAGGCCATCATAGAAAGCGACATCGTCCGTGATATAGGGCGAAATCTCCGCCTCCGTCGAGACGAGTTGCGCGAATCGCTCCGTCGTCGTCCAGAAGAATGGCTTGGCACCGAGCGGTGCATAGCGGAGCGCCGACAGACGCATGAACTGAGACGCGGCATCGAACGGCAACACCCGGATCTCACCGTGGATCACATTGTCGGTGAAGGCCTTGAGGTCTTTCGGTTCGGAGTACGTATAGCCTTGTTCCATATAGAGATTGATCGTGTACCCGGCATCATATAGTCCCGGTAAAAACGAGGCGTCCGCCCAGGCATCTTTCAGGTAATCCCGATTGGCTCTTTCAAACATATGGAGCTTCCCGGAGAACATGTTCGCCACCGACGGAAACGTCTGGCTGTAAAGCGACATATTATTCGTGAACCGGGTAAATCCGTCGAGACGGTCGAAAAAGGCCGGATCTTCTGCCAGTACACTTTCGATGTAGCGGTTATCGAGACGATCGAGCACGATGACGATCACGTTCTTGTCTGCGGCCGTTTCGTAGATGTTCTTCGTCGTCAAGACGAACCCCTCGTCCTCATTCGCCGGCGTATACGGCTGGTAGAGGATCAGCATCGAAATAAATTGAATGACGATCAGGAGCGCCGACACGCCTTTCAACAGACGGTGCCACGCCTTTACGCTGATCCGACGGACAAGAAACGGAATCGAAAGGAGCAGCGCCCAGATCAGCCTATTGATGAGAAAATCACCGCCGTGCGCCTCCCAGGCGATACTGTCGCCGGTCAATTGTCCGAGCACGCCGTTTAGAAAATTGCCCTGCACGTATCCGGCGAGCAAGACGCCGAACACAAGGCTCGCCAGCACACCGAACGCGCGACGCGGCACGATGAACAAGATGCCGGCGACGATCGTGAAGACGAGCACGGTCATCAAAAGTGTGACCGGAATAATCTGACCTAGTGGATAGAGAAACGACTCGGTGTTCAGCATAAACAACTCGTAGATGCCGAACAAGACGAAGGTAAAGGAAAACGCACCGCCTAAAATGAGCGACAGCGACAGGCGTTCCCGGCCAGGCAATACGGTGTCGGTTCTGTGCCGTTTTTTGTCTGCAGATACGACTGTCCTCGCGTCTCTTTGCGCTACCGGAGCCACGGATCGGTCACCTTTTTTCTTCGAAAAAAGCTGCACGAAAAAGCCTGATATGCGCACATACAGATTGAGAATCGATAAACGAAGGCGCGTAAAGAAGATACCGATCGTCACACCAAGTGTGATCACGAGCGCCGAGATGATCTGGATTACATACGTCGTCGTCGCCGGATCGATATACGCCTTGACCTGCGGAACGAAGACGACATAAGAAAAGAGAAGCGCTGCCAGCAAGGTGATTCGCTTATGCTTCATCAGCGTCACCTCCGTCTTCTTCGCTCAGGCGGTCGAGATACTCGAGCAGCCAGCGGCCTTTTGACTTCGTCTCACCCGACTCACTCTGGAGCGGCTCTTCCAGACTTTCAGTCAGCGACACAGACCATTTGAGTGGAGTACCGGACAGTCGATTCAACGCGAGATCGATTTCCTCTTTCAAGGTCAACGGAGATTCTGCTTCTTCTTCTCCCCACTGATCATCTGTGATTTTATCGTCTACACCTTCTTCGTCAGCAAGCGCTTCCTGTCTTCTCTTTTCCAGCTGAGCGATGATGTATTCGCCGCCGCCTCTGGCGCCGTCACCGACGTCGTATATGTTTTGTCGCACGACGGCTTCAAGATGCGTCTTGTACCACGCTTTTTTCGCAAACAGTTCATTGACGACGGAAAGCAAAGTCGGCAATTGATCGACATCGACCGAGACGCCGATTTCGTCGCGCAGTGAAATGTCGAGCGGGACGCTTTCGATCTTTTCGTAATTCGGATTGACGACCTTCATCGGCGTGTTGATGAACAACGACGGCTTTTTCGTCGCATAGGAGAATTCGTTTGCGATCGAGGACCAGTCCGTGATCACGAGATCGGCCGAATAGACGGTTTCGTTCGAAGCGAACGACGTCTGAATTTCGAATAAGTCTCCGACCTGGCCTTGGTATTTGTCGATGATCGCCTGCATCTTGTGCGGGAACCGTTTGACGAACTCAGGATGCGGGCGCACCACGACGCGGTAGCCTGCGCCCAAGAGCGGGGTCAGCGTCTCATCGAGGCAGTATTCCAGGATGTTATCTTGCTGCCAAGAGGGCGCGATCAAAATCACCTTCGGATCGTTCACGACGTCGGCGATCGACGCTGCGCCTTCGAGCATCGAATCGAGGAGCGGAAAGCCCGTTTTGACCAGTCGCTTTCGTGGCAGATCGTAGACGGCTTCCGTCTCACGCACTTCCCTCACGTGGTTCGGTCCGTAGCAAAAGATCGTGTCGAAATGATCGAGGGCGCCTTCCTGCAGCATCAGATGGAAACTCGTCATACCGTGATCGAGATAGACGTACTCGATGTCTTTTCGGACGAGCGAGCGCTTGATGTGGTATTTTTCGAGATCCGGCAGCGTCATCACGACCATATCGGCGTCCATCAGCATCATAAAACGGATCAGGGCGAGCGGACCGATGTAATACGTTTCAAAACGCGGATGATCCATGCTAAACACCTGATCGTCAATATCGCTCGTCACGTAATGGATCGTCTCGTCCGAGTTAGCCAGAATAAAGTCGATAAAGCCTTGAAAATATTTGTAGAAACCGGAACTCTCCGAATAGAAAACGAGCCGTTTATCTTTGACCTCGCGAAATCTTTTCTTATCTCGCTTTTGGGTTTCCCGCTTTCTCTTGTTTAGCGCGCGCTCTGCGCGTTTTTCTTCCTTACTCAATTTCGGCTTTTGCTGTAGAGCGAGCGTATCGGCATACGCGCCGGGATCGTAGATCTTATTGCAAAGCCACAGGACGGGGATTGACAAGAGATTGCCGACGATCCAGTAAAGCCCGACGCCCATCGGCAAAATATAGGCGAAGAAGGCAGAGAATATGACGAGGAATATGGTCATACCCCAGCGGCTCATCGCCCCTTGGGCACGCTGCAGTATATTGTGTCGATTCTGATAGAGGGCGAGCACGAGTGCACTGAGGCCGGAGAGAATCGGTACGAGCACGGTGTAGGACAGGAGCGTCGGAATCGCCGCCAGATCGAAACCGAGGAAATTTACATCCATCGCGGTGATCGCTTCGACACCGGTCATGCCGGCAAATGCGCCGGGGTTCGACTGCACCGCCTCGAGGACGCGCAGTTCGGCTCCCGTGCCGAGCTGGCCGACCGTCGTGTTCAACAGCGCAGCCGTCTTTTCCAAGAGCGGTTGAATATCGGCTATGGCGAGTCGCAGAATATGCTGCAACGGGTTATAGATGACATTGATCAGGCCGAGGATAATCGGGATCTGAACGAGAAGCGGCAGCATGCCTTTCAGCGGGCTGTACCGTTCTTTCTTGTAGAGTGCCCGTTGCTGCTCGGCGATCTCGCTGTTTCGGCCGGCGTAGCGACGCCTGATGTCGTCGAGGCGCGGTCTGATTTTGACCATGACGATCGAGTTTTTTTGCGACACGAGCGACAGCGGGAACATGATGATCTTCGTGATCAAGGTGAACAGAATGATCGCCAGCCCGTAGTTTTCGAGCAGACGATAGCAAAGATGCATGATATAGCCGAGCGGGACCCCGAATATCTGATTGATCGCACTCATCCCTGACTAGCTGTCTCCGGTGCTTTTTCGTAAGCGGCGATGATACCGCCGACAATGATTAAGGCGCAAAATACAAGGCTCAGGAATTTCGGTTTATGTCCGAGGAACAGATAATCGAACAAGACCGCCCAGGCGCTGTACGTGATATTCAAGGCCATACTCTTGCCGACACCGATCTTGTGGATCGAGCGGTAGTAGAAAAGATAGGAAAAACCTCCAGCCAACCCAGCCGCGATGATGTACTTCATGATCGAGATATCGCTGCCGATGCGGATCGCGTGGGACCATGCACCGGTGACAGGCAGGATGAGAGCGGCGAAGATTAAGGCCGACGTCGCCTGGCGGATGATGATCGCCTGCTCGTCGCCGACATCTTCATCGCGCATGCCGTAGGCACAGACGACACCTTCACCGGCCCAGCCGAAGACGCTCAAGGCAGCGAAGCCGACGCCGAGCAAGAAGTGGTTCACTTCATTGGCCGACGTGTAGCTGAGCGCGATGATCGCGCCGATCGCGACCAACAGTCCGAACCACTGGCGGAGACGGAAGCGTTCTTTCAAAAAGAGTGAAGCGAGCAGGGCTCCTACCGCCGGATAGATCGAAGAGATCACGGCCGTATAACCGGGACCGATATAGCCGATCGCCAGCGTATAGCCGGTCATACCGACCGGTCCGCCCAAAATGGCGCCGAGCATGATCACCTTGCCGTTTCTCGTCTTTAGCGCAGCGGCGAGTTTACCGAGCTGACCGCGGATCGCTGAGTAGATCAGCATCCAGATCGCTGAAAAAAAGTCGTGCAGGAAGGTACTGACAAAAGGCGCGATGATCGCCGACTGCTCGATCGGCAGGTCGCCGATCAGGCTGAGTGCGACACCTAAAATGACCGTGTCAAGCCCCCAGAGAATCCCCGATAAAAGTCCATATCTCATGTAGTCGGCTCCTTACAGATCGAAATCGTCGAAATAATCGGAGAAGTCTTTCGCGAAGCGGTATTGTCCGGTCATATACTCGCCGAAATCCTCACCGCTTAACAATTTGAATTCACACCAGTTGCTCCAGACAAGTCCCATGATCGCGATATACGCGTAGATCTTTTTTCGCTGAAGCACATCACCGCTTCCCTCCTGATAGATATCGATCAGGCGGTCGATCTCATCTTTTTCGAGAAGCGAATACACTGCGAACATCGCCACATCGATGTCTTTATCCTGCATCGAGGCGTATTCCCAATCGATCAGATAGACCTTGCCGTCGGCACTGAACAGAAAATTATCGGCGACGGGATCAATATGACTTAAGACGATATCGCGAGGCTGCTCCTTGGTCCATAGATAGATCTTGCGGATCTTTTCTTTCATTGCCTCATAGTCGTCATACTGAGACGGGGCACCGCCCCAGAGCGACTCGTAGTAAAGAAGACGCTCCCACGGATCGAAATAGTGATCGACCTCAAGTCTCAGGTCGTGCATGCCCTTCAGCACTTTCATGCAGACCGCGACGTCCTCTTCTGAGTGCGGATCGCAGACGCGTGCACCTTCGATATAGCGCGTGATCTTAATGCCCGACTCGGGATCAAACAAAAGCACGTCATCGGCGAGGTCTTCATCCTTGATTAATTGATAGACCTCATACTCCTGACGTCGATTGATCAGCGCTTCACTTCCCTTCCCGGGGATTCTCACGATAAAGGTGCCTTCATGACATTCGAATACGTAAGAGTCGTTCGTCATGCCTGCTTTCATCGGTTCGAAAGAGAGGATCCCCACGTCCGGCGAAATCGCTTTTTTGATATATGGGAGGCATTCAATGAGTATCGTTTGAACTGTCGACATGCCCGTTCTCCTTTAACTAGTCGGCGCTGCCGTTTACCATTCGGCGGCAGGCTCATTGCACAATAATAACATGCCTATAACTAAAAGCGCCTTTTTATCGCCCGTGATAACATACCCTTAAGAATTACCTAACAACTGTAGCAGGGAGTTAATTAATGGCAGGCACAAAAGTGAAACACGCAGTCATCATGGCCGCAGGCATCTCCTCCCGGCTGGCACCGCTCTCATTTGAAACACCAAAAGCTCTACTCGAAGTCAAAGGCGAGATTCTGATCGAACGACAGATCGGCCAGCTGCTTACCGCCGGTATAGAAGACATCATCGTCGTGACCGGCTATAAAGCCGAGATGTTTGACTATCTGCCGGAAAAATTCCTGGTCACCCTGATTCATAATGCCGAATACGATACGAGAAACAACAACGGCAGCCTCTACGTAGCAAAAGACTACCTCGCTCAGTCCTACATCTGTTCCGCTGACAATTATTTCTCTATCAATCCGTTCGAATCGCAGGTCGATAAAGCGTACTATGCCGTATCGTATGCCGACGGTGAAACGGATGAATGGTGTGTCGAGACGGATCAAGACGGTTACATCACGGGCGTCACGATCGGCGGTAGGAACGAGTGGTACATGCTGGGGCACGTCTTCTTCGATCAGACATTCGCCGACACCTTTCTCGACATACTCCTTTCAAACTATGAGCGAGACGACTACCGTCCGCTCCTCTGGGAATCGATATACCTACGTCATCTCGATCGGTTGTTCATGAAGACCAGGCAATATCAACCGGGCGAGATCTTCGAGTTTGACACGCTCGACGACTTACGCAGATTCGATCCGAGCTACCTTAATGATTCTCGCTCCACGATCTTGCAGCAGGTCGCAGCCGAACACGGCTGCCTGGAAAGAGACATCACCGATACGGCACCGCTTTTCGATACGGCGGGCCGGGTCAACGGATTTTCTTATCGCTTGAACGGCGCTCACTATCACCATCTATATGGATCAGAACGTTAGGTACTTATTCGTCACCGAAGCCGCTTCATCTTTTGCTATACTCGATTTGTTGAATGGTGACACGAAGCACGTGTCCCGGGAGAGATTATGAGGATAGTTATTATCGGCGCAGGCAAGGTAGGCGAAGAACTCTGTCGCAGTCTTGCCATAGCCGGTCACGACATCACCTTGATCGAAAAGGATGCCGATCGGCTGGAACAGCTGGTCAATATGACCGACATCAAAGGCATTGTCGGAAACGGCTCGATTTATGAGACGCAGCTCGAGGCAGGCGTCGATACATGCGACATCTTTATCGCCGTCTCCCCTTTTGATGAGATAAATATCATCGCGGCAATCACGGCCAAGCAGGTCGGCGCCACGCATACGATTGCCCGTGTGCGCGATCCCGATTACAGTCGCCAGGCGAACTTCGTCAAAGAGAGCCTCGGCATCACGATGATGATCAATCCGGAGATGGAAGCGGCGCTCGATATCTCACGCATCATTCAGTTCCCGTCGGCGCTCGGCATCGAGCGTTTCGGCGGAGGTCTGGTCAATATCATCGAAGTCGTCATCAATAACGACAGTCCGCTCGCCGGTCAACACGTCAAAGACTTCCGGGAAAAGCACATGGACGTCCTGATCTGCGTCATCTCGCGTAACGGCGACGTGATTATCCCGTCCGGCCAGACGGTGATTCAGGCCGGCGATCATATTCATGTTACCGGTACGTCGAAGGAATTAACGAAGTTTTACAAAGCGGCCGGTTTTTATCGTCAACCGCTGAAATCAGTATTTATCGTCGGCGCTCACCGAATCGCCTATTACCTGATCCAGCGCATTCTGCCTCTCAAAATGCGTGTCAAGACGATCGAGCTCGATCCCGAAGTCGCCGAGGCAATGGCCGCCGATTTCCCGGAGGTGGAAGTCGTCGCCGGCGACGGTACCGATCAACAGGTGTTAAAAGAAGAGCGCATGAGTCATTATGACGCGGTGATCGCGTTGACCGGTGTCGATGAAGAAAACCTGTTGTTGTCGCTTTATGCCAAGAGCGAAGGCGTCAAGAAAACGGTGACCAAGGTGAACCGTACGAATCTCGTCAAGCTGCTCGAAGCGCAGCCGCTCGACTCGATCATTACGCCGCGCCGTTTGATTGCAGATATCATCATCCGCTTCGTGCGAGCCATGCAAAACTCGGAAGGATCGAATGTCGACGCCTTGTATCGAATCGCTGACAATAAAGTCGAAGCCCTGCAGTTTACCGTTCGTTCCGACTGCAAGATCGCCGGCATCCCGCTCATCAACCTGACCTTGAAAAACCATGTCCTGATCGCCGCGATCATGCGAAACGGACACTTGATCTTCCCGCGCGGCACCGACAAGATCCAGACCGGTGACCGTGTCATCGTGGTCACGACGCACATCAACTTCAATGATCTCGACGACGTACTCGCCGACGGACAGGACTTTTTGGAAGGTTAGACGGGATGAATCATCGCATGATCCGTTATCTTCTGAGCCGTCTGCTTCTGATCGAAGCGGCGCTACTCAGTCTGCCGGTATTCGTCGCTATCTATTTTGGCGAACCGTGGTCGAATGTCCGATCATTTATTTTAACGATGGCGATTCTGCTCGCTGTCGCTTTACCTTTTGCCTTACGTCAACCGGAAAACAACGAGATCTTCACTCTGGAAGGCCTCGTGATCGTCGCCGGTGCCTGGTTTATCTTGTCGTTTTTCGGATCGCTGCCGTTCGTCTTCAGTCAGACGATTCCGTCGATGATCGACGCCTACTTTGAAACGGCCAGTGGGTTTACGACGACGGGAGCGAGCATTCTGACGAACATTGAAGCCCTGCCTTTGTCGATGCTGTTCTGGCGCAGTTTTACCCACCTTATCGGCGGCATGGGCGTTTTGATCTTTGCGCTCTCTTTTCTGCCCCAGGTCGGTGCCGACGCCGTCTTCTTAATGAAAGCGGAATCGCCGGGACCGAGTTTTGGCAAACTAAAAGCGAAGGTCAGCCAATCGGCCCGCATTCTCTATCTGATTTATCTCAGCATGACGGCTATCCTGGTCGTCTTGCTGGTCGCAGGCGGCATGCCGCTCTTTGACTCGTTTATCCACGCCTTCGGTGCGGCAGGCACCGGCGGCTTCAGTATGAAAAATGCCTCGATCGGGCATTATCAAAGCCCGTACATCGAGATGGTACTCGCCGTATCGATGATTCTTTTCGGCGTCAATTTTTTCATCTACCACCTGATCATCATGAAGCAGGCGAAGACGGCCTTGAAAAACGAGGAACTGCGCTGGTATCTCGGAATTATCGCCATCGCCGTATTCCTGATCGGCTTCATTGTCCATCAGCTTTATCAAAGCTTTTTTCAGATGCTGAGAGACGTCTTCTTCACCGTCTCCTCGATCGTCACGACGACCGGTTATGCGACGGTCGACTTCGCCTCCTGGCCGCTTCCCTCGCATATTGTCCTGTTGGCCCTGATGTTCATCGGCGCCATGGCCGGGTCGACCGGCGGCGGTATGAAGGTCTCGCGTGTCGTGATCTACATTAAGTCCTTTCAGCAGCAGGTGCGGCGCACGATCAACCCGAACCAGATGCTGCCGGTGAACATCGACAGAAAACCGGTGTCGGATGCGCTTTTACGAAATACGGGACGCTATCTCATCTGCTATGTCCTATTCTTCAGCGTCAGCATGCTGATCATCAGCTTCGACTCGAACAGTTTCACCGTGGCCTTCAGCTCGGTGGCTGCGACGATAAACAACATCGGACCGGGACTCGACGTCGTCGGGCCGACAGGAAATTTCGCGCCGTTTTCGGATCTTTCGAAGATCACGCTGAGCATCACCATGATCGCAGGCAGACTCGAGATTCTGCCGGTATTGGTTCTTTTTTCACCGCGCGCCTGGCGTCGCGTTTAATAAGCAATAATCCTTTTTTCCAATATCTTTCAGCCAAGAGCGTTATAATCTATTTGTGAATGGCAGGCGCTTATGAAGTGTCAACTTGGTTCTTATGAGACCAGCTATTAAATGTCAAGCATAAAAAGCAAGAAAGATTGATAGATGGTTGAC
>MTKW01003086.1_pt1 | contig 13129 bp, 15 predicted proteins | sample 1042761 | NCBI WGS metagenome assembly MTKW01 (sample SAMN06205366, study PRJNA360243) | anaerobic digester metagenome | biome: Wastewater treatment plant; feature: Anaerobic digester sludge; material: sludge; isolation source: anaerobic digester fed with sludge from wastewater treatment plant ...
TAAAGATGTTTCTCGGGGCCTGTGCCATCTCGCCGGCGGCAGCCAGGAGCTGCTCCTGTTCCTCAGGGAGTGTATGGGCCTTTTTGCGCAGGATGTTCTCAAGATAGTGCTCGTAGAGTTCAAGCCCAGGGGTGTTTCGAATCCATTCCCGCACAGTTTCCGGCTCAAGGCTGAGGATCTCCGGCACGAAGAAGGACTGGACTGCGTTCAGCTCCACCGCAGCAGCCATGGCGCTGGCGGCATAACCCTGGTACAACGAATTGGCGTTGTCTTCATCCCTCCGCATATGGGAATAGGTAATCAGGCGGTCCGCCAGCAAACCGACCTCGTCCTGCAGCTGCAGGGCCTTCAGCAGATTCTCGCCCGATGTCAGCGTGCCTTTAACGGCAAGGATCCGGTCCTTGCTGTCTTTCAGCTTCTCCAAATCTTCTTCAAAGGCCGAGTCAGCGGCATAGATGTCTTCCAGGCGCCACTTTAACTCAGAGGATATCTGGTCACGTCGTTGAAGTTGTCCCATCATGTCACTCCTATACTTTTTTGGTTCTGCTTGTATCATTTCTCCTTTTCGCAAAACTCTCCTTTAGATAAAGCCAAAAACAGGATCATTGCCCTTTGTGTGGAAATAGTTAACCCGAGGTGAGGAAATGAGCATGGAAGAGGTCTTTGTTCTGGATATCGGCACCCGCACCATCGCAGGCCTGGTCATGGCCGCAACAGATGAAGGGTTTGAAATTAAAGAGGCCCGTCTGCTCCAGCAGCTGCCTGGGGCGATGGCAGACGGACAGATCCATCACATCGGCTCGGTAGCCCGCACCATTCGCAAGATCAAGGAAGAACTGGAATCAGCCTGCGGATACAGCTTCCGGAGCGCTGCAGTAGCTGCTGCCGGGCGCTCGCTGCTCACTGAAACGGGAAGCAGCAGCTTTGATCTGCTGCCCACTCAGCGCCTGACGGCAGATCAAGTCAGGGCGCTGGAACTTGATGCTGTGCGCAACGCGGTGGAGAAACTCTCTACTGACAGCGCTGCAGGCGTGATGCACAGCTTCCTGTGCGTCGGCTACAGTGTGATTCAATACTACTTAGACGGCGAGCCCATCGGATCGCTCCAGGGCCATCAGGGCCGCCATGCCCAGGCAGAGGTAATTGCCACCTTCCTGCCGCGGATTGTCGTGGACTCGCTGGGCACAGCGTTGAGTGAAGCAGACTTGACTATGGACACGCTCACCCTTGAACCCATCGCGGCGATGCATGTGGTTGTCCCGCCAACCATGCGCATGCTCAATATTGCCTTGGTTGACGTCGGTGCAGGGACATCCGACCTGGCCGTTTCCGCTGACGGAACGGTGAAAGGCTACGGCATGGTGGCCTATGCCGGCGATGCCATTACCAAGGGCCTGGCGGATCACTTTCTGCTGGATTTCAAAGTCGCGGAGAAGGTCAAGGTGGAACTTAGACCGGACGAAATCTCCACCTGCCAGGATGTCTTCGGCAACACCCTGCATCTGGCTTACGAAGATGTACTGGCGGTGATCAAGCCCCGGGTTGAGATTCTGGCGGAAAAGATCGCCCAGGAGATCATTAAGCTGAACGGCGGGCCGCCCAAAGGAGCCATTTTAATCGGCGGAGGCAGCAGGGTGCCTGGCTTTGCTGAGCTCCTGGCCAAACACCTGGAGCTGCCTGAAAACCTGGTGCGCATCAGGGACAGGAGCAGCCTCGAGATCGTGCAGGGCTTCCCCCATTTTAACGGCCCTGAAGCTATTACACCCATTGGCATCGGCTGCGCCCACTTAGACAGGCTCGCCATGGAACTGATTCATGTCACCGTCAATGGGAGCCACCTCCAGTTTCTGAATATGGCCTCCTCAACAGTGGGCGAAGCCCTGCTGCACGCAGGCCTGGATCCTGCGGAGCTGGTCGGCCGTCCTGGACCCGCCTTCACAGTGGAGCTCAACGGCCGCTGCATTACCCTGCCTGGAACTTTAGGAGAACCGGCAGTTATTCAAAAAAACGGTGAGCCCTGCGAACTGAGCGCGCCCCTTGCAGACGGCGATCAGCTGGTTGTACGGGCCGGCAGGCCCGGAAGTGAACCCAGAATCACCCTAGGTGAACTGATCGATGAAAAAGCGCACTCCTTTTCCCTGAGCCTCAACGGCAAGCAGCTGGAAGTGAAGGCTGCCGCCCTGGTCAACGGGGAATCGGAGCATTTCGACTACATTTTAAAAGATCGGGACAAAGTAATCCTCAAACCTGTCACCGATTTCCGAGATCTCTTCAAGGAACTGGGGGTCCCCTTGGAACAGGAGATACCCTTTTACTTAAACGGCGAAGCCAGGATCGCAGTGGAGAAGCTTGAGCTTCTGATCAACGGCAGCAGGGAATCTTTAAGGACCCCCCTGCGCTCAGGTCTGGAGGTCCGCTACTTCCGCAAGCCCTGCCTGCTGAGGGATCAGATTCCTGCACCCAAGGAAGGGGCGCCCCAGATTACGGTAAGCGTCAACGGGCAGAGCATCCAGCTCACCCGCAAGGAACCGGTTCCATTGGTCAACGGCCAGGAGGTTTCCCTGGACTATGAGCTGAAACCCTATGATCGCATCGAGTACAGCCCCGGGGCAGACAATATCCTGGAGGCTTACATCGTCACCGACATCTTCCGGGACTTTGAACCCGATGAGGTGTTTTCCAAGAAGGGAGGAACCATCCTGGTCAACGGCGAAACTGCCGGCTTTACCACCCCGATTAAGCATGGGGACACCATCGAGCTGATCCCCTACGGGGCGGAAATTGCAAATTCGGGGATGCCTGAGGAGTAAGGGGCCAGTTCATACAGGCCGAAACAGATCACTGCATGGTTTTCTGTTAAGTAAAAGCCCTGGTCCTCTAGGAACTGATCTGCGCTGAATGTGCTTTCGAAAAACAGGTCGCGCTGTTCCCAGATTTGCTCGGCAATCGCCGCGGCCGCACGCTCGATTTCGGCGTCGGTGTCAAAGATATCTCCAAAGCCAATCGACCGGCCATTGGTCAAGTCGATGTTGATATACTGGTAATAGGTCATGCCGTGGGCTCCGCCTGTGTAGACATAGTTGACCGCAGCTATGCTGAGCAGACCTCCCTGGTTGAGCTTGACCTCAAAGTCGAGGAACCCCACATAGGGCTGGGGACGATACCCGTTGTCCTCGATTTCCAAAGCCTCAGCCGCAATGTCCTTCAGCCAGGACACATACTCAGCCAGCTGGTCACGCATTCTTTGGTTGAACTCTTCCTGCCAGCCGGCATCCAAAGCTCCCGCGAGCTGAGGAATCTTGGCCGCGATGGTCAGCCCTGGACCCTCATACTCGTAGAGGTGTTCATAGACCACAACGGAGTTGGGAAAACCCTGAGCCATGCGCTGCCAGTAAGAGCTTGCCGCAGATGCCTGAGCCAAGCAGGCAAGCAGGAAAACAACCAGTGCCGACACAGTAATGATCAAGCCTGTTCTTTTCATGAGAATACCTCCTGGACTTGATAAGAGCTAGTCATGTCCTAAAGAACCCAGACTTCGGTCTGGGTTCTTCGATTATAGCCTATTTAAACTGGATCTCTGCCTTGTCTTCAGTGGGATTGTCGCCTGTGATTCTGACAATCAATTCATATTCTTTGCCCTTCCAGTTGTCGTTATAATACTTGGTGAACTCGTCTTCCAAAGCTTCCTGATAGGCTTCGTCATCAACAGGAACATCAATGGGAAGGTCAGTATCGGGATCAAACTCAAACAAGTCCTTGAGGGAAATGTCCGGGACGTCTTCCTTAAGTTGCTTACCAGGCACTATAGGCGTGGTCTCTTTGATTGTCTTTGTCTTGGCAAAGACCTCGTCGCCGTTTTCATCCCTTACCTCTACCTGGACAGCTTCAATGTAGTAGCTAAAGCTAAACCCGGACGTCCTCAGCTCCAGCTTAGTGCCGGTGATGACAAAATCATTTTCAAGCAGTTCTTCAGCCGTCAAAACTATGGGGTTCGGCTGGATGCGGACGTTCACTTTTGCAGCCAAACAGCCTGTGAGAAGTACAGCAAGTGCAACTAAACTAAGGATAAAGCTCAATCTTTTCATAATCCCGACCTCCTTTTTTGCTTGAGGTTTGTATTCTTCCCTTTATTTCATTTGCCTGCCCTCTGAGAAAACTTTTTCAGTAAAAAAGGAGGCAGGGGGCAAAAAGCGAATACTCTTTGCTGTATGTCTAAAGGAGGAACGATGTGAGTGGCGTTACTTTTAGGATCACTTGTGCTGGGCTTTGCGCTGGCCCGGCTGAATAAGCTCCCTGCGGGATGGGCTGAGAAAGTGGGGCTGATCGGCCACCTGTCCCTAGTTGTGCTCCTCTTTTCCCTGGGGTTGACCCTCGGTTCCAATCCAGAAGTCACCGGCACACTGCCGACTCTAGGATTAAAAGCTGCGGTCCTTGGCTTAGGCACCATTTTGGGAAGTGTTTTTCTGGTCTGGATTGCGGTGACAGCAAGGAGGCCGGGCAAGTGACTCTGTCGATTGTCGCAAGTTTAGCTGCAGGCATAGCTGCCGGACTGTTCTTGTTGCCGGAAGGTATGGCTGGAGTCATCCAGCCCATCAGCGACCTGTCCCTGGCGGTGCTGCTGTTCGCGGTCGGCTTTGATCTCGGGCGCGATGCCAAGTTGGGGCAAAAAATAAAGGACCTGCCCAAGATCACCTTGGCGGTCCCGTTTTTGATTGCTCTAGGCTCCGTGGCAGGAGCAGCACTCTTCAGTTTTCTTGTTGGCATATCCCCCGGCGATGCAGCTCTAGTTGGGGCCGGGTTCGGCTGGTACTCCCTTTCAGCTGTGATCATTGCCCAAACCTACGATCTAGGTTTAGGGGCTTTAGCGCTGCTGACCAATGTCTCCCGTGAGCTTCTGGCCTTCCTCTTGATACCTGTCATAGCCAGACGGCTGGGCTATTTGCCTGCCGTAGCCCCTGGCGGCGCTACAGCCATGGATGTCACGCTGCCCATTGTCTCAAAGAGCACCAATGCCCAGACTGCCCTGGTGGCCTTCTACTCAGGCACAGTTCTGTCAATCCTGGTGCCCATCGTTGTTCCACTGCTGATCCGGCTGCTCCAGCACCTGTCTTAATCCAGCGGCTCCAGGGGAGGCACAGATTTGCCCGAAAGGGGCTGAGCCAGGCTGAAGGAAGGCTGTGCCCAGCGTACGGCATTTGTGATTACCAGCTGCACCTCTTTTTGATGGTAAATCGGATGGGTTTCATGCCCCGGACCGAAATAGAAGATTTTCCCCCGGCCCCGCTGGTAGCAGCATCCGCTGCGGAATACTTCGCCCCCTTGGTACCAGCTGAGAAACACCAAAGTATCAGGCTGCGGAATGTCAAAGCGCTCGCCGTACATTTCACTGTTGGGAATTTCAAAGTAATGGTCCAGGCCCTGCGCAATGGGATGCCCCTGTTCGACTACCCAGACCCTTTCCTTTTCCCCTGCCTCACGCCAGCGCAGGCTGCAGGTGGTCCCCATCAGCTTCTTGAAAATCTTGGAGTAATGGCCCGAATGGAGGACAATCAGGCCCATTCCTTCCAGAACCCTGCGGTAAACCCTCTCTACAACAGCATCATCCACCTGGTCATGGGCTTTATGCCCCCACCAGATCAGTACATCTGTATGTTCCAGGACAGCCTGGGTCAAGCCGTGTTCCGGCTCGCGCAGCGTTGCACAGCGAACCTGCATATCCTCTTCCTTGTTCAAAAACGCCTCAATCGTACCGTGAATCCCCTGTGGATAAATGGCGCCGATTCCTGCATTTTCTAACTCATGCAGATATTCGTTCCACACCGTAACTCTAATCTCTCTGCTCACACAGTTCCCTCTTTTCTAAGCTAAAGCCAGTGTTCTTTTGGGCCAGCAGCCAGTCAAACAGCGCCGGCTCTGCATAAGCCCGGTTCCAGGCGTTATGGCCCACTCCTTTATACCTCGTAAACCGCACCGGTGCATCCAAATCCTCCAGCACCTGAACCAGTTCTGCAGAACGCTGCACCGGGACGATCTGATCATCCTCCCCATGAAAGGCCCATATCGGTACCTCTTTCAGCACAGCCGCCCTCTCCGGGAAACCGGTAAGGGGCATCGCCCCGCCGCAGATAGGCACCAGGGCGGCAAAGGCACGGGGATGACGTGCGGCCCAGTGCCAGGTCCCGTAACCGCCCATACTGAGGCCCGTCAGATAAATTTGCTCCGTCTGGACCGGATACTTCTGGATAATCTCCTCGAGCAGGCAGTCCAGCTCATCTAGCTTACGGTCCCAGGTGCAGTCAGGCGGACATTGGGGAGCTGCCATGATAAAAGGGAAATCCCTGCCTTGCTGAACCAGGCGGGCCATCCCCTGCCTTGTGACCAGCGCCAGATCCGACCCCCGTTCACCTGCACCGTGAAGGAAGATCACCAGGGGCCATTTTCTGTCAGCTTCCTGCTCAAAACCTGGAGGCAAGTACAAAAGATAAGGCAAACTTATACGTTTGGTGACAGTCTTTTCAACTGCCTGAGAAATGAATGGCAAAGAGCATCATCCTTTCCTGCCTAGGCAAACACGTTGCTGATCACTTCTTGTTCGAAGCCGGATCTCCTTGCCAGGACAGAAGAAAGATAGGCCCCTTTGGCGGGCGCGAAGGGTACGTCCACGATCNNAGCCCAATCACCGGATCAAGAGTTGAAAAGTGGGCAGACAGATGCATCACCAGCTGCACAAAGGCATGTGCCAAGTCAAAGGCAAGTTCCAGTGCCAGCTCGCATCCCTGTTTGGCGAGCCTGTCCAAAGTCTCGGTGAGTACACACATTGACCTGCTTTCCTCTATTTGCGACTTGATAAACAGAAGCTCCTCAACGCAGGAGGCTCCTCCTGTGCTAAGAATCTCGAGCAGCCTTGCTTTTAAACGCAGCGCGGGATTCCACATCAGAACTTCTTTGCGTAGCAGTGCAGGCTGCTGCACAGCATTTTTGAAGATGGCCAGGCCTAGACAGCCGCCGGCTAGAAACAGACGGTACTCATTGTCATGCATCCCCAGTACAGAGCTTCTGGCAAAATCCTCAACCGTCACATGGGCACCATCAAGGATTCCTTGAACCAGTGCCGGGACCTGCAGGCATTCGACTGCCTGTTCTGTCTTGTAAGTGATGCAGGCTCCGGCCAAATATACCCGATTCTCCCAACCCACCGTTTCAGCAATCAGCTTCGCCAGATTCTCCCTAGCCTGTTCCATTCCCCAACAATGGTGATTGACTGATCCCCCAACACTAGTGGCAATGATCTTGCCCGAAGGATCGCCCAGAACAACTGAGGCATAACGACTGTTGTCTGCTATGCCCAAAAAGAGTTTTTTCTCCATTTGTAGTTGCCCAAGTAGCCGTACCTGAATGCAAGTTAACTATAGCTAAAATTCTGTCTATTTCTGCGAAAAAGCGACTACGGACTTCCTCCTCCCTAGTATATTGTGTCATCTTTCGCATTATATCACCAATATCGTAAACTTCCTAGGGATAAACGGAATCTTTCCCCATTTTATGTAATGGTTTCTAGTTATTTTGCAATTTTTCGTTAACCGTTTCTCCTGCCAAAGACTAGATACCCTTGGAATTCCTGTTGATTTTCAGGCCTATTTAGGTATACTGAGGACAGCCGCAAAACAAGAACCAGGGGAGATGCTTATGAACTGGGAACTTATCTCATTGCCCATTGTGGCAGCCGTCATCGGCTGGGGAACTAACGTTATCGCTATCCGCATGCTCTTCTGGCCCAGGGAGCCCATTCGATTTTTCGGTTTCGAGCTCCTGGGTGTACTGCCCAAGCGTAAGCAGGATATCGCCCGCAGCATTGGCGAGGTCCTCAATGACGATCTTCTGCCCACAGAGGAACTCATTGCAGCAGTAAACTCAGAAGAAACGCGAACCAGAGTCGCCCGGCTGATCACCGATAACCTGACAGCCAAAATTCAGCGCTTTCTGCCCCGCTTTATTATGGAACATGCCGAAGGCAAGATCCGACCCCTTCTGGAGGATTTAGTCAGTTCAGAGATGGAGAATCTCTTTACACAGCTAAGCGAGGATTTCAGCCAGGAACTTAAGGAGCAAAGATTCCTGGCCAAACTGGTGGAAGATAAGATAAATTCTTTCGACCTTGTGCACCTGGAGCAGCTTGTGCTGAAAGTGGCCAGGAACGAACTCCGTTATATTGAGCTCTTCGGCGCCGTCATCGGCTTTGTGATCGGCTTGGTCCAAATCCTGCTGGTGCGCCTCTTCTAGATCAACAGCCCCCGCTGCCAATGCAGCGGGGGCTTACCTGTTATCTCTTGATGAAAATTTGAGTGATATGATAGCTTGTCCCTTGTTTAACGATACCTACACCGATGTGTGTGTAACCGGAATGCAGGATGTTTGCCCTGTGTCCTGCACTGTTCATAAACAGGGGATGAGCCCTGGATACACTGCCGGTCCGGGCAATGTTTTCCCCTGCGCGGGAATAGCTGACTCCGGCACGGTCCAGCATTGTATAAACCGTACCCAAGGTTGGAGACACATGGGAGAAGTAGTTGTTAACTGCCATGTCATGGCTCTTTTGCTTGGCCAGCGCCACCAGGCTGTAGTCAATTTTCAGTGCGTTCAGTCCGTGCTTCGCCCTCTCCTGATTCACCTGATTAATCAGGCTCTGTTCATCGGAAGTCAGGGATGAACTGGGCAAGGGAACCTTGGCACCGGGATTGCTCGGCTGCGACGGCAGTATGGGAGTCCCCGGAGATGGATTCGGACTGGGATTAGGTTTGGGATCAGGCCGGGGATTGGGGTTAGGATTTGGACTGGGCGTCGGCCAGCTGGGCTGTCCCCACGACGGATTTTGAATATTGGGTACGGTTGGAGCCCACCAGGACCACGACGCCTCAGCCAGCGGTGCAGCCAACAGTACGCAGACAAGTGCAAATAAAAATACACGTTTCAAGCTGATTTCCTCCTACAAAGATGTTTTCTTGCAGGTCCCATTATAACAGGAATGGGAAACCAGCCTGAAATGTAAGTTTTGGTATTATCCCAGCTTAACGCCTGTATCTGTCAGCTACTTCCTGAACAATTTTATGAATGGAAAAATCGCCTTTAAAAACGACGTCACCGTCGATGATTACAAGGGGCAGGGGTCTCTCATCTTTCCAGGGAGCATTTTGGTTCCCCGGCCTGGAAATGTTAACCATCCGCACGGCAACATCCGGACCGACCCTCCTTCTTACCGCACGCCTCAAATAGACAACTGCCTCTCCCAGAGGCATTCTTTTCCTTCAGCCCCCGCAAGAGGTCAGCAGAGCACTGGGTTTTCCATAGACAATGACCTCCACAGACAGCCCTCCAATCCTGCAATGTCAGACCAGTATATGCTTCACCGCCTGCCTAGGACTCTCTGCCAAAAACTTTGGGACCTGCTCCTTTCCGATTCTTCTAGAGCCTGAAGACGCGTCCTCAGCCTGCTGATGTTCTGCTCTGCCTGGGCCAGGCTGTTCTGCCAAAGCTTTTTGTTCTGCTCCTGGCTTTGCTGCAGGTTCACAGTCCTCCTCTCCAAACGCTCAATGCGCGTGAGCAGGGGAGCCAGATCAACAGGGTCCGGAAGCTTAAGCTCCCGTTGCCAGCGTGCCATCTCTTCCCTCGCCCTTTCCCACTCCTGCAGCGTTCTGAAAGCCTGCTCCATAAAGGCCGCCTGCAGTCTTGCCTCTTCACTGCGCCTAGCCTGTTCCTCCTCGCTCAATGGGGGCTTCTCCGGTTCAGGTTCGGCTGGCGGTGCCGTCGGCTCTTCAGCGAGTTTGACTTCGGCCTCAGGTTCTCCCTTGGCCTGATAAACTGCCAGGGTCTGGGAACCCTCGACCTGCCAGACATAATCAAAGTCTCCCCGGGGAAGCGCCTGCCTCTCAGTCCAGCGATCAAAGGGGCTGACAAAAAGCCTGCCCTCCTCACCCCAGTACACCTTCCACTCATCGCCCTGCCAGGAAAACCCCACATTGGCCGCATGGCCGTCACCGGAAGACACTTGCGCGGCTGGAGACCAGTTTTCTTTTTTGGAACGCACTCTAAGCACCGTTCTGTCCCTTTCCTCCTGCCAAAAGAGGTAGAGTTTTTCTGGAGTAGAGATGAACTGGGGGCGGCTGCATCGCTCCTCAGAGAAGACTACAGCACCGCTCCACACCCTGCGCTCCAGATCATAGACTCTGTAGAACAGGGGCTGATCCTGATGGCCGCAGTAGACAAGGTGCAGGTAGCCGTCGCCGTGCCAGCTCGCGCTGAAGCTGGACTTTTCTGCAAAGACATTGGTTGAGACAGTCTGCGGGACACTCCACTGGTCAGTGAAGATCTGGTGCCTGAGCAGGGAGCCGCTTCCCACCGCCTGGTTGGCGAAGTAAAGCAGATGAGTGTTTCCCTGCCCGTCGGCTAACAGCCTGCCTCCCCCCGCACAGGGCAGTTCAAAGTCGATGCGCTCGCTCCGGAGATCATCTTCTCCGCTAAAGCACCATGCGTATGTTTTGCCCATAAAGGCGACAATGCGCAAAAACCCGCCTGCCACAGCCACCGCGACATCCTTCACATTCTCCTGTAACATGATTGCCTTTCCCTGCATAGAGTGGATCACTAAGGAACCATCGCGCAGCTCAACACTGTTAAATTTTGGATGCTTAATCTTGATTAGCAAAGCCACACCTCCTCATAATCAAGTTATGCGCAAGCCTGGACATTCAGACATTTTATTACGAGCTACGCACCCCATCCTACAGTTAGCATACTATGGTCTAGAAAGGAGGATTAAACATGAAATGCGAATATGAGCCCGATTTCCAACGGGAGGTTATTTATGTCAATAAGGTCTACAACGAATGCTCCATTATTGACTGCCCTACCTACCGGATTCCCATTCCTCCCACCTACCCTCTTGCAGTGAACATCGTTGATTGCGCCATCACTAACATTGTGGCTGAAGGAGTCATTGTCGGAAACGACGAGATTGACGTCGTTGTCAACTTTGTAATGAATGTAGAGTATGACAGCAACGGAACGAGTCAGTTTATTCAGCAGACAGCCCAGTACCGCCGCCGGGGGGTTCGGCTCGAAGGTGCTGTCCCAGGAATGAATGTGGTGATCCTGCCCCTGGTCCGATGCTTATCATGCCGGGCTGTTGATGGAGGTACCGTCATTGAGTGCGATGTGGGCATCTACCTGATTGTTAAAGCCGTCGCGCTGGTTCAGTTGGAGGTCTTGGGCCGTTTTGCCCCCGAACCGCCAGAGTGTGAGCAGGTGTCTCCCATTGGTTGCGCAGAATGGTTCGAGCTGGCCGAATCTGGTGCGTTTTGGCCTCCGTTTCCTCCACAGCCGCAGCGAGAGCATCGGTAAGGAAAGCCCAAGTCCAGCGCCTAGCTGGATTTGGCTTTTTCAGAAATGGGGACAACCATAGAAAGGACCATCTGCCTTGAAAATCATCCTCACCACTCGTTTTTACAGGAACGGCCAAACGGCCCATGTAACTGATCTGTGCACAGAACTGATGCGCCGGGGACGGAAAGTCCTGCTGATCATAACCGGGCTGCATGATCCCGCCTACTTAAGGTGGCTCAAGTCCAAAAGGATTCCCTTTGCAACCGCCTCAAACCCAAATCAGCTGAAAAAATACCTCCGCAGGACCCAGTTCACTCCCCACATTATCCATAACCACTCCTCCCACACCCTTGAACTGGCTGCAGCTCTAAGCAGTCACTTCAATGTCCCTTCCGTTACTACAGTGCATTACCTGGACTTTCCAAGAAGTGAATTATTAACCGGGCAAAGCGCAGTGATCTTTATCAGCCGGGAAATGGCAGAGTTTTTCAGGGACCTGGCAGTTCCGTCTTATATCGTGGAAAACGGGGTTCCCATTCCCCCCTCCCTTCGCCAGAATCTACCGTGGCGCAAGGAGGCGCTCTTCTTGGCCCAAGTTACGGCGGAAAAGCAAGAAAACTTCCGGTCTATGACCGAAAGTCTCCTCTCTTGGGGCTGGAAGGTGAAGAGCGCCGGCAACTGGTGTTACGAAGGCATTGCCTGCTTGGGCTGGGTAAATGAGACAGGCCCCCTCCTGAGCAGAGCAAAACTCGTAATCGGCACGGGCAGGGCAATCCGGGAAGCCATGGCCTGGGGCGTGCCTGCCTGGGTTCTCGGCTCCTATTGCGACGGGCTGGTAACCCCCGCAAATGTGGCTGAACTGGAAACGGTGAACTTCAGCGGCCGCTGCAGCAAAAAACCTTTTTCTCCTGCCGAAGCCGAAGCTTTGCTCAAGATTCCGTCCCCCCAGGCTATGGCGGCCCTGGGGGCATTCGGCCGGGAGCGGGCCCTGAAACATTACTCCATCGAGAAAATGGTGGAAAAACTAACTGCTGTTTACCAGGAGTGCATCTGGAATTCTGGCTGTGAAAAGCAATCCTAAACAGGAAATTGGCATAAGATGTCTAAACTATGAGGGAAGGGAGGAGGAATTGAGATGAAACTTGTGATCACAGTAGTAGAAGACAATGATGTGGCCTTTTTGATGGAAGCTTTGATTGATAAAGGATTTCAAGCCACCAAGCTGGCGAGTACCGGAGGCTTTCTGCTCCAGGGCAATACAACGCTCTTGATTGGCATTCAGGATGCACAAGTGGAGCAGGTCATTGAGATCATCCGGTCCACATGTGCACCGCGCAAGAAGATAATTCCTCAAATGACGCCCGAACTGCCCACCGCCATAGGTGTGCCTGTGGAAATTGAGGCCGGCGGCGCCATCGTTTTTGTGGTAGATGTCGACCAGTTCTGGAAATTATAGGCGGAGGAGCCAGACAGCAAGTGCAATGCTGTTCACGGCAGAATGGGCAATGATTGGAACCGCAATGTTCNNAAACTGCAGCACATAAAAGTGCAGCAGCGCAAAGACAACGGAAGATGCCAGTACAGCTTTTCCCGTTCCATAGCGTTCTTTCCATAGATCAACAAGCAGGCCCCTGAAAAAGAGTTCTTCGCCAATTGGAGCACCTATGGTCAACAGGAGCACCATCCCGAGGAAGACCAGGGGCTTGTTGCTTGCCAGGAGCGCTGCCGCACCGGAACGCTCCCGGATCAGCAG
>MTKW01029203.1_pt2 | contig 13121 bp, 12 predicted proteins | sample 1042761 | NCBI WGS metagenome assembly MTKW01 (sample SAMN06205366, study PRJNA360243) | anaerobic digester metagenome | biome: Wastewater treatment plant; feature: Anaerobic digester sludge; material: sludge; isolation source: anaerobic digester fed with sludge from wastewater treatment plant ...
CGCTGCTCGATGTATTAACCGAAGCCGGGCTCTTCCCTTCCAAGAGTGAGGGCCGCCGCCTGATCAATCAGGGGGGCGTGCAATTCAACGGTGAACGTGTCGACGATCCGTTTATGGCGCTTGAAAAAGACTTGTTTGACGCCGGTGAAGCGATCGTCCGGCGCGGCAAAAAAGTGCATCTGAAACTGCTCTTACCTTAAAGTCTGTCGGGTGTCACGATGACGGCGAGCAGTCCTTCTCTCAAGGAGACTTCAAAGCGCGCTTTCCGCGGATCTGCGGCGCAGTTGGAGACGCCTCTCGTCGAGCCGAAAGGCAGATGAAAATCATTTAGAGGGTATTCGAGCCCGGTATAGCTCAAGCCATAGACATCGCCTTTGAGTGCGACGCTCGAGACGTATAGATCAGCGGTCGCCCGATGGTCCTGAGGCGGCCAGACGAGCTGTTTTTTGGCTGGACCAGCGAGAAAGAAAAGCGAGGACATGCCGTCGCTGACGACGATCTCCAGCCCTTCTTCCGCATAGGAAGCAAGGTGCAAGACGGTCGCCATCTCATGATCGAGGCGGCCGCCCGTCGCTCCGACGACGATTAATGAAGGTGATCGATCACCCAGCTCCCGAGCCGTTTTGATCGCGAGACGGATCGCCAGTTCGGCATCCGTCTCGTTTTTTCTTTCAGGCACTTGGACAATCGAGGTGCCGTCAGCCCGATAAGAAGAAAGTGTCGATTCGTCGAGCGAATCGAAGTCACCGGCCAGCAGATCGACATCGAGGCCGAGACGCTTCGCATGGGCGGCACCGCCGTCGGCGGCGACCAGATAATCGACATTTGAAAGCAGCGCTGCCGCGACGCGGTCATCGCTGATAAAAGAAGCGAGCAGGACGCCGACCGTCACGCCTTCTGGCCTGTACCGAGTCTTGCAGCGCCGAGCAGACGCTCGATCTGGTCGGCCGGATCGTCATGACCGAAGACGGCCGATCCGGCGACTAAGAGATCGGCGCCAGCACCGGCCACGATGGGCGCAGTTGTCTCGTCAATGCCGCCGTCGACCTGAAGCAGGATCGGTTTCTCGGTGTCATCGATACGCTCTCTCAAAACACGGATTTTTTCGGTCATCGCCGGAATATACTGTTGACCTCCAAAGCCGGGATTAACCGTCATCAGGAGGATAAGATCGAGATCGTCATACAGATAGTCGAGCATCGATACCGGTGTCTGCGGCGTCAAGGCGATACCGGCGCGCATTCCGCGCTGCCTGATATCCGCCAGAACGCGCTGGGCATGCGGTGTCGTTTCGAGGTGGATCACCAGAATGTCGGCACCGGCCTGATGGAAAGGCGCGACCCAGTCCCCGGGGTTTTCGACCATCAGATGAACGTCCAGGATCATGTTGGTGATTTTATTCACCGCCGATACGACGAGCGGTCCGAACGAGATATTCGGAACGAAATGGCCGTCCATAATATCGAGATGCAAAATCTTTGTCTTCTCTTCGACTTTTTTAATGTCGCGTTCCAGATTAGTGAAGTCTGCCGAAAGAAGCGAAGGACAGATGATCGGTTCTCCGCGCTTATACGTCAATGTTTCCATGTGTTTACCTCACTCGTCAAAAGTCAGTTTCCTGTAATAGTATCCGATATCGGGCGAGCCGCTCCGGATGAATAGTCATTTCGTCAATTTTACACCCCATATCACCATCATGCCTGCAATCTTCGAAGCGACATGGCTCAGACGCCTTCTCAAACTCGGCATACCCTTCTCTCAGATCGCGCCAGGTGATATCGAGATCCGCCAGATTTAAGACAGAGAAGCCGGGCGTATCGGCCACATAGCCGCCGCCTTCGATCGGATACAAGGTTGTCTCGCGCGTCGTATGACGACCGCGTCCGATCTTTTCCGACACGGCTCCCGTCTCGCTTAATTCACCGAACATCTCATTTAGCTTCGTCGACTTGCCGACGCCGCTCTGACCGGCGAATGCGACCGTCTTACCGGCGAGGTGCGACTTAAAGCGTTGTAAGTCGGCATCCGCTTCACCGAAGCCGGCCTCGTAGATGGCCGCTTCCGCGTCGGCATAGTTTTCTAAAAGCTGCTCACTGCTACGTTTCGCGGCCCGTCTTTTGGCGAGATCCATCTTCGTGATCAGGATCAACGGCTCCATATGATTCTTTCTGGCATAGACGATGAGCCGATCGATTAAAAGGTAATCGGGGCGCGGCTCAAAGATCGAGACCGTTATGATCAGGCTGTCGATATTGGCGACGGCCGGACGGACCGACACGTTTTTTCGCGGCAGAATTTTCTCTACGACGAACGGAATATCGGGATCCTGGCTCGAGGTATATTCGACCCGGTCTCCGACGAGCGGACGTATATCTTCTTGACGCAGGATGCCGCGCAGATAGGCGAGTCCCTGAAACGGCGGGTCGTGACGGTGCAACGTGTAATGTCCGCCGACGCCTCTAACAATAACGGCGCTATCCGCCATCGCCCGGTGGATTCGGCTCTTCAGCCGTCGGATCAGGCTCTGGGACTTCCGGGGTCGGTTCCGGTGTCGGCACAGGTGTCGGCACAGGCGTGGGAACCGGCGTCGGGACCGGAGTTGGTGCCGGCGTCGGCACCGGAGTCGTGGCCGGCGGCTCGGTCGGCGGTTCGGTCGGCGGCGGCGTCGTCGGAATCGGTGTCGGGTTCAGGTAGTTTTGATAATCCTCGGCCGTCCCGTAATAGAAGATAATCTCGTAGTTTCTGGTCGGAATCGAGGTGTTGGCTGCCGGAGTCTGTGCGGCGATGATCGCGCCCTCATTATCATGCGCGATCGTCACGCCGATCAGCGGACGGAAACGGATGGTCCCGCCGAATCCGGCAGACTTCAACGACGGTTCCGCATTTTTCGCCAAGGTGCCGACAAAATACGGCATATTGATCGACTGAGCCGGCGGTTGCGTCGGATTGAAGAAGTTATTCATCTCCTGCGCTGTACCGACGAAGACCGGAATCGCCGTGTTGACGTCGACTTCGGAATCGGCCGGAATCTCCTGACGGATGATAAACAGTTGATTCTCCGGCACCTGCTGGCCGCTGTAGCGGACGTTGCCGATCGTCAGGCCGACGCCTTCCAGCATCGACTGTGCCTGAGCAAACGGTTGGCGGGCGATATTCGGCACGCGAACCTTCGCCGGTCCCATCGAGAGAATGACTTCGACCGAATCGCCTTTATTTACCTCACTGCCGGCTTCCGGATTGGTCCGGATCACGGTGTCGCGCGGGATCGTCTCATGCGGTTCCGAGCGCCAGATCGGATTGATCTCGGCCGTGCGGAGCATCTGTTCGGCCATCATGCGCTGCTGGCCGGCGACATCCGGTACGGTGACGACGTCCTGCCCAAGAGAGACATAAAGTTCGAGCATCGTGTTTCGCTTGACGCGCACGGTGCCGTCGGAGTCGGGATACTGGCGGAAGACGACACCCGGTAATACGGTATCGTTCGCCTGCATATTAAACTTGTACTGAAGACCGAATTGTTCCAGTTTGGTCAGTTCTTCAGTCAGATCATTATAGTTTTGGCCGACGAAGTTCGGCAGTAAAATGTCTTGTGGATCGTTCGACGTCGACGAACTGCCGAAGCGCTGAATCAACCAGAAGGCAATGACCGATAAAAGCACGATGGCGATCGCCACAACGCCGATCACGATCACCGTCTCGCGGTAGCGTGAACTCCTGCGCCGGTTGTACGTTCGTTCAATATCTCTGATTTTGGCAAAGTTCGATTGTTGTTTCTGGACACCGAGCGCCGTCGTACCGCCGTCGTACTGTCCCTGCACCTTCGGCATCACACCGTAGACGCCGTTCGGCTCCACCATGAAGGCGTCGAGTTCGTTCACAAACTCTCTGGCCGAGGCGTAGCGCACGTCGGGATTTTTAGCGAGCGCACGATTAAGAATCTGATCAAGTGCAACCGGCAGACTTCCCTTCAGGCTGGTCGGCGGCAGCGGCATCTCCTGCAGATGTTTGATCGCCACGGCGACCGATGACTCGCCGTCGAACGGGAGCTTGCCGGTCAACATCTCGTAGAAGACGATGCCGAGCGAATAAAGATCCGATCTGGCCGTGATCTGGCCGCCTCTCGCCTGCTCCGGCGAAAAATAGTGGACGCTTCCCATCACCATACCGCCGGTCAACGTGATGCTGTTCGTATTGGCGGCACGCGCGATGCCGAAGTCCGTCACCTTGGCGACCATGTCCTTCGTGATCAGGATGTTCTGCGGTTTGATATCGCGGTGTATGACCTCGCGCTGATGCGCGTGTTCGAGTGCGAGCGCAATCTGGATCGCGAGCGGCGTCGCCAGATGGTAGTCGAGCGTGCCGTGTGCTTCGATTAAGTCTTTCAGCGTACGGCCGTCGATATATTCTTGAATGATGTAGCGGATTTCACCGTCCTGGCCATAGTCGAGGACGCGGACAATATTCGGGTGATCGAGCGAGGCCGCCGCTCTCGCCTCGGTCGCAAATCGTCTCACAAAATCGGGATCGCCGGCCAGTTCGGTACGCATCACTTTGAGCGCGACTTCAGAGTTCGTCTCGTTGTCGTACGCGAGATACACATACGCCATGCCGCCCTGACCGATCGGCTTCAAGATCTCATAGCGTCCGCCGATGATATCTCCGGTGTGTATCTGACGAAACTCCGTCATGATTTCACTCCTGTGTTATAGATAACGATGGCCGTCACATTATCGGGACCGCCGGCCGCAAGCGCCAGATCGACGAGCTGATTCGTCGCCGCTTCGGGCGTTTTCGACTTGCGCATCACCGTCCTTATCTCCTGGTCCGGCACCGGGCCATGCAGGCCGTCCGAGCAGAGCAACAGACGGTCGCCGTGGCGGCGATCGACATGGAGCACTTCCGGTGCGAGATACGTTGAAGAGCCGAGCGCCTGCGTCAGGACATTGCGGTTTGGATGATGCCGGCTCTCTTCTCTCGTGATCGCCCCGCTCATCACGAGCTCTCCGGCCAAATTCTGGTCTCTCGTCAACTGTTCCAGTTCGTTGTCTCTAAGGAGATAGCAGCGGCTGTCGCCGACGTGCGCGAGATAAATACTCTCTTCGTATAAGACGACCATCGTCAAGGTCGTGCCCATACCGAAGTTGCTTTCGTCTTCCAACGATTCCATGTAAATTCTGACATTCGCTTTTTGAATCGCATCTTCCAGGAGTTCGACGATCGTCTCCGGGACATTTCGCTCCGGCAATTGCTGGCTCAGGTACTCGGTCAACGTCGATACGGCGAGTTCCGCCGCCAGCTGACCGTTGGCGTGTCCGCCCATGCCGTCGGCGAGAATAAAGGATGCCGGTAACACCGGCTGGTCAAACACCACACCGTACAAATCCTGATTGCTGGGTCGTACCAGACCCGTTTCGGTCCTGGCAAAGAACGTCAAGGCGTTATCCATGATTCCCGCTTTCTTCTCAGCTGCCCGCAGGCGGCCGTAATATCACTGCCGAGCTCACGTCGAACGCTGGCTACTATGCGGCGTTTCTCGAGCAGTGCCAAAAACCTTTTGACCCGGTCGGCCGGGCTCTTGCGATATGGCACACCCGCGATCTCGTTGGCCGGAATAAGGTTGACATGACACAGCATCCCGTGCAAACGATCGGCCAGCTCCATCGCGTCTTCATCCCGGTCGTTTACCTTGTCAAACAAGGCATATTCGAAGGTGATCCGGCGCCCCGTCTTGGTGATCAGTTGCCGGCACGCATCGAACAGCGTCTCCAGATCAACCTGCTTGGCAATCGGCATCAGCTGCTCGCGCAATTTCTGATTCGGCGCATGCAGAGATACGGCCACGTTGATCGGTAACGCCGCATTCGCCAATTCTAGCATCATGTCAGGGAGGCCGCAAGTTGACACGGTGATGCGCCGCATGCTGATATTCAAGCCTTTGGGGTCCGAAAGACGGTGGATAAAGGGGATTAAGGCGGAAAGGTTTAAGAGCGGTTCACCGATTCCCATGACCGTCACATGGGTCAAGGGCTCCCTGCTCTCTTTTCGCATTAAGAGCACCTGCCCGATCAATTCACCGACTGACAGGTTTCGCACAAAACCGAGTCCGGTCGAGGCACAAAACGTGCAGCCCATCGCACAGCCGACCTGCGAAGAGACACAGACCGAACGCTGCTCGCCGTAGCGCATCAGGACCGTTTCGATAGCATGTCCGTCCATCAACTGAAACAACGCTTTTTTTGTGCCGTCGAAAGCCGACGCTTCGAGCGAGACAAGTGACATCGGCGCGGCGATAAAAGAGTCCGACAGCGCCTCGCGAATCGTCTTCGGAACATTTTTCATCTCGGAAAAATCAGTGATGCCTTTTTGTTGCCAGTCGTATAGCTGATCGGCGCGATAGCGCGGCCAACCGCCGGCTTCCACAAAGCCGAGGAGGTCGTCGCGGTCGAGATCATAGAAAAGTCGTCTGTTATCAGTAGTAGTCATCGTTCTTTCGATTTCTTCCCAGTACACCCATGTTAACGCAAACGTCGCCAAGCGGCATTAACTGATGAGATAATTTGCTAACGAAGGCGTCTCATACTCTGAATAAACAGACCGTCGACACCGTGATCATAAGCAAAAAGGTTTAGTCTGCCGGCATCGGCCCCGCATTCAAGTTCGCTCGGCAAGGAGACAAACGGTTCAGCGGCAAACGAATCGTTGGCCGAAAGAAAGGCGTCGATTTGCTCTTCGTTTTCCATCCGGTTATGCGTGCAGGTCACGTAGAACAGATGCCCACCCGGCCTTACATAAGTGGCGGCGCGCTGCAGGATCGCTTTTTGCAGCAACGTAAGTTCGACGATCCGCTCATAATTCATGCGTAACCGTATCTCCGGCTTTTTGTGGAGCACACCGAAGCCGCTGCACGGGACGTCACAGAAAACGAGGTCGAAAGACGAGTCGGCAAGTTCCGGTATCGACTCGGTCGCATCCCCCGTCAGAAGGCGCACATCGGAAAGGCCGAGCCGCTCTAAGTTTTCTTTATTTCTTTGCACCTTCAGCGGATCGATTTCAACCGCTGTGATCGCCACATCGGAAGCGGCCCCTTCGCGCAAAGCGGCCGTCTTGCCGCCGTTACCGGCACAAAGATCGAGAATATGCTGCGGTTTATGCTGTAGTGCGAGCGTCACAGCGAGCTGCGACGATTCGTTTTGCAGCGACATCAGCCCGTCTCGAAACGCCGGCTGCTCGAGCGGGGATCTCCCCTTCAGTAAAAGCCGGCGCGCCGCTTCGACAAATCGTCCGGCCGTCACATCGATTTGCCGATCAAGGGAGCCGTCCGGTAATTCCGAAGGCACGCGTTTTCGATTCAAGCGCACCGACGTCTCTTTTTGAAACGTCGTAGAAAATGCTGCGATCTTTTCGGCCACGGCTTCGCCGTATGAGGCGCGTACGACACCGAACAATTCATTCGACCAGCCGTAAGCGAGTCCAGGCGCGCGCTTCGGAAGTTCAGGACGCTCTCTCGCCAACTGTCTGAGTAAAGCGTTCGCGAGCGGCCGCACCTTTTTACCTTCGAAGTAGGCAGCCAGCTCGACCGTCGTATCGACGGCGGCGTAAGCCGGCACGGAATCGGCATAAAAGAGTTGGAACACGCCGAGCGCCAGCACGGCTTGCACATACTTCGACATCGTGTCGAGTCGTTCGTGACTTACCTTTTCCAGATAGTAGGTCAGAGTCTGCCAGTACGTGATCGTGCCGAAGACCAATGCCGTCGAAAACGCCCGCTGCTCGGGCGAAAGTTCACTCAATGTCAGATGACGGTTGACCGCCTCCCCGATAAAGGCGCCTTCAAAGACGACTTCGGTGATCGCACGCGCGGCGATCAGGCGCGCTTTATCTGGTTTTTCTTTTGACAAACGCTTAGCGGCGACGTCCACGCGCCATAAGGATCAGTCGGAGCAAGGACAAAACGGCCGTCAATGCTGACGCGACATACGTCATGGCGGCTGCATTCAAGACCTTTTTTGCGCCCTTCAGTTCTTCGGTCGAGAGCATGCCGCTGCTGTCGAGAGACGCGATCGCTCTTTTACTCGCATTGAATTCGACCGGCAAGGTGACCAGGAAGAATAAAAGTGCACCCAAATACAAGATGATGCCGATATTGAACAACAGGTCTCCGGTACCGCTTTGAAACATCAGCCCCATGATCGCGAGATAGGGACCGATTGAAGAGCCGATCTGAGCGACCGGTACCAAAGAACTTCTCACCTTATTCGGCATATATCCCGTCGCGTGTTGTACGGCGTGTCCCGCTTCATGCGCAGCTACCCCGATCGCGGCGATCGAGTTACTCTGGTAGGTCGAATCTGACAGGCGAAGCACCTTCTCCTTCGGACTGTAGTGATCGGTCAAGGTTCCCGGCACGCGTTCGACGCGCACATCGTGCAACTGGTTTTCCCGCAAAATACGTTTGGCTGCTTCTTCTCCCGTATAGCCGGAGCCGGCACGTACCTGATTGTATTTATTAAATCGGCTTTTGACGAGCATCTGCGCGACGAAGCCGAGCAGGATCGCCGGAATCAAAATCCAGATATAACTGAAGTTCATTGTGTAATAAGGCATGTAAGCAGCAAACATTGAATCTCTCCTTCCGCATAAGAAAAATGAACACCTTGTCTCATGCAGATCCTCACCGACTATTCTATATCATTTAAGTGCGAATCAGACCCGGAAGCGATCGCCGAGCGTCAAATTGTGCGCGAGTGCCGTCGCCGGCATGCGTTTACTCCCCGCCGGCACGATCTCCAAAAGGCGGAGCACGCCTTGACCACAAGCGATATCGATGCCGCCGGTGAGTCCGACGATGGTACCCGGTGCTTCCGACACACGATCCTCTGAAATCACTTCAGCCTTTTCGACGTTGATCTTCCTGTCAGCCAGAAATCCGTACGCCTTTGGCCACGGCTTCATCGCCCGCACCTGCCTCTCGAGATATACGGCTGATGTCGTGAAATCCATTAGCCCGTCTTTATTCGTCAAAAGCGATGTCGAAGAAGCATTGGTTTCGTCTTGAGGCAACTCGCGCAGCTTGCCGCTTAAAACGCCTTCGAGTGTTTTGATGAGCAAAGGACCGGCGATCGTAGCGAGTTTTTCGGTCAGCGAACCGGTCGTATCCTCGGGATCGATCGGAATTGACTTTTGGGTCAGAATCGGCCCCGTATCGAGCCCCTGATCCATCTGCATGATAGTGACACCCGTCTCTTTATCACCGGCGAGAATCGCTGCGGCGACAGGCGAAGCACCACGGTACTTCGGCAAAAGGCTCGTATGCACATTAAGGCAACCAAATTCCGGCATAGCCAAAAGAGCCAATGGCACAAGCTTGCCGTAGGCTGCCGTGACAATAAACTCCGGTTTCAGCGATTGAATGTTCCGAAGCAGATCGTCGTCCATCAGGCGCTCCGGTGTCGATACGTCCACGTTATACTCGACGGCCAGCTGTTTCACCGGTGAAGGCGTTAAGAACGCTTTTCGCCCGACCGGTCGATCCGGTTGTGTAATCACCAATAACGGCTTAAACCCCTTATTAAGCAGGTATTCTAGGATCGACGAGGCGAACGCGGGCGTGCCCATAAAGATGTAACGACGATCAGTCATCATTTTCTGCATTATGATCGTCTTCCTCAGCTTTTTCCATGTCTTCAGGTCGGAATAGCTCACCTTCCGCCACATCTCTGAACAAGACACCGTTCAAATGGTCCGTCTCGTGACAGGCGCAGACGGCGCCTAGTCCTTCGAGATCCATGGTGAATGTTTCGCCGTTCACATCCTGTGCCGTGAGCCGCAGTTTCTCCGGCCGTTTGACAAAGCCGTAGAGACCGGGCAAAGACAAACAGCCTTCCAGTTCTTCCTGCTCGCCTTCAAAGGCGGTAAGCTCCGGATTGATCGCGACGACCGGTCCGTCACCGACGTCCATGACAAAGATGCGTCGCAGGATACCGACCTGCGGCGCCGCCAAGCCGACACCGTTGCTGTGCTCCATTGTTTCGAACATGTCGGCGACCAGTTCGGCAAGTCGCGCGTCGAAAGAGGTCACCTTTCGGCTTTTTTTACGTAGGGTTTCATCACCCTCAATGAGAATCGTTCTTCTGGCCATCGCAGCGGATTATAGCACCGCTAACCCCGTCCGGTCGAGTGCTTAAGATACATGAACAACGTTCGATCGAAGCTGGAGATTAAAGCATCGAGTATGGATCGATATCGATCGCGCGCGACACGAGGCCGGTCGGCATCGTGTCGTCGACCAAGGCCAGCCACTCGGTGATCAACTGGCGGTTTTCACCTTTCACAATCAAGCGATAGCGGTAACGATTTCTTAATCGGGAAAGCGGTGCTTTGGCGACCGGCAAAAGCGTCAGACCGGCATATTTTTCGTATCTGGCTTTGGCTTCCTGCAGAAGTTTGTGAAACTGTTCCGCCGCTTTTTTCGTCTCGTCCTCTTTATGCCCACTGAAAAGCACGATGCCAAGATGACTGTAGGGCGGATAGCCGAGCCTTTTCCGATAGGCGGCGTCCGTCTCAAAGAACGCGTCGTAATCGTGAGCGATCACCTGCTTGAGCGTCGCGTCTTCGGTGTTGTAGGCTTGAATATAGACATGTCCGGGGAGCGATCCGCGACCGGCTCTGCCCGCCGCCTGTAGGATTAAGGAAAAACCTCGTTCCGCTGCCCGAAAATCGTCGCCGTTCAAAAGCTGGTCGGCAGACAGTATCCCGACCACGGTTACATTCGGGAAATCGTGACCTTTGGCGATCATCTGGGTCCCGAGTAAGATCTTTGCCTCGTCGGTCGCAAAGCGCTCCAAAATCGCCGCATGACTCTGCCGCCTGACAGTCGTATCCTGGTCCATTCTGGCTACACCGGCGGCGGGAAACAACGTGTTCAGGGCGTCTTCCACCTGTTGCGTACCGTAACCGACTTCCTGTAGCTGATCCTCGCCGCAGGACGGACAGGCGGGTGGCTTTTGATAGATGCGATCGCAGTGGTGGCAAAGCAGCCGCTTTGACTGCACCTTGCTGTGTACATTGAGATGTGAAATCAAGGCGACTTCGCAGGAGCCGCAGGTCAGGACATGGCCGCAGGACTGACAGATCGTCAGTCTCGCATGCCCTCTTCTGTTGATCAGGATCATCGCCTGCTCGTCTCGCGAAAAAGCATCAGTTAAAGCGTCCTGCAACGATTCCGAGATGATCGCATGGATGCCTTTTTTCGGTACGCCTTTCATATCGACCAAGGTGATCGTCGGGCGACCGGCCCGACCGATCCGCTCCGGCAAAGTGAGAAGCGTCGAACGTCCGTCGCGCGCCCTCTGATACGATTCGACCGACGGAGTCGCCGAGCCGAGTAAGAGCACGGCATCGTGCATCAAGCAGCGAAGTCGCGCGATGTCCGCCGCATGGTAGCGCGGTTTGATACCGGACTTATAGGTCGCTTCATGTTCTTCATCGAGCACGATCAGGCCGATGTTTTTGAGCGGTGCGAACACCGCCGATCTGGCACCGACCACAATTTTCGCGTCGCCCCGGGCGATGCGCTGCCACGCCTCATAGCGCTCGGTCAAGGTCAGGCGGCTGTGCAAAATCGCGACGTCGAGTCCAAAACGGCTTCGAATGCGCTGTTCCATCTGCGGGGTCAAAGCGATCTCGGGTACGAGCACCATCACACTCTTCCCTGCTTGCAAGAGCTTTTCTCCGAGCTGGAGATACACTTCCGTCTTGCCGCTGCCCGTGACGCCGTGCAGCAGATACTCTTTCAAACGTCCCTCACCCGATGTCCGGCACGCGTCTTCTAAAATATCGAGTGCCTTCTTTTGCGCCGGGCGGAGAGCCGGTGCCTTGACTTTCTCGTAAGGGACGACTTCAGGTGCTTTCCGCTCTTCCTCGACGCTGAAGATCTCCAACACCTCGTTTTTCACGAGTGTCTGGAGTACGCTGTCGGTTACATCGGCGGCCGCTTTGATCTCAGCGACCGGCAAGCCCTCCTGATCGATTAAAAGTTCACTGACCCGGATATGGCCTTGACTGCGAAAGGCATCCGTCTCGAGCATCTCCAAAACAGCATCTCGGTCAACGAGCCGCGCGTAACGCGTCTTGACGCCGCCTTTCACGCTGATCCTGGGCGGCAGCATCGTATCGAGCGCCTGGCTGAATGAGCAAAAATAGCGCTTTCGCATCTCCACCGCGAGACGCAACTGTTCATTCGTCACGACCGGTGTCTTCGTCAACAGCGATTCGATCGCTTTTAATTCGCTTTTTTTATCTTGACTGGTGTCAGCTACCTCGCTGTCTTCCAAAATGGCGACGACATACCCGGGCGTCGCTTTCTTCCGGTGGCCAAACGGCACACCGACCATCTGGCCGACCTGCAGCTTTTTTTCGAGCTCAACCGGAACACAGTAATCAAACGGCTGATCGAAGGCGCGGTTCGCGCCGGATAGCGCGACCTTGACGATCATCTGGTGATCTTCTCAATCGCTTCAATCAGACGCGGTAGAACATCTTCTTCTTTCACCTTGCCGATGATCTCCCCTTTGGCGAACAGGAGATATTCGCCGTCGCCGCCGGCGATGCCGATATCGGCTTCTCTCGCCTCCCCCGGTCCGTTCACGGCACAGCCCATCACCGCCACCTTGATCGGAGCCGTCACGGTCTCCAGATAACGTTCGACCTTTACGGCCAGTTCCATCAGTCCGACCTTGGTGCGTCCGCAAGTCGGACAAGAAATCAGGGTCGCGCCGCGATTCGTTAGATTGAGCGATTTTAAGATCGCCTTTCCGACCCGGATCTCTTCGACCGGATCGGCGGTTAAAGAAACGCGAATCGTATCACCGATGCCTTCAGCTAAAAGCGCGCCGATACCGACACTCGAACGGATAATACCTTCTCTGGCCGTGCCAGCTTCCGTCACGCCGAGATGAATCGGAAAATCGGTCTTGGCTGAAAGCTCCCGATTCGCCTCGATCATTAAGACGGGATCGGACGCTTTGACGGAAATACAGATATCGTCGAAGCCGTGTTCTTGCAACAACGACGCGGAGTCGAGCGCGGAAAACGAGAGCGATTCGGCGTTCACGCCGCCAAAG
>MTKW01017346.1_pt1 | contig 13119 bp, 7 predicted proteins | sample 1042761 | NCBI WGS metagenome assembly MTKW01 (sample SAMN06205366, study PRJNA360243) | anaerobic digester metagenome | biome: Wastewater treatment plant; feature: Anaerobic digester sludge; material: sludge; isolation source: anaerobic digester fed with sludge from wastewater treatment plant ...
TCTAAGGAAAGGGGTGGGGACTTAGGTTTCTTTAGTAGAGGTCAAATGGTACCAGAATTTGAAAACTATGCTTTTAATACTGAGCTTCATACCCTATCCCCACCGATTAAAACCCAATTTGGCTATCATATAATTTTGGTGACTAATGAAGCAGCAGAAAGAACCATGACTACTGATGAAGCCCGACCCCAGATTGAAAGACAACTTCTTGCCGAAAAGCAGCAAAATGTTTATCTTGAAAATGTAGAACGGCTAAAAAAGATTTATAAGGTGGAAAGATATTAATCATAAATTAAACGGTAGGGATGGGCCTACCGTTTTTTAGATTCTATAATATTGATGATGACTTTAGTGAAAGAATTTATATTTCTTTTTTTATATATTTATATATTATTTTATATAGTTCTTAATTATTTAAATAAATCTACCCCAAGTAATGAAGAAATCCCTATCACTACCAGGTAAAGCAGACACCAACAGCTTTAGGTCCTAAATGGGCTCCTATCACTGGTCCTAGATCTGTTATTTCTAGCTTTGCCTTTGGGAATTTCTTTTCTAAGGTAGCCTTAATTTCTAAAGCTTCCTCTTCATTAAATATTTGGGGGATATAAATTGTTTTTACTTCCTCTGGAATGTTTTTTATCATCATTTCGATTGCTTTTTTCTTGCCCCTTACTTTACCTACAGGTTCTATAATTCCATTTGATACTTTCAAAATAGGTTTTACATTTAAAATTGTCCCAACAAAGGCTTGGGCTCCAGACAGTCGGCCACCTTTTTTTAGATAATCTAAGGTGCCTACTGTGAGATAAATTCCCATCTTTGTTTTTTGGTCTTCTATTGCTTTTTCTATTTCTTCTCTAGTCTTTCCTTCTTTAGCCATTTCATGGGCTTTTATTGCCATATGTTTAAGATTTGCTACAGAGGTCAGGGAATCAATTACAGTGACTTTCTCACTATCTACCATATCCGCTGCTATTAAGGCACTATTATAAGTTCCACTTAGTTTTGAGGATATTACTATTGTCACTACTTCTTTACCCTCATCTATAGCTTCTTGAAAAACTTTAGCAAAGGCTCCAGATGATGGTTGGGAGGTGGTGGGAAAATCCTCTGATGTTTTTAATTTATCAAAGAATTCTTCAAACTCCCCCGGTGAACCCTCAATATTATCCTGTCCTTGAAAATGAACCATTAATGGTACTACTTTTATATTGTATTTTTTAATTTCATCTTTCGTTAAATATGCTGTACTGTCTGTAACGATTTGAATTTTTGACATTTATGTCCCCCCTAATTTTGGCTTATTATCATATTATAATTAAAAAAACCTTTTTTACAAAATCTTATTCTTCGATGGCCTATGATGTACCTATAACGGAACGACGAGGGCGCCGTTCCCTACGGGTGGGTTGGGGTGGAACCCAAACCCTACAACCAGATCCCATGACAAATACAACCAACCGAACGTCCAATGATGCACCCTACAACGAAACGACGAGGATGGTATTCCCTAGGGGTGGGGGAGATTAACTATTTTCTAGTTTAATAGCTGTTCCCCTTACCCCCGGTTCAGCTGGCTGTATTATTAATTTTCTAGGAATCCTTTGTTTTAATTCTTCCACATGGCTTATCAATCCTACACTTAATCTTTCTGAATGTAGCTTTTCCAGGCTATTTATTACTATTTCTAATAGGTCCCTATCTAAGGTTCCAAAACCCTCATCTAAGAAGAAAAATTCTAAGGGAGCCTTTCCCTTTAACTGGATGTGGGAGGATAGGGCTAAAGCTAGTGCCAAAGAGGTTAAGAAGGTTTCTCCACCAGAAAGGGTTTGGGTTCCCCGTCTAACCCCACCATTAAAATCATCCCTAATAATAAAGTTCCCTGCTGTATCCAATTCTAATCCATATCTTCCTCTGGTAATTTTCTTTAATTCCTGAGAGGCCTCCCGGGCTATATACCTTAATTGTCCCTTAGAAATAAATTCTACAAATGTATTGCCTTTAAAAAGACTTTCTAATTCATCCAATAATCCCCTTTGGTGATCTATAATCTTTTTCTCCTCTAAGGTTTTTGTTAATTCCTCTAGTTTTTTCTTAACATCTCTTACTTGGGTATTTTTTTCTATTAATTCCTGTTTCTTACTCTCTAAGTTTTTGCTGGTCTCTTCCCTTTCCCTTTGTATTTCATTCCATTTTTCTTCACTGATAGATCTACCAGCCATTCCTTTTTCCAACCTTTTTAGGTTTTCACTTATCTTAATTTTTTCTTCCTCAAAACCCTTTATTTGATTTATTAAATTTTCCCTTTCTTCAAGGGTTCTAAAGGCTTCTTCCACCCCTTGAATACTATCAAATTTGTTTTCAAAAATCATTTCTTTTAATAACTTGCTATTATCTATCCTATCTTTTTCCAATTGATCTAAAGTAGCCTTTAGTCCTCTTTGGTCCTTTTCCAGATTTATTTTTCCTTCACTATACTCTTCAAAATCTTTCTTTAGTTCTTTATATTTGTTTTCAATTGCTTTAACAGTGGATTCAATATTTTCTATTTCTTGTCTCGGGTTTTTTTCACCACAAACCTTTTTAATTTCATCTTTGATTTCAATTATTTGATTATTTACTCCTACTATATTTTCCCTAATTCTTACTAGCTGATTTTCTTTTTTATATAGGTTTTCCTGGTTTTTACTAATTTTCCCCTGTAGCTTTTCCTTTTCCTCCTCCAGCTTCTCTATGCTGTTTTGTAATATTTCTAAATCTTTATCCTTTCTTTCTAAATCTTTAAGTTCTTCTTCTATAATTTCTACATTTAAATCTTTAAGTCTATTTACATAGTTGGTTTCCTTTTCTTCTAAAGATACTTTAAGATTTTTTAGATTATTCTGCCATTCTTTAATCAATCCCTCCTTTATTCCTATAAGGTTAATCTTTTCCTGTAGTGTTTTATGTTTGTCTTCTAATAATGCCTCTTTTTCCTCTAATTCTTGTCTTTTCTTATCCCTTAGGTCTTCTAGTCTTTTTATTTCACCATCATCTTGGAAAGTGGCCTTTTGGGGGTGATGAATGGAGCCACATACGGGACAGCTTTCTCCTTCTGATAAATCCTTGGCCAAAATTGCAGCCATGCTTCTTCCTTCAATAGATTTAATTTCCTCTTCTACCTTTAGCAGTTCTTTATTTAACAGATCTTTACTTATTATTAATTGTTCTATTTCTCTATCTATCTCTTTTTTTTCAATTCTTAAGGGTCTTAAAGTCTCTAATTGTTTTTCCATGTTAATGGTTAATTCTTTTACCTGGTGTTGGGCATTTTTATATTCCTGTTCTAATTCCCGACCCTCATATAGATTTTTTCTATACATTGGGGAAACTTGTAAACCTCTAACTTTATTTTTTGCTATTTTTATTTTCTCTAATAGTTCTAACTCTTGTTCTTTCTCCTTGTTTATATCGTCCTTTACGTCTAATATTTCAATGGTTATCTTTTCCCTATCCTTTTCTAAATTAAGATAATTAGCCTGTAGCTTTTCTAATTTCTCTAATTTTCTAACCCCTTCTTTCATTTTACTTTTTTCTATTAATAGTTTAGGGATATGCTTTTGGTTTTTTTCTTTTGCCTCATTATATAAGGGAGTTATTTTGTTTAATCTTTTTTCTATATCTTCTAATCTTTTAATACTTTCTGAATAATTCTTATCTACTTTGGCAAATTGGGCCTCCAGTTTATTTTTTTGCTGGATATAAGGTTGGATATTCTTCGCTCTTTCTGCCAAATCATATTCCCTCTTCTTTAACTTTATTTCATCTTCTTGTCCCTTTAATTCTTTATCCCTATAACTATATTCTTGATATTCCTTAGTAAGTCCATATAGTTCTTTATTAAGGTGGAATTTTTCATCGATTTGCTTAAATTTCTCTGTTATTTCTTTAAAATGGCTTTCTATTAATACCTTCTCCTCCTTAAGCCTGCCATAGCTCTCCTGGGTAATTCCTTCATATACCTTTAGTTTTCCTTCAATAAAATTATATCTTTCTAGTAGTTTCCTTTTATAATTTCTAATCTTTATTGATAAATGGGTACCATATTCCTGAAGGGCGAATATCCTTTCTAACATATCCCTTTTATCCCTACCGCTTAGCTGTAAAAACTCACTAAAATTTCCCTGGGGAAGGACCACCGAACGGGTAAAGTCATTCCCCTTCAAGCCTATTATCTCTATGATTTTATTATTTACAGCATTTACTTTCTCCTCTAGTACAATAGGGTTTTCCATATCAGTGATATCACATAATTTTACTTCCTGAGTTCTAGTGGCCCCTCCTTTTTCTTTTTTAAAATTTCGATAAACAAAGTATCTCTTTTTTTCCCCTTTGCTGCCTAATTCAAATTCATAATAGACATAGCCCCTATCACAATGGCTATTAATAATTCCGGATAAGTCTTTGCCTGATCTGGGGATTTCCCCATAGAGAGAAAGGGTTATAGCATCTAATATCGTGGATTTTCCACTGCCAGTGGGGCCAAATATTCCAAATAAGCCTAATTCTGTTAGGTGATGGAAATTTATTTCCTGTTCCTCTATAAAACTATTAATCCCACTAATCTTCAGTACCAGTGGTTTCAATTTCTTTCTCCCCTTCCCCTATAATCTTTATAAACATTTCTATTAGCTCTTGGCTTGGTTGGACTTCTCTTTCCTTTAAATAGAATTTCTTAAAAAGGTCCACCATATTTAGTTGGGATATATTATCTATCCTATTCTCTTCTAAAGCCTCTTCTTCTATTAGAAGGGGTCGTATTTCCACAATATCCTTTCTTATGTCCCTTAATGCTTTTATTTCATCCCTGGTAAGTACCCTATCAGTCTTAATTTCAAGATATACCCAAATATCTTCTTTAGCATGGTCTTGACACATCTTTAGGGCTTCTTCAATTCCCTCACACTTCCATATTTCTATAGGTTTATAGTTTTTTAGATAAATGGGCTTTACATCTGGTGGTTCACCTGTGTTTACATCAACTCTATAGACACATTTACCATAGTTTATTTCACTTTTACTATATTGGAGGGGGGAGCCGGAATAATAGGCCTTATTAAAACTGCCTATTACCTTTTGGGGGCGGTGAAGATGGCCTAAGGCTATGTATTGGGCATTAGGTAGCTGTTCTGCCCCTACAGCCATAGTTCCTCCTAGCTGAATCTGCCTTTCTGAATCACTTTCTTCCCCTCCTATCATATATAGGTGGGAAAGGGCAAGATTTATGGTATCTTCTCTATAATATTTAGAGAGTTCCTTAAATATTTCTCCAATTCTCTGGGAATAGGATTGTTGGGCTTCTGCCTCATCCTCTTGGATGCTTATAATTTCATTAATTCTCTTTTCACTAGGATAGGGTAGGGTTATAATAACTGCCCTTTCCTTTCCTATGGCCAGCTCTAAATATCCTGGTCCGGATTGGACCACCTGAAAGCCACCATATTTTCCTGTAGGTACCACACTTCTAGGATATCCTAAAAGTATTATTCCCTGTTCATATGCTAAGGGACTAGCGGCCATAAGTCTATCTGGGTTATCATGATTGCCGGCGATAACTACTATTGGTCTTTGTCCATCCTTTGATAGTCTTTTCATGGACTTATAGAATAATTGTTCCGCTACCGCTGGTGGATTATAATGGTCATATATGTCCCCCGCCACTAATATTAGATCAATATTTTCCCTATCAACTATTGCTTCTAATTCTTCTAAAAACTTTTCCTGTTCTGGTAGTCTGCTATATCCTTCTAAACTCTTGCCTAGATGCCAATCCGATGTATGAAGTATTCTCATATTCTAACCCCCTCATTTTTATGGAGTAGATATAAGTAGGCTTCCTTTACCCTTCTTCCCCTAATCTTTTCTAAGGCCTCCCTATATAACTCTATCTGATAGCGATATCTATTAATTAGATCATTTTTGGATTCTTCATTATAATAATAATCAGTTTTATAGTCTATCAATACAAAATCTTCCCCCTCCTGGAAAAAACAATCTATAACCCCTTGTATTAATATTTCTTCTTCCCAGGAAGAGTCTAGATTGGGTAATACTTCTTCAGCCTTTTTCACTAAATTAAAGGGAGTCTCCCTATATATAAAATCTGACTCTAACATTCTTTTGCCCAATGGCGATGTGAAAAAACTCAACAGTCTTTCAATATCTACTGACTGGGCTTCCTCTTCCCTAATAAATTCTTTTTCCACCATCCAATTTATTTGTTCCTGGATACTGTCTTTGCTAGCCACCCTATCTAACTTTAAATGCTGTAATATAAAATGGGTGGCAATACCCCGCTCTTGACCCGTCAGCTTTCCCTTTCCCTCCATAAAGGCCGGTCGCTTAGTCATAGCAGGGATATTTGTGGCTAATGGCAAAAGATGTTTTTCTTTAATATTTTTTATGTCTGTTACAGTTAATTTTGAAGGAAGTTTTGTTGCCCCGTAGTTTTTATAACTCCAATTTAAAGTTTTAATTATATCTCTTGATTCTTCTCCCTTTGGAATAAAGTTTAATAATTGCTCCCTTAAAATTTTTCCGTCTAATTGTTTTTTATGCTCTTTTCTGGAGATATCCTGAAGACTTATGGAGGAGATTTCCCATAGGGAGGGATCCCTAATAAGTTTTTCCTCTCCCCATTCTAGCCCTGCCCTCTCCCTAAAGACCTTCCCCTGGGGATGTCTTAGTAGCAATGGACATAACCAATCTAAATAAGTGTTCCCATTGGCAAAATTATAAGTCCCTATGCCCTGACTCCACTTTTTTAATTTATTATCTAGTTTATCTGCCAAACCTATCATTATCAGCTTATTCTTTGGTCTAGTCATTGCCACATACAGCACTCTCATTTCCTCTGAGAGATTTTCATACTTTATCTTATATTTCATAGCTATTTTTGCAATACTATCATTAAATGTTCTATCCTCTAAATTTACAAATTTTGGCCCAAGTCCTAAGTCCTTATGAAAGAGTATATCTTCTTTAGTGTCCTGAAGATTAAATTTCTTCCCCATTTCTCCAAGAATTACAATAGGAAATTCTAAGCCCTTACTCTTATGAATACTCATAATACGGACCACATTGTCATTCTCCCCTAGATTTTTCGCAGTTCCCATATCACCACTGGAGGATTTTAATTGATCCACAAATTTTATAAAGTGAAAGAGCCCTCTTAATGAAGATTTTTGAAATTGGCTTGCCCTATCTAGAAGTAATCTTATATTGGCCTGTCGCTGAATTCCTCCAGGCATTGCCCCTACATAGTAATAATAGTTACTCTCTATCAGAATTCTCCAAATAAAATCCTCTATGGGCATATATCTAGAGCTTTCCTTCCATTCTTCTATCTGCTTAAAGAATTTCTGAATTTTTTCACTAAGATTGTCCCCATAATTTTTATTATATTCCTCTAAAGCTTGGAAGAATCTATCCTTTGGACTAGAACCTCTAATCTTTATTAATTCCTCTGGAGTAAAATTGAAGATTGGAGATCGCAATACACTTAGTAATGGTATATCCTGCTGTTTATTATCTATCACCCTAAGTAAATTCATTAGGATATTTATCTCAATGGCATCAAAATAGCCGGTATTTATATCTGCATAAACAGGTATTCCCTGACCGGTAAAAACTTCTGAATACTTTTCTGCCCATCCCCTAGTAGTTCTTAATAATACTACAATATCCTGGTATTTTACTTTTCTATAGGTGTTTTCCTTGCTATCGAAAATTTCTGTGTTTAACAACTTCTTTATACGATGGGCCACCCAAAGGGCTTCCATTTCAATATTCTCTAGCTTCTCCCCATCTTCATTTTCCTTTTCTATCTCTCCATCAGTTTCTATTATATTAAATTCCACCGAAGGATCCTCTATCCCTTCAAAGTCTCCCCCTAGATAAAGTTTTGCCCTTTTATCATAATCTATTTCTCCAAATTCTCTACTCATCAAATGGCCAAATATGAAATTTACTGAATCTAAAATGGGTTTTTGGCTTCGAAAATTTTTTCCTAAATCTATCCGCCGATTGATAGAACCTTTTTCATCCTTGAAATTTTCATATTTATCAATAAATAAGGAAGGGTCCGCCAATCTAAATCTATAAATACTTTGCTTTACATCCCCTACTAAAAATAAATTATCTTTTCCTTTTATACTGTTTATTATAGTTTCTTGGATAAGATTGCTATCCTGATATTCATCTACAAATACATAATCAAATCTATCCTGATATTCTTCTGCCGCTTCTTTAAACTTCAAAATATCCAATGCATAATGTTCTAAATCATTAAAATCTAAAATCCCCTTTTCTTGTTTTTTCATTCTATATAAGCTGGCCAATTCCATTACTAATTGGGATAAATATTTCATATGGGGATAGATAGTATTTAATTGTTGTACAATTTCCTTAGGAGTCCTTACTAATAGTTTTTTCCCTATATCCTCTAGAACATCTTTTCCCTTATCCCTTAAATCCTTGCTGGCATTTTTCAAATCCTCATTAACACCTCTAGCAGGTTTTAATCTTTTATGTTGAATGCCCTTAAGCCCTTCATAAAAAGGGGTTAAACCTTCCTCAAGTCTTTTCCTTAAATCTCTAACTTGATTAATATCATCTTGGATAATATCTATATAAACCTCTGGTCCCCATGGGGACTCGGCAATACTTTTTGCCTCCTGAAAATAATTTAGAGCCCCCTCTATATCTATAAGTAGCTGTTCTTTTAATGTTATTGCCCATGGACTTTGGGAAAATCCCCTTTCATCCAATAGAAAATCCTCTACCTTTTCACTTAGCCATTCTTCCGGCTGGGGTTTGCTTTGGATAAATTCATATAATCTTAATACTATATCTTGCAATCCTAAATCACTGCGATTGCCCCCATACATCTCCACTAATTCTAGGAAATCCTTATGGCCCTTTTCATATTGGTTTTCAAATAATTCTTCTAAGGCTTCTAACTTTAGTAAACTAGTTTCTGTTTCCTCCCCAATACGAAAAATCGGATCTAGATTAATTAAATGGAAATATTTCTTTATAATATCTATACAAAAGGAATGAATAGTGGAGATATAGGCCCGGTCTAATAGCTGTACCTGTCTTCTAATATGTTCTTCTTCCCCTAACCCCTCTTCTATGGCAGAGTATAATGCCTTACCAATTCTTTCTCGCATTTCCCCCGCCGCCCCATTAGTAAAGGTCACAATTAGAAATCTATCAATATCCTTATTATCTTTAATAATCAATTGAATAATTCTCTCTACTAATACTGCCGTTTTCCCAGAACCTGCCGCCGCTGATAATAATAGATTTGAATTTCTGCTATCAATAGCCAATTGCTGATTATCCGTCCACTTAATCATTATCTTTCACCCCCTGTTTACTTTGTAATACCTTTATTACCTCATCATTATTTAATTTATTTATATTGTGATAATAATTATCTTCAAATAGGGTGTCAAATTGACAGATTCCCCTATATTCACAATAATCACAGGCGGTTTTCTTTCCTTGCTTTACTGGATAAATCCTGATATTACCCCTTAACATTTCCTCGCTGATATCTTTTACTAAGGTCATAGCATGATCAAGTAATTGGTAAAAGTCTTCCTCTTCTAAAACTGGAGAGTTTTTATAAAATTTATCCTCTTTGGTTAAACCCACAGGAATTATTTTGGAGTGATTTTTTATATCCCTATCCATAGCTCGTATGATATTGATGTCCTTCAAGGCTAACCCCTTCATCTTTAATTCCTTTTCTATCTCTTCTTCTACCTTTTCTATAATCTTTTCATCGCTTTTCACCATTGGATCATCTATTTTAAAATAAAATATTCCAGCTGGCTTTAGGGGTCTTTTAGAATTTTGCTGCAACAATGCTCCTATATAGACTATAAGCTGTAAACTCAATCCATAATATATATCTGATAGGTTAAAATCTATTCCCCCAGATTTATAGTCAATAATCTTTACATAATCCTCCCCATCCCCTTGTAAAATGTCTACCCTATCTATTCTACCCTCTAGAAAAACCTTGCTGCCGTCAGACAATTCTATCTCTAGAGGGGGGAAGAGCCCATTCCTGCCAAAGGCAATTTCATGGTATAATAAATTAAATTCTCCTGCCTTTAGATGGGAAGTTAAGGTCCAGATAGCTCTTCTGCTTATTCTCTTCAGTCTTTTTACTAAGTATTTATACCGATGGGTGCTTTCAAACACCCCTTCTCCATAGCTGGGAACCATCTTATCTACTACAGTATCCATGATTTTATCTGCTGTTTCCCTATCTATATTTCTCCAATCTAAATTTTCTTCCTTAAGTTTGTCAGTAAACATAGATAAGGATTCATGGAGCAACACTCCTACATCAGGGGCTTCCACCTTATACTCTTTTACTTCCCTAGGTCTAAGGCCATATTTTATAAAGTGGGCAAAGGGACAATTGGCATAACCCTCTAATCTAGACACACTAGAATATATGGGATATTTATAGATATATTTAGCTCGGGCAGAACCCACTTCTTCCACTTGGTTTTTATGAAAAAGGCCTTCAATAATATTCTCCCTAATATCCTTCCATTGTTCCTGTTGGTAAAACCACCTATAAACCTCCCACCAAAAACCATGGACTGTACCTCCATCTGCCGCTGTCCTTAAATTTTCTACCAGGTGTTTAAAGGTGCCCTGGGGAGTAGATATAAGTTTTTTCTGTATATCTAATTCCTCAATAATATCATTTTTCTCTACTAATTTAGGAAAGATCATTTTTATCCTATCTATTAGACTAGAAGGACGAAGGGCCTTCCCCTCACCATCAGCTAAGGCACAGCTTAACCACAGATAATCCTGAGGCTTTGCCATAGAGGAATATATAAGATATCTTTCCTGGAGGGAGCGGCTTTCATAATCTGTTCCTAAATCTATGCCAAATTCCTGAAGGCTGACCTTTTCCTCATTGGATAGAATATCCTTTTCATCTAAGCCAGAGGGCAATACCCCATCATTTACTCCTACTATAAAAAGTGCCTTAATATCCTGGCTTTTAGATCGCTGGATCTGCCCTACTAAAACCTGGTCAAGGGTGGTGGGAATAATACCTATCTCATAGGAAGAAAAGCCCGATTCTAAAATTGAATAGTATTCCCTTAAGGCTATCCTCTCTTGACCTAATATTTCTACTAATTGGTCTAAGGTATTCATAACAATATTCCATATTTGGGTGTTTTCATTTACATATTCATATAAGCCCTGTTCTCTGAGGTTTGCTATCCATACCTCTAATCTTTCCCTTAACTTTACCTCTTCTAGATACTCAAAAAGAATTCTTGTAATTTTCTCAAAGCTATTCTTTCCCTTTATTTTTTCTTGCATTTTAAGGAGGGGTTGGATAAATGTCTCTCGACTATTATTTAATTGCTCTAGTTCTTCCTCCTTACCATATTCAAAGGGAGCCTTCCACTTATTACCCCTTATTCCATATTGGAGGATATAGAGTTCAAGTTTTTCGTATTGGTCTATGGTTAGAGGACTAAATCCTGTTTTAAATAATCTGGATATCTCTTCATATCTATAACCTTTGGTAATCACTTCTAAGGTAGATAATATAAATTGGATGATAGGATTATTCATTATACTTCTTTTCTGGTCCAAAAAATATGGAATCTGGTGTTCATCTAAGGTCCTTTTTATAATACTTCCATAACTCTCCATATCATTGGATACAATAGCAATTTCCCTCCATCTATAGCCCCGCTCCCGGACTAGTTCTACTACCTTTGCCACCATGTATTCAATTTCGCTATAGATATTACTTCCCTTAAATATCTCAATATTTTTCACTTCATGATTATATGGATAATAGGGGTAGCTATATAGTTCCCTTTCTAGATAACGAATTTCTCCATTGATATACTTGTTTTCTTCATGGTTTAAATCTATTACCTCTTCTTTTAAATTCATCTCCCTGGCAGCTGATTTAAGCCTTTTGTATATTTTTTTAGACAGGAAAAAAACCTCCCTATCCCTGGCAGCTTCATCATTGTCCATAGGTAGGCTTATAGTAGTACTTTTAGTTGTCTTCATCAACTTTTGAATTATTGCTGTAGTTTGGAGAGGAAAGTTACTAAAGCCGTCAATCCAAATATGACTATTTCTTAAGAAGCTGGATTGGTCTATTTTTTCTAATAATAAATCCATAGCATCGTCGCTATCCATATAAGAAGCTTGAGACTTTTCTAATAATTTATCATAGATATTGGTTATATCTTTTAGTTTTTCTTTCATCATTCCCTCTTTCATTAATTCTAATTGCATCTTTAAGTGCTGGGGATAAACATTGTTTTTCTTTAAGGCACTTACTAATTCTATAAATTTTGATATAAATCCATAATGAATAGCTGTTTTATTGTAAATATTTAACTGGTCTTGAATTTCATTTATAACCTTTCTAATCATCATGCTCTTACCCTGTTGGTCTATGGGCACCCTGGTTATTCCCCCTGTTTCATTAAATACATGATAAGCCAAACGGGTAAAACTTAAAACCTCAATTCGCATAATACCAGGGGTATTAAGATATTGAATTAAGTCCCTCTCCGCCTGGAGGGTATATTGTTCTGGGACAACAAGTATAAGTCTTTCATTTTCGGTGTTTTTAAGGATCAGCTTAATATCCTCAAAAACTCTATGAGTTTTCCCTCTGGCTGCCCTTCCTAAGATATATTTAACAGACAAAACCTTCCCCCCCTACCACCTTTATGTTTTATTATATCAAAAAAAGAATTTTGCTTCCTTATAAATGCAAAAAGCAAGGCAGAGGAAAATTTCTTACCTTGCTGATAAAATATTGCTAATTTTAAAAGTCCTAAAAGAATTTTTATCTTTATCTAAAGCCCTAATATATCTATCTTCTATCTTTATTACCTGTATCCTTCTCTGGATAATTCCTGATTCCTTCATATATATAATAGTTATTGTTTTATGGTTTCTTAGGGAGTCTAAAAGAACTTTTTCTACCATCTTTCCCACCACCAATAATTATTTAATTATATTATATAGAACATCTGTTCTGTTGTAAAG
>MTKW01026675.1_pt1 | contig 13106 bp, 8 predicted proteins | sample 1042761 | NCBI WGS metagenome assembly MTKW01 (sample SAMN06205366, study PRJNA360243) | anaerobic digester metagenome | biome: Wastewater treatment plant; feature: Anaerobic digester sludge; material: sludge; isolation source: anaerobic digester fed with sludge from wastewater treatment plant ...
CCCTCAGTACAGGGAAGCAACTGATGTGGTACGTAATTTGCATGCAAGTATAATAATGGCCAAATTTCGGGATTGCTTCGGTATATATATTTAAATCAAAATTTTTTAGAAGAATGTTTTCCGGGTCAAAATTATAACAGCCGAACAAGCTCTTCACTAATTCAGGGCTTAAAAACCATTCGGGCATGGTATGATTACTTTGTTTTAAATAATTATATGAAGATGAGGTGGATTACAATGCAAAATACGGCAATATACCCCGGTAGCTTTGATCCTATAACTTGCGGTCATTTAGATATAATAGAAAGAGGCTCGAAAATATTCCAAAATTTAATCGTAGCTGTAATGACAAATCCCTCCAAGCAACCATTTTTTACAGTAGAAGAAAGATTAAATATGATTAAGAAAGCTGTTGTGCATATATCAAACATAGAAGTAGTTAAGTTTAATGGTCTATTAGTCGATTTAGCAAGAGCAAAGAATGCCAATATAATTATCAAGGGGTTAAGGGCTGTATCCGATTTTGAATACGAATTACAAATGGCTCTGATGAATAAAAAATTAGACACAAATATTGAAACATTGTTTATGATGACAAATAGTAATTACTCATATCTAAGTTCAAGCATTGTTAAAGAGGTTGCCAGTTACGGCGGCTGTATAGCAGATATTGTTCCAAAAAATGTGGTAAGACGAATGGATGAAAAATACAAAGAATAGTGATAGTGTGTATAATTCGCATGCAGTCAATTTGGTGTTAATTGCTGCAATCTATGTAAAATTCGGACAAGTGATGTATGGGTTTGATTAACTCACGAAAATTTTGAATAAACTAACAAGAAACTTGTAGAACATCATGATTTAGTTGTTAATTAAGGTTATACGCTTAACTCTCCTCCAAATACCCTTTGCGCCAGAATTGCTTGTTCCCATATGGTTGGGATTACATATCAGTCACAAAAAATCGAGGCTTAATTTAGTTAATATTTAAAATACTTGTGTCCCATAAACACATTGTTTACACAATTTGTGTCATATTGCACAATTTTTTTATAAATAATTTTCCGACTACTTTATCTAAACCCGCAAACACATTGAATTCTAGTGGCCGTTATATAGTTGGCACGCGGATTGCTAATATATAAATGCGAAGGTGTAACCAGTTTTACACGAGCAGAATGCCACTGTTAAGGAAAAGAGGCATTAACTGCACTCAGTAATAATTAAAATAAAGTCATGAGTAAGAGGTCGTTTTCTAATGCATGCTTTTTGATATCTTAGCTGGGTAGTGGGATTCACTCATTTTCAGCTTGCGAACATATAGTGCATCTTATGACCATTTATAGTATTGCTCGTGGCTGAAATCTTGAAAGGAGTGATTGTTGAAAAAGACTTTATGGATTTAAGAAGCTATAAGCTACTTAAATCTCCAATGAGAAAGGCTCTGTAACCTTTGAACAATTATATGAGAAATGAGGTAAAGCTATGAATATACTTGTTTGTGTAAAACAGGTACCGGATACGACAGAAATTAAAATTGATCCTGTCACCAATACCTTAATCCGGGCCGGTGTTCCCAGCATAGTCAATCCATTTGACGCATATGCGTTAGAGGTTGCCGCAAGAATCAAAGATGTAACGCCCGATAGCAAGATTGTTGTGCTGTCCATGGGGCCTGAGCAGGCAAAAGACGCACTCAAGGAATGCCTTGCAGTTGGTGGCGACAAGGCCTATTTGGTAAGTGATCGCGCCTTCAGCGGTTCAGATACTTTAGCTACCAGCTACATTCTCTCCAAGGCCATTGCCAAGGTAGAGGAACTGGAGGGTAAAATTGATGCGATTTTCTGCGGTAAACAGGCCATTGACGGAGATACCGCCCAGGTCGGCCCCGAAATTGCAGAACATCTAGATTATCCACAGGTTACCTGTGCAGTTGAAGCCACTGTTGACGGTAATATTATGACTGTAAAAAAGGAAGTAGAAGATGGATTTGAGATAATCGGTGTGCAAATGCCCTGCTTAATAACTGTCACTAAGCCAGCTTTCGAGCCCCGCTATCCTACCATCAGAAAAAAGATGGCCGCAAATCGTGCAGTAATCCCCACACTAACTTCTGCCGACTTTGATATCGATTTGCAGAAAGCAGGCCTAAAGGGATCTCCTACAAAGGTCAAAAAGACATTTACGCCTAAGCTAAAGAAGTCTGGCGTAAAGATTCAAGAAGAATCCAACGAAGCATCCGCTCTAAAGCTGATAGAGTTGTTAAGCGATGCGAGCATTATCTAAGGGAGGAGGAGTTTAAAAATGGAAGCAAAAAACAACAATTTGTGGGTCTTTATTGAGACCAATCAAGATGGCACTGCCAAGAATTGTGGTCTGGAGCTCCTCGGGCCCGGACGCAATCTTGCTGAAAAACAGGGCGGCGAACTGGTCGGCGTAGTCATAGGTTATAAGGTGGATGAGGCTGTAAAAGCTGCCACAGCCTACGGTGCTGACCAGGTCATTGTGGTGGATGGCAAGGAGTTTGCTCACTATACCACAGATGCCTACACCAATGCATTTTATACCCTAGTGGAGAAATACGGCCCTACCAGTATCCTCATCGGTGCAACTAATAATGGGCGTGATATGGGTCCCCGACTATCTTGCCGGCTTAAGACAGGTCTTACAGCCGACTGTACCGGGCTCGATATTGATGAGGAGAGTGGCAACGTGGCATGGACTCGACCTGCGTTTGGAGGCAATCTTATGGCCACCATTTTGTGTCCCAACAATCGTCCCCAGATTGGTACCGTTCGTCCCGGCGTTTTTAAAAAGGGTCAACCTGACACTACCCGTACTGCCAAAATCATAAAGGAAGAAATACATATTTCTCCTGAAGAAATCCGCACTAATCTCATAGAGATCATCAATGAAGTGGGAGATGAGATGGTGGACTTAGAAGGTGCTGAGATTATTGTCTCCGGAGGCCGTGGCGTCGGCGGTCCTGAAGGTTTTGCCCCCGTTCGTGAGCTGGCCAAGGTTCTGGGTGCTACTGTAGGTGCTTCACGTGCCACTGTTGATGCCGGCTGGATACCTCACAGTCATCAGGTCGGCCAAACCGGTAAGACCGTCGGTCCCAAGCTATATATTGCCTGCGGCATTTCCGGTGCCATACAGCATTTGGCAGGTATGAGCGGCTCAGATGTGATAGTAGCAATCAACAAGGACCCCGACGCACCGATTTTTAATGTGGCTGACTACGGAGTGGTAGGAGATTTACATGAGATTCTCCCCGTGCTCACCGCCGAAATTAAGAAACTGAAAGCCTAGTGCAATTAACAGGATATGACTACAGGAAGGGATGTTGTTGAATGGATTTTAAGTTTACCAATGATGAACAAGAAATAATTTCAATGATACATGACTTCTGCCTGAAAGAGGTAAAGCCTATTGCAGCTGAGATTGACGAGCAAGAGCGTTTCCCTAAAGAGACCTGGGATAAGCTGGCTGAGATGGGACTGATGGGCATTGCCATGCCCGAGGAGTACGGCGGAGCAGGTATGAGCTATGTAACATATATAGCCGCCTGTGAAGAATTTGCCAAGTATTGTGCTACAACGAGTGTTATGCTTTCCGCTCACAGCTCTCTATGCTGTTGGCCCATCAATGAATATGGCACTGATGAGCAGAAAAAGAAGTATCTGACTCCCCTTGCCACCGGAGAAAAGCTGGGAGCCTTTGGTTTAACTGAGCCCAGTGCCGGTACCGACGCTGCCATGCAGAAGACCGTGGCCGAAGATAAAGGTGACCACTGGTTAATCAACGGCTCGAAGATTTTCATTACCAATGCCGGCTATGCCGATATCTATGTAATCTTCGCCATGACAGACAAGAGCCTTGGTAACAAGGGCATATCCACTTTTATCGTGGAGAAGGACTTCCCCGGCTTTAAGATAGGTACCAAGGAAAAGAAGATGGGTATCCGTGGCTCATCTACTTGCGAGTTAGTCTTTGAAGATATGATTGTTCCCAAGGAAAACCTGCTCGGTCAGTTGGGCAAAGGCTTTAAGATTGCCATGACAACACTGGACGGTGGACGTATCGGTATTGCTGCGCAGGCTCTAGGCATTGCCGAAGGTGCCATAGACGAGTGCTTAAAATACACCTCTCAGCGCATTCAGTTTGGCAAGCGTATTACCCAGTTCCAGAATACACAGTTCCAGCTGGCAGACATGCAGACCAAGGTCGAAGCTTCACGTCTGCTTATCTACCGGGCTGCTCAGGCAAAACAGGACAAAGAACCGCACAGCCACCTGGCTGCAATGGCCAAGCTGTTTGCTTCCGAGACTGCCAGTGATGTGACCCGTCGCTGTCTGCAGTTGGTCGGTGGCTATGGTTACACCCGTGAGTACCCCTTCGAGCGCTTTATGCGCGATGCAAAGATTACTGAGATTTACGAGGGGACGTCAGAGGTTCAGAAAATGGTCATCTCCAGCTGGATGGGTGCAAAGTAGTAGTTTTGTCCTAAATCAGCGCCCTGTCGAAACATCGACTGGGTGCTGATTGACAAGCCGAGATAACCTAGCACTTAAAAAAGAATACAATAAGGGAGGGAATCGTACATGAATATAAATACTGAAGAATATCGTCGAAAATTGACGACGCCAGAGCAAATTGCGGCACAAATCAAGCCAGGTTGGAACTGTTGCTCCGACATTGCATTGGCGATTCCCTATGCTATTAGCAATGCAATCGGAGACCGCGTGAGAAAACACAACCTTTCCGGAGTGACAATGCATACCATTTTGGATATTTTTCCCATGGATTGCTATAACAAAGAGCTTAACGGAAAGCTCAGAGGGGTTTCTTGGTTTTCCGGCACCAGCGCACGCACTGCTATAGACAGCGGTTATGGCGACATTATGCCCTGCTATTATCGAGATATGCCCAATCTGTTCTCAGATTATGTCAATATAGATGCTTACTGCGCCGTGGTATCTCCTATGGATAGATACGGCTATTTTAGCACAGGCGGCACCGGCTCCAATAGCTTAGCCATGATTCAGAAGGCCAAAAACATATTTCTTGAGGTTAATGAAAATATGCCCCGGGCCCTATCTGCCCCGGTTATTCATATTTCACAAGTGACGGCACTATGTGAAAACAATGTTGAGCTTCCAGTACTTAGCCCCAGCAAACTGGATGACGTCAGCATCACCATCGGTAATTTGATTGCCGACGAAATCCCCAACGGTGCAACCATTCAACTTGGAATTGGATCCATTCCGGATGCCGTTGGTATGGCGCTAAAAAGCAAACATGACCTGGGCATACATACGGAAATGTTCACGGACAGCATGGTGGAGCTGCTGGAATGCGGTGCTGCCAACAACTTACGCAAACCCATTCATAGAGGACGCTCTGTTACCACCTTTGCCTTAGGCTCCAAACGAATGTATGACTATATAGATAATAATCCGGCTATTGAGATACTGCCAGTGGACTATGTAAATAATCCTTCGACTATTGCGTTGCACCCTAATTTTATATCTATTAACGGTGCCCTTGAAGTAGACTTTTTTGGACAAGTCTGTGCTGAATCGGTGGGGACCTACCATATTTCGGGTACTGGCGGACAGGTGGATTATGTTCGAGGAGCAGTTCAATCCAAGGGAGGCAAAAGCTTTATCGCATTCCCGTCTACTGCCAAGAATGGTACAATCAGCAGGATTAAGCCCATACTGTCACCCGGTGCAATTGTTACCACTAGCAAAAACGATGTGGATCATATTGTTACGGAGTACGGTATCGCCAAGCTGCGCGGCCGCACACTTAGTCAGCGTACAAAGGCATTGATTGCTATTGCACACCCGAAATTTCGGGATGAGTTGACCTTTGCAGCTAAAAAACACAAAATTATTATCTAAATTTTTCTATTATAACTGAATAAAAAAAGGTTAGGAGAAGTGATTTATGAGAAAAGTATATGTCGTAAGCTGCTGCCGTACTGCAATAGGCAGTTTTGGTGGTACACTGAAGAACACTCCTGCCGCCGAAATGGGGGCTGTCGTAATTAAAGAAGTCCTTGCTCGTGGCGGTGTGAATCCTGAGCAAGTGGACGAAGTCATGTTAGGTTGCACCCTTACCGCCGGTTTAGGCCAGAACGTAGCCCGCCAGGCTTCAATCAAAGCCGGCCTGCCCGTGGATGTCCCCGCATATACAGTAGGCATGGTCTGTGGTTCCGGCATGAAGAGCGTAATTGAAGCTGCCCGTGCCATAATGGTCGGCGACTCTAACATCATCGTAGCTGGCGGAACTGAGAATATGTCCGCCGCTCCCTATGCCATTCCAACTGCCCGCTGGGGTGCACGCATGGGCTCCGGCAATATTGTGGATACCATGGTGAATGACGGTCTTACCGACGCCTTTAACAACTACCACATGGGCATCACCGCCGAGAATGTCTGCGACAAGTGGGGCATCACCCGTAGAGAGCTTGATGATTTTTCTTTGTCCTCTCAGCAGAAAACGGCCGCTGCTCAGAAAGCCGGTAAGTTCAGCGATGAAATCGTTCCTGTCATGGTCAAGGTAAAGAAGGAAACGGTGGAGTTCAATAAAGATGAGTATCCAAAGGGCTATACCACCTCTGAAGGTCTTGCCAAGCTGAGGCCCGCTTTCAAGCCAGACGGTCGCGTTACAGCCGGCAACGCCTCCGGCATCAATGACGGCGCGGCCGCCATTTTACTAGCCTCCGATGAGGCCGTCGAGAAATACGCACTGAAGCCCATGGCTAAGCTCATCTCCTGGGGCCAGAGTGGCGTGGACCCCTCAATCATGGGCATAGCTCCCGTACCGGCCTCTAGAAAGGCTTTGGCCAGAGCCGGCCTGAACATCGATGACATCGATTTGGTGGAGGCCAACGAGGCCTTTGCCGCTCAGTCAATTGCTGTTGCTCGTGAATTGAAGTTCGATATGTCAAAGGTTAACGTAAATGGCGGAGCTATCGCCCTGGGTCATCCTGTGGGTGCCTCCGGTGCGCGTATCATTGTCACTTTACTTCACGAGATGAAGAAGCGGCCCGATGCCAAGCTTGGACTGGCTACCCTGTGCATCGGTGGAGGCATGGGCGTAACTACCATATATGAGAAGTGCTAAAAGAAAGAAGGAGGTAAAAAGCTTTGGGATTTGTCAAACTTGAACAACAGGGACACGTTGGTATTATTACTATTGACCGGCAAGAGGCTCTGAACGCCCTCAATAGCCAAGTTCTTACTGACTTAAATGACGTTCTGGATCAGGTAGAGAGTAATAAGGATATCTATGTTGCGGTTCTTACAGGTGCAGGCCGCTCCTTCGTAGCGGGTGCGGATATCGGTGAGATGAAGAACCTCAACGCAGTTCAGGCCAAGGCCTTTAGCGACTATGGTAATAATGTTTTTCTGCGCATCGAAAACCTATCAAAGCCCATTATCGCAGCAGTTAATGGCTTCGCCTTGGGTGGTGGTTGTGAGATTTCAATGGCTTGTGATATCCGACTGGCCAGTGAGAAGGCTAAGTTCGGACAGCCCGAAGTAAGCCTAGGCATCACCCCCGGATTTGGTGGCACTCAGCGTTTGCCCCGTCTGGTAGGCTCTGCTAGGGCAATGGAGCTAATCCTCACCGCCCGGGTTATCGGTGCTGCCGAGGCTGAGTCCATCGGCCTGGTCAATGCGGTCTATCCGCCTGCGCAGCTCATGCCCAAGGCTCTCGAGATGGCCAATGCCATTGCTAAGCAAGCTCAGGTTGCTGTTAGAGCTTCTAAGCAGTGCATTCGTAAGGGTATGCAAACTGACATCAACACTGGAGCTACATACGAGGCCATGGCCTTTGCCGTCTGCTTTGATACCGAAGACCAAATTGAAGGTATGTCTGCATTTTTGGAAAAGAGAGCGGAAAAGCACTTTAAAAACAAGTAAATTTTAAATTAAAAATACAATTAGGGGGAAATAATATGAAAAAGATAGCAGTTATCGGCAGCGGCACCATGGGTCTAGATATCGCTCAGGTATTTGCAAAAGCGGGTTTTGATGTGGTCGTACGCGACATTACCGATAAAATCATCAAAGCATCCGAAGCCAAGCTGAACAAGAACCTGAATAAGTTGATAGCAAAAGGTAAACTGGACGAGGCCGATAAGATGGCTATCACCGATAAGATGACGTTCACCACTGATATCAATGCCGTTGCCGACGCCAATCTTGTTATAGAAGCCATTGTAGAAAATATAAACGCAAAGACTGAGATGTTTGCTGAGCTGGACGTAATATGCGAGCCCGAGACCATTTTTGCATCCAACACTTCCTCCATCTCCATTACCGCTATTGGTGCCTCTACGAAGCGTCAGGACAAGTTTATAGGCATGCATTTCTTTAATCCTGCCACCATCATGAAACTTGTGGAGGTCATCCGCGGCGTCAACACCTCTGAAGAAACCTTTAATATTGTGTATGCTCTGTCTAAAAAGATTGGGAAGCAACCTGTGGAGGTTTCCGAAGCTCCAGGCTTCGTTGTGAACAAGCTTCTAATTCCTATGATTAACGAGGCTATCGGCATGGTTGAGACAGGTGTTGCTTCTGTTGAGGATATAGATAAGGCTATGCAGTTGGGTGCAAATCATCCCATGGGGCCCCTGACTCTGGGCGATTTCATCGGTCTGGACGTATGCCTTGCTATCATGGACGTTTTGTATAATGAAACCGGCGATTCCAAGTACCGCGCCAACCTGTTGCTCCGTAAGATGGTTCGCGGAGGTCTGTTGGGCAAGAAGGCCGGCAAAGGCTTTTACGATTATTCCAAGTAACTCAATAATATATAATAAACTTTAAGCTTCAGTGCGACAATATTGCAAGATAAACCAGACAGCTACCCTGTCAATCAGGGTAGCCTTTTTTATTACAGCTTACCTACTATGATTTTACTCCAACAAATCAGGGTGCCCTTTTTTATTGCTTTGCATACTATAATTTTACTCTAACAATTAACAATTCCATTATATTTTATTCACTCGCCCACCATGAACCACCCGTCCAGTAACTACTCCTGATTTGCCCGAATTCTCATCCCCTATATTCAATGCCCAGAATACGGGGAAACGCTCACTTATTTCGGCTTTGATTATTTCCGGAGCGGCAAAGGCTATAATTTGGAAGTTCAATTTGTCGGCAATCTCAAAGATGGGATCTAAGACATGACTTCCTGATGCACTGCCGAAGGGATTGTCCAGCATTAGCACTGTCCAAGGATTATCATTGCCAATATATCGCTTTTTGTAATTCATCAGCATCATTATTACAAAGGTACTTATGGAGAGGGTTTGACCTCCACTGCCCTCGGGCTGGTCCCCTTCCCCCTTGTTTATAGCCTCCCAGGTGGTGTAGTAGTGGTCATGGGGTTTGGCATATCGGAATTCATTTTTCTCCGTCATTTTATAGACCATAAGTGTGGGGTATCTACCTCGGACAGCCCGGGAAAATATGGCTTGGTCCCCCATCATCATGTCAATCTTTTTGTCATCGACATTTTCAATGTCATCATATTCCTGTATGATGGCCCCTATAGATTCCACAAAATAATCCCTCAATGTGTAGAAAACATCCTGTTCATCTTTGGGTAGGAGCTCTTCACCCCTTAGTTTCAGTAGTGGAAAAACATATCCGTTTTCATTGACATAATTCATACCTGATACCATTTCCTTTAAAGATTCGACCATGGCTATGGCATGTCTTGCGGCTCTTTCGGCCCAAGTATTTCGGATTTCCTCAGCCTTGGCCTTATCCGAAGAAATGCTGTTTATCTCCTTTTGAAAATGGTTCTTCATACTGTTAAATGAAACCAAATTACTGCTATATCTATCGGGTTTTATCTCTCCCAAGCTGGCAAGTATCCGATTTTTTAATATATCGTCTTGGGCCTTTTCCCTTACCAATGCTGTAAATTCCTCAATGTCTTTACAGACTTGTCGATGGTGTAAATTCAATTGCTTTTTCGACCGGTCAAATTTATTAATCCAAAAATCCAGCTCTTGGCGTGGGTTTTCTTTAATCTTAGTCATTAGATCTTCACTGATTTTTCCTTTATTAAAGTCCAATTCTTGATAGATTCTTATATCTGATATGATATCTTTGATATTTGCCTTATCACCTTGACACTCTACAATGACACTTTCGGCAATATTAAGATACTCCCTGCTATCCTTTAGACCTTTTTTAATCAAGTATTCCTTTTCATCCAAATTCATATCAGCCCAAATCAAGGCTCCTTTGCCATACTCCTCTTTTATTTTCCGTTCAATTCTTTTCAGTCTCTGCTTTGTTTCATCTATCTTAGTTAAAACTGCCACCCGCTCCATCGATATCTGTTTAAGGACTTCTGCGGTCTTTTTCAGTCCAACTGTAATAAACTCCTTTTTTATAGTTAGGCTATCTTTGGTTCCTTCAATAATCTCGTATTGCTCCCAATCCCTGTCAATATTTCGGAGATTGTTTTCGGCATTTGTCAGTTTTTCCTCAATATGTTCGATCTCCTTATTTATCAAGCTTATTTGATTGTTGCGTTGTTCCATATCTTTGGACAAGTTGTCCCAGCTGGAAATATCTAATGCAAAATCCTCATCAATCAGTGCATATATGGGCTGCTTAGCACTTTCCACAGGGTCGGGTTTTGCATGGCCTTTTACCATGTTTGCATCACTGATAATTGCCCTTATATCTTTTAGTATATCTTTTGCCTGTAGCTCCCAGATTGTAAAGCTTTCGGTATCCTTATCCTTTAATTCCCTACAGTGATATATGTTTTCCTCAATATGGCCTTTTCGAAGTTTGATGGCTTTTAGGTTTTCCCTTGCTTCTAGGATTTCAACTTCTCTTGACTTGAGCTGTTGTAGTTGTTCAACAAACTGAGCTAGTATATTTATATTTTGGTTTGTATCATGATTTTGTTTTTTAAGTGTATCTAATTTATGAATATGTTTACTTAGTTTTTCTTCCAAATTAGCAATAGTTTCTTCTAGCTTGATATTTTCCAGTTTTAATTTTTCCAGTTCTCCCTCATTCTCGTTCAACTTTACCAAAATTGTTTCAGATGGTTCTTTGTCTAACTGGTGCTCTATATCCTTCAACAATCTTTCCAAATTCTCAATTCTTTGGGATATAACAGTTATTCCCTCACTTATTTTTCTATCCTTGTCGATAATTTTGGTTCTCCATTTGATATATGTAGGTGGATCTAACACCAATTGCAGCTCATCTCCAGCAAAAATTTGAAAGGCATATTCCTCCTTCTCTCCCATAGCTGAACGGACGTATATGGGAACTGATGAACGCAAAAATATGTCTTCTTGCAGATTTTCTTTAAAAAGTTCCCAATCCCCCATGCTGCCTATTACAACTCCATGTATTATAGACGGGAATTCTTTTACAAGGCGTACCTTTTCTTCCTCATCTAAGTAACCTAAAAACTCTGTGCCCAGCTGGACTTCGATTCCAAGTCCCTTAATTCTATCTTTTATTGATAATACATCTTTATTGGGAACCCAGTAGTCTTCTTGATTTAAGCTTTTATCTATATTATTTTCCCATAAATCCTGTTTCATTTGGTCAAGCTTTAGATCCTTTTCTAGGATTAATTTTTTTAAATCATAATGCCGATTGTCAAGCCAGCTTTCCCGGTAGGTTTCATTGTGCACATCAAGATTTAGCTCATTACAAATCCGGAATTTTAAAGAATCCTCCTCAGCTTTTGCCGTATTATATCCTGCTTGCAATTTTTTTATCTCTGATTTCTTATGCTCTATATCTCTTTCTTTACCTTTTCGATCTATTTTGCTGTCATTTATCCCTTTTTTAATATCTTCTATGTTTTCCGCAAGATGAACTATATCAGCCTTTTCTGTGCTATCTTGTTCTTGCAATTCTTCTAAAAGCATCTCAGGTAAGGCCATCCTCAAGGGAGCAAATATCCTGGATAGTTTTTCCTGTTGGTTTTCAAGATTCTGCCTGTCTCTTTCAAACTCGGTTATTGTGAGCCTATTATCTAGCTCTGCCTTATCCTCTTTTTGCTTGTCCCTTTCCAATTCGCTGATTTTACTGTCAAGATAAGCTGTGTAGGATATGTGATCCTTACTGATTTGGGCCCAGTGTTTTTGGGTATGTTCCCATTTATTCCGGATATTATATTTAAGTGCCTGCATTTCTTCTTGAACATCTTTTAGACCAAGATCTTGTATTAATTGCTCTCTCTTTTTCAGATTGGTCTGTTTCTCATCTTCCAGTTCTTTTATTTTTATTAGCCAGTAGCTTATCTCACAGCGTTTCTTATCAATTTCCATTTCTTCAATTTTATCTTCAAAAGCCCGAACCGAGTCGTCCAGTTCCAACTTTCGGGTATCCAATTGTTTAAGTCTTCGATGATCCCGGGCATATTCCAAGTTATCCTTTTCATATTCCAGTTCCATTATTTTTGCTTTGGTTTTATCTCTTTCTTGTTGCCATGTCAAGATGCGCTTGTCAATAGCATTTAGTCTGTTGTTTAAACTGGCATATAAATTGTTTCCTTCTTCAATACATCGGTTTAAAATCTGTTGCCACCTCAGACCTATTTCCGTCGATTGAATCAAAGGTTCTATATATGTTAACAGATTTTTATAGTCCTGCTCTCTTTCTATAAGCACTGGCAGGTTTTTGGTAATACTCAAATTGCTTTTAAATATTCCCTTTAAACTGTCTTGTTCCCCTTCGGAATAGTTTTTCATATTCTGGGATATGGCGGGAATTACAAATCTATCGAATACTGCCTTATTATCAGCAGCTCTTGAAAAATAATTTCCCACTCCGCCTTCATGTTTATTGATTAGCTTTAATATTTCCCACTCTGAACGATATATGCCCCGGCTTTTTAGATAATTATAGTAATCCGAGTCCAACCGCCGCACAGAACTTCGGGAGTATTTTACAAAATATCTTTGATATTCATTGATAAATTGCTCAAATTCATCATATTCTATAACCTTCTTAGTTTGGCTGTCATAGACAGGGATGTTTTCTAAAGAGAAAACGCCCTTATCATCATGTTCGTAGGTATATAAGAAG
>MTKW01002021.1_pt1 | contig 13101 bp, 10 predicted proteins | sample 1042761 | NCBI WGS metagenome assembly MTKW01 (sample SAMN06205366, study PRJNA360243) | anaerobic digester metagenome | biome: Wastewater treatment plant; feature: Anaerobic digester sludge; material: sludge; isolation source: anaerobic digester fed with sludge from wastewater treatment plant ...
CCGTCCACACTGATGTGGGACACTCATGCTCGGGAGCGCGAGTGAACGGGAGGATGGTTCCGCTCAACACTAAGCTGGCAACTGGCGACATTGTGGAGATCATTACCAGCAAGTCGCAAGCAGGTCCCAGTAGAGACTGGCTGGCCATAGCCAAAACATCGAAAGCCAAGGGAAAGATCAGGCAATGGCTTAAGGAAGAGCAACGAGAAGCATCGGTGGAACAGGGTAAGGAGCTTGTGGAGAAGGAACTGAAAAAGCTCGGGCTCCAAGTGCGTGCGAACATGAAGGAAGAGCGATTGCTCGAGGTGGCGCAGAAGTTCAGTTATCAGAGTACCGATGACCTGCTTGCAAGTGTAGGTTATGGCAAGCTGTCGGCGGCCCAAGTTGTCACCAAACTCGTTCCTGAGCGGGCTGCAGATGAGACGCCCAAGCCCTCACCAGCCAAGAAAAAGGCCGGGTCTTCCCATGGAGTTCGGGTTCCTGGGGTAGACAACTTGCTGGTTAGGTTCGCAAGGTGTTGCAACCCGGTGCCCGGCGATCCCATAGTGGGATATGTAACCCGCGGTCGTGGGGTTTCGGTTCACAGGAAAGATTGTCCTAATGCCATGATTATAGTTAATGCTGAAAAAGACCGTGTTGTCGATGTGTATTGGGATACAAAGGACGGCGAATCATACCCTGTCGAGATCGAGATGGAAGCTTACGACGCTCCCGGTCTTCTCACAGGTGTAATCAACACCGCTGTGGAGATGAAGGCCCATGTAAGCGCAGTTACTGCCAGGACCCTCAAAAACAGGGTAGCTGTGATAAACATGACTGTGGAGATACATGACGTGGAGCACATGGATTCTGTGATGGAGAGGCTCAGACGGATTTCAGGGGTCCAAAGTGTGCGCAGGGCGGCGATCAACTGACGGGCGTCGTTTGATGTTCGAGCTGTCGCCATAGCCCTGATAGTTGTGATAATATTGGGTGGCTGGTTCAACGTGGAGGTGCTTATCGCTGAGAGCTGTGGTTCAGAGGGTGACCGAGGCTTCGGTCAGTGTAGATGGTGAGATTGTTGGAAGCACAGGCTATGGCCTTGTGGTTCTTCTGGGCATTTCGAGAGAGGATGGCTCGGAAGATGTTGAATACATGGTAGAGAAGATCCCGAACCTGAGGATTTTTGACGACGATGAAGGCAAGCTCAACCTTTCACTTCTGGATGTTGGAGGAGGCATGCTTGCCATATCCCAGTTCACATTGTACGGAGACTGCAGACGTGGGCGACGGCCCAGTTTCACGGATGCCGCTGCGCCTGAACATGCGAATGTCCTCTACGAGGAATTCGTCAGAGGAGTAAGAAACATGGGCGTTCCGGTTGAAACTGGTATATTCAGGGCTGAGATGGATGTACACCTTGTTAATCACGGGCCTGTGACGATTTTGCTTGACAGCGGCAAGGCCTTTTGAATTTGGTTACAGACTGAGACTGCAAGGAGGCGGGTTTTATTTGGCGGATGCGGGTGTGCTCAACGTAGAAAGGCTCGTGCTTGGGCCGATATCAACCAACTGTTACATTGTTTGGCGTGAGGGCCATGAGGACGCAGTAGTGATCGATCCCGGGGCTTTTTCCCCACGCATCCAGAATATTCTGAAGCAGCATGGTCTCGAGTGCCGGGCAATAATCAATACGCACGGGCATCCCGACCACATTGGGGGCAATGGGGCGTTACGGGATGCGACAGGAGCTCCTGTATACGTAGGCGCTCTCGATGCGGACATGCTAGCCGAACCAGACGATGTTTTTCACGTGTTGGCGCGGTCGGGAGGACAGGGATTTTCGCTCGTAGCGGACCATACTCTTGAGGGCGGAAATGTGTTGCGCGTGGGCGAGATGGAGTTCGAAGTGTTGGCGACTCCAGGGCATACTCCGGGAGGAATCAGCCTGTTGCTCCCCGACGACCTGACGCTTTTCACGGGAGATACTCTCTTTGCGTGCGGAGTCGGACGGACAGATTTTGCAGGCGGTGATGAAGAGGCTCTCTGGCGTTCTATCTTTGAGGTCATATTCAGCCTCGACGAGAGGATTCGAGTATATCCAGGGCATGGCCCAGACACAACTATAGCAGCTGAAAAGGCGTGGCATGGACGGTCGCGCATTCGTTGACACTGCAATCTTCGTGCGATACAATGACGTAGGCTATTGAGCTTAGCTGGGAGGGTTATTATCTTGATCTCAGGGATGCGTAAGCAAGCCGGCACAATTGTTGCCGTCATAGCGGGTGTTTTAGCGCTTGGGATGGTAATTCCCATGCTTTTTGCGGGTTCCAATGCCAACGCCGGGAGCGCCAGGCTTACCGTAGCCAAGGTTAATTCGGTAAAGGTGTCAGCGCTCGATCTTGCACTCGAATTCCAGCAGGCCTACTCGCGTCGTGTGCAATACGGCGGCCTAAAGCCTGAGGATATAGAAGAGTTGCGGTCTGATGCTTTGGATGCCCTAATAGAAGACGCGCTCATACTCGATGCAGCTAAGAAGGCAGGGTATGTGGCGAATCAGGTAGTGGTAGATTCGGCCTACGAGGCTGACAAGGCCTATTTTTCAGACGAACGGGAATTCGTGTCAGCTCTGGCAAACTGGGGGTTTACCAAGAAGAGCTACAAGGAATACCTTGGTCGACAGCAGATTATTGGGAGTTATCCCTCTGTAGCAAAGCCTGTCGAAGTGACCGAGGAAGAGATCAAAGAGGAATTCGACAAGATTGCGGTAACTCAGCCTAATCTCGATTATGAGGAATCGAAGGAAAACATTGAGCAGCTGATCAGATACCGCAAAGAGACGGCAAATAGGCAGGAGCTCGTCGATGAGCTTCGCAAAGATGCAAAGATAACTATATATGATCCGAGGGTGCTTGCATACCGCGCCATGGTCGAAGGGGATTACGATGAGGCGGTGAAGCAGTACAGGAAAGCCATCAAGCAGACGCCGCAGGATCCATATCTCCAGATATCGCTAGGTAAGGCGCTAGCAGCGGCAGGTAAGGCTAAGGATTCCGAAAAGGCGTTCGAAAGCGCTCTCAAGCTTGGGCCCGACGAACCTTTTGTGCTCATTGCACGGGCAGATAACCTGAGGGAATCAGGGCAGAAGGATCGTGCACGTGAGCTGTACAAGAAGGCTTCGGACTTGGCAGGCGAAGACGCCACGTTCTCTCCTATAGTGCATGGGCTGATCCGGGATGCCTACAAAGAGATGGGCATGGATGATGACGCGGCTCGGGAGGAAGAAATGATTGCCGAGATTGAGGCGGCTTCCAGGGCCCGTTGGGAGGCTCAGCTTAAGGAGGCATTGGAGGCGGCTAAGGAAGCGAAGGACGCGGATGATGCCGGAGAGCAGGTTGAAAGCACCGGAGAGTCTGTATCTGTTGAAGAGTAATTGTGATCTTGGATATCTTAGGGCGGGCTTGGGCCCGCCCATTTTCATAATCTGCACTGGGGGGCGTTTGCGTGGATATTACAGCGCCGAGAGGCACTACTGATATTCTTCCAGACGAAGTTGGGCTTTGGCAACACGTTGAAGGGCTCGTGCGGGGTGCGGCTGAAAGGGCTGGCTACAGGGAGATACGCACTCCCATATTCGAACACACAGAACTCTTCGAGAGAGGTGTGGGCGAAGCCACAGACATAGTTGAGAAGGAAATGTACACATTCACTGATAGGGGAGACCGCTCAATCACTCTCAGGCCTGAGGGCACGGCACCTGTTGTGCGAGCATATGTAGAGCGTGGGTTTGCCAGTAAGCCGCAACCTGCGAAACTTTACTACCTTGGGCCGATGTTCAGATACGAACGGCCTCAGGCAGGAAGATACCGTCAGTTTCACCAGTTTGGTCTGGAGNNGGAGTGATTGTGAACATCAACTCCATAGGCTGCCCTTCGTGCAGGCCGGCGTATAGGGAGCTTTTGAGGGAGACGTATAGGCCAGTTTTGAGCAGACTGTGTCCGTCTTGTGTTTCGCGATACGATAGGAATCCTTTGCGTCTCCTTGACTGCAAGTCGGAGGAATGCCGCCGTGCGCTCCCGGAGCCGCCTATGGTATTGGATATCCTGTGTCCGGAATGCCGCAGCCATTTTGATGAGGTTCGCCGCCTTTTGGACAAACTCAACGTGGAATACGTGATAAACCCGAGGCTCGTTAGGGGACTAGACTACTATACGAGAACTACGTTTGAGTACAATGTTGGAGGAATCGGGTCCCAGGACGCTATAGGCGGCGGCGGCCGTTACGATGGGTTGGTAGAAGAGGTAGGAGGACCTCCAACCCCTGCGGTGGGCGTTGCTTGTGGGCTTGAGAGATGCGTACTTGCCATGCGCGCCTCGGCCGGCGAAAAAGCGTATGATCGGCCGATAGACATCTATTTTGTGTCCTTGGGTGAGGCCGCTCGCGAGAGGGCATTCGAGCTGGCCTTCAACATGCGTTCTTGCGGGATCTCCGCAGATTACGACATGCTCGACCGCGGGCTCAAGGCTCAGATGCGTTTTGCAGCGAAAGTGGGGGCACGTTTCGTGGCGATCATAGGCGACGAGGAACTGGCGACGGATATGGTGACGCTCAAAGCCATGGCCACAGGCGATCAAGAGCTTGTTCTCCAAGCCGAGCTGGCCTCGAAGGTTTTGGAGGCTGGCAAAGCGGGTATGGAGTAAGCTGCTAACGCGCAGGTATCGGCTCGCATTCCATCCAATTGCCTCAATTTTTGGCAGGATCGGTTTTGTTGAAACGCCGCAGGTCGTGTGATATCATGTACTTGACATCGATTGGAGCTATTACCCTGCTGTGCACGTAAGCACTCTGGCTGTTTACTTCCAACACATCATCAATGGGAGCCTGGACTCTGTCACCGGCGTGTGGGCCGCGTGAAAACGTGGAACGCAAACGTGATGGGAGGGCACCCACCTCGCGGGCGCGGGGGAGAAACGGCCACGGCTACGGCATGGTGGGGTCCTTTTTTGCCCAATGGGCAGCTTAAGCCTGTTGGGCTTTTCTGACAGCATATTCTGCGATTGAAAACGCTTGGCTTGCTATCCGTCCATATCGTTGTTTTTCGCTGAACAGAATCGGCGTAAAGCGCAAGAGTGTGCTCTGGTCTTCAGACTACTCTTCTCCTCTGTACAACGTCATAGTTGTGCAGTCAAAATCTGCATAGGCTAACCACCATGCCCGGGGTCGGATCTATTGCTCCTCAACATATATGCAGAAGGCCGGCCGATTGCCTCGTTGTCCACCTTTGCCCTCTATGATGTATGATGGAGTTGCGCCAGTGGGCGAGCATGCCAAGTTGCTACATTGAACAGTACCCGAGGTGAGCCAGATGATTTCAGGCCCTGATCTATTTGACTATGCGGCCGAAAAGCGAGGAGGGAGCGATCGCGTCCCCCTTGCGGCTAGGATGAGGCCTCGCACCATTGATGAAATACTTGGACAAGACCACATTCTCGGGCCAGGGAAGCTTCTGCGGAGGGCGATAGAGGCCGACAAGCTAGGATCGATAATACTCTATGGCCCGCCAGGCTCGGGCAAGACCACGATCGCCGAGGTGATTGCACTTACGACCAAGGCGGACTTCGTAAGGCTTAATGCGGTGACTGCCGGGGTTGCCGACATCAGGCAGGTTGTGGCAACCGCTCGGGACAGATGGAAGCTTCATGGCGTTCGTACGATTCTGTTCATCGACGAGATCCATAGGTTCAACAAGGCACAACAGGACGCCCTCTTGCCGTCAGTTGAAGACGGCACTGTCACGCTTATCGGCGCTACCACTGAGAATCCATTCTTCGACGTCAACCCGCCGTTGGTCTCGCGCTCCCGCATATTCAAGCTTGAGCCTTTGGGCGTCGACGACGTGCGCTGCCTTATTGTGCGCGCCTTGGACGATTCAGAGCGTGGCCTCGGTTATCTCAACATATCCATAGATGATGATGCCCTAGATCACATCGCCAGTTTTGCCAACGGCGATGCCCGAACGGCATTGAATGCGATAGAGGTTGCTGCACTCTCTACGCCAGCGGGCGAGGATGGAAGGATCCACATAACATTGGAGGTGGCTGAAGACTCCATACAGCATAGGGCACTCCGATACGATGGCGGGGGCGATATGCATTACGACGTGGTGTCTGCCTTCATAAAGAGCATGCGGGGGTCGGATCCCGACGCTGCTCTGCATTACCTTGCCAGGATGATCGAATCAGGCGAAGACCCTCGGTTTATTGCTCGACGTCTGATGATCCACGCCAGCGAGGATGTGGGCATGGCGGATTCCCAGGCGTTGCTGGTTGCGTCCGCTGCTCTTGCCGCGGTGGAGAAGGTAGGTCTTCCCGAGGCTCGGATAATACTGGCCCATGCCACGATTTACATAGCTACGGCTCCCAAGAGCAACTCCGTCATCCGGGCGATTGATGCTGCCACGGATGACGTGAGGACCAGATCCATATCAGACGTTCCGCTTCATCTGCGGGACGCCTCATATCGCGGTGCATCCACCTTCGGCCATGGCGTAGGCTACAAGTATCCCCATGACTATCCTGGGGCCTGGGTAAGCCAGCAATACATGCCGGAGGGGCTTGAGGGGCGCAGATACTACGAACCAGGGGAGAATCCCAATGAAGCGCGAGTCAGGCAGCGCATGGCCGAGATGAAGAAGGGGTGCGATGGCTCCGATGACCGCCTGAGGTAAACCTCCTGGTAGTTCATCATCACTAGCTTGGCGGGATAGAATGCAGTATCTGCGAAGAGGCGGGCAAGGCGAGGAAAGCGACAGAACAACGCCCCCAGGCCGCAGCTTGCGCCCTAGCCGGGGGCGTATGGCACGAGCACTCATATTCGGTAGTACCTTCGTGCGCCAAGTGTCATTACTGCAATGATGATTGTCACCATGACCGTGGATGCGATCACAATCGGCATCACAGCTTTTGTAGCTGTGAGCAAGGCTGCCGCGCCGAGCAGTACAGTGCCCATGACGTTGTAGCAGACTCGCATCCATCGAGCGAACTTTGCGGCATCGAGCATCTTCTCGTCAGTGTATCCGTTGATCAGGTCGAACCTGTTCTTTCGGCCTATGAGATATCCGAAGACAAGCGAAGCTGCCCCTGTAATCCCCAAAATGGCCACGGTGAGCGCAATCGGTGTCTCCATCTTTACGTCAGCCTGCTTCCTCTCTGAAAAGCAACTACATTGAGCTCCACATGGCGTGGCGGCACAACCTGGGCTATGGCCTTTTTCCACGCGCCTTCAGTAAATGGCAGAACTGTGGAAAATGCCCCGAGAAGGACGACGTTTTCCACGCGTGTATTCCCCAGTTCTTCGGCGATGGAATACGCATCTACCCAACGGACATCGATTCCGCGTTCTGCAAGGCGCTCGTCGATATCATCCGGATACTCTTCCTTGCCGATGAGTATCGGGAGTGAGGGAATCCTTCTCGTGTTGGCAATTATTGTTCCTCCGGGCTTGAGGAAGTGCGCCGTCCTTGCAGCTTCCATAGCCTCGAAAGACAGTATGAAATCGGCCTGTCCGGGTGCTATGGTCGGCGCGTCGACTTGCTCACCGTAGCGCACCTGCGTGGTGACGCTTCCGCCACGCTGAGCCATGCCATGAACTTCCGACATCTTAACATCGTAGCCTTTATCGAGGAGGAGCTGCGCAAGGATTCGGCTTGCCAATATCGTGCCTTGCCCGCCGACTCCCGCCAACATAATGCTAGTAGTGTTAGCCATCAGTTCTCACCCGTTTTCTCTGTTTGATTGATCGCGCCAAATCTGCATACTTGGGCACAAACACCGCACCCGACGCAGGATGCATTATCGATGTGCACCTCTCCGTCTTCCACGTACAGCGCCGGACAGGCTACCTTGAGGCATGCCTTACATTTTCGGCATGCATCCTGGTCGACGCAGTAAGGCGGCCTTCTGACCGCTTCACGCTTCAGAAGGGCGCACGGCGCTCGGGACACAATCACTGATGGATGAGGGTCTGCAAGCGCGTTATCGAGTGCCTTCTTCACCTCTGTAAGATCATATGGGTTGACAGTGGCGATCTGTTCGACACCTAAGGCCTTGGCGATCTCTTCAGGCCTTGCTTGGGGAGCGCTCTGGCCCGAAAGATTATAGCCAGAGCCAGGATTCTCCTGATGGCCGGTCATTGCGGTAATCCGGTTATCGAGGATGATAGTTATGAGTCCGACGTCGTTATAGACCGCATCGAGAAGACCGGTCATGCCTGAGTGATAGAAGGTGGAGTCGCCGATTACGGCAATCGTTCTCTTGGGATCGGCCGGGTTCAGCATGTTGAAAACCTTCTGGAATCCTAGCCCCGCCGATATGCTTGCGCCCATGCATATGCACGTTTCGGTGGCTGCAAACGGGGGCAGCGAACCCAGAGTATAGCACCCGATGTCACCTGTTATCGTCACGGGAAGCTGTCCAAGCTCGTAGAAGACGCCGCGATGCGGACAACCGGCGCAGAACATCGGGGGCCTTCCAGTAACATCTTCAGGCGGCGGACTTTTACTGTCGGCCTTTTCGAATGCTTCGGCTATGATAGCGGAATCAAGTTCGCCAAGGCGGGGAATGAGGGCTTTACCTTCCGCTTCGATTCCCATGGCGCGAACGGCGTCCTCAATGAACGGATCGAGTTCTTCGATGACGACCAGGCGATCAACTTGTGCGGCGAAGTCCTCCACTAGCTTTTTGGGGAATGGATAACTCATGCCCAGCTTCAAGTAGGAAGCATCCTCGCCGAACACCTCGTGCGCGTAGTGGTAAGCTACTCCGCTCGTGATGATGCCAAGTTTTCGAGAACCCCACTCCACCCGATTCAGCCGGGTGGTGCATGCCCAATCCTCCAGTTGAATCAGGCGGTCTTCAAGGACACCATGGCGGGTCCTCGCCTGTGCCGGCATTAGAACAAATCTGGACGTGTCTCGGACGTACTCTCGCGGTTTGACGTCCACACGGCGGCCAACGGTCACGACCGATTTGCCATGGGCTAGCCTTGTGGTTATTCTGAACAAGACCGGTGTGCTGTAGGCCTCGCTCAACTCGAATGCAACCTTTACGAAATCCAGTGCCTCTTGGCTGTTGGATGGCTCGATGAGCGGAAGCTTGGCAGCTTTTGCATAGTTCCTATTGTCCTGTTCATTCTGTGAACTGTGGCAACCTGGGTCATCTGCGGTGACAATGACGAGCCCTGCGTTGACTCCCATGTATGCCGAAGAGAAGAGAGGGTCGGCGGCAACGTTCAGACCGACGTGCTTCATCGCGCAAAGGGTTCTTGCGCCAGCGATGGAGCCGCCTAAAGCTGTCTCAAGAGCAGTTTTTTCGTTCACCGACCACTGGGAGCGGATTTCGTCGTAGCCTGCGATGTTCTCCAGGATTTCCGTACTGGGGGTGCCGGGATAGGCGGTGGCGAACCTGACGCCAGCCTCCCAGGCTCCCCGGGCTATCGCTTCGTTTCCAGTCATCAGACTTTTCAAGCGTATCCCTCCCGCATTATCGTGGACCATACAAGTTTTCCACACATGCCGCCCAAACTCCTCCCATGATATGGGGTTTGTGCGTCTGCATGATTGCAAGCCACCTTGGTTGAAAGGAGGGGAACCAGATCATCATGGCCCTATCGGCCAGGGCACGGAGGCTTGCAAACCCGGTCCTCCATGCCCAGGCCGATATATTCAATCTCTACCTTCTGCCTCCAGCCCCATATTCGTGGTTCCAAGAGGCTTCGAGGACTTGGGCATGATGTAGTGGACAGATGCGATGTAGCCATCCTCGATTCTGATGACTCGGTACCCTGCCATGTCGCGGCTTGCTGCCTGGGCTGTGCGAGTAGTTATTATCTTTGTTAGCTCCGTCTGCTCTAGCTGGTCTGAATGCCTGTGGCCGGCGAAGACATACCTTGCTCCGTGTCTTTCTAAAACCTCCACAAGCTGCTCCCTGCCTTCATCCATGAAGACCCACCTATCGTCGAATGGGTTATGGTGGAGCATGACTGCGATCTTCTGCCCTGCAGACGACGCAAAGTGCAAATCGCTATCGAGCCATTTTAGTTGCTCGCGTCCTATGACCCCGTTGTCTGACGGATGTGCTGGATGGTCGTACGTGTTGACCAAGGCAAAGTGCCACCCGCCCCAATCAAAGGAATGATATAGGGGGCCGAAATGGCGCTGAAAGTACTCGAATCCGTCCACTTCTCCAACGCGCTGCCCGTCATGGTTTCCCATCACGGCAAAGACGGGGAATTTGGCGTAACCGTCGAGAATATTCCACATATCGTCGAAGTCGCGATGGTATGTGTCGGCGTTGCTTTCCACGAGGTCTCCAAGAAGAACCACGAAATCCGGCTGGATAAGGTTGAGTTCCTCAATAACCTCAAGAAGCAGGGTGTTTAGAGAAGCGTCGGGGTCGTCGCCGGATGATTTCGGATTGTTCAGATGGATATCGGAGATGATCGCGAAAACAGAGTTTTCGGGATCGACTGTAGTTATGCTCACCGCGTTCGGCTGTCTGTCCTCCATAAGCAGTGTGTTTCCGCACAATGCGGACACTGCCAGGTCATACAGGTTGATCGGCGTATCCTCAGGGATTGTTGCCTCCATGCTCCACCTGCCATCCGGCAAGGCTGTGGCCTTGTGTGGGGTGAGAGAGATTGCGGAAGCCTCAGACGAACCGATCTTGGGGAAAAGCCGTATTTTCCATTCCACGCTAGTGGCGGATGTCGGACTATCTTGAACCGGAGAAATCACTTCTATGGAGAGCGTCCCTTCCGGCTTTACGAAGGCGGGCAGGGCAAGCTGGGGAGAGACTATTCCATATTCCCCTCTCGGCTTTGCCTTTGGCTGCTCAGGCGGAGCNNGAGGGATACTTCTCAGCGCCCTCAAGATCAGTCACGCGCCACAGATCCCCTGTGGCTACGTCGGCCATCCATATGTCCCATGTTCCGAAGTGATTTGACATGAATGCTATTTGAGTGCCGTCATTGGACCAGCGTGGGCAAACAGAGTCGCCCGAGAGCGATCCGGTCAGGCAGAAAGCGTTCTTCTCAGGACTCTCGTGATTCTCCGGATTCTCAAGAGACATGATCCATATGTCGAATCTGTTGCCATTTCTGTCTGATTGGAACGCAATCCTTGAACCATCAGGGGACCAGTCAGGGCAGCCATCATCCGACATTGATCGGGTGAGACGGATTGCGCTATCATCATTGACACTGCCGTCGAGGTCTATTCGCCATATGTCCCAGTTGCCGCTGCGGTCGGACTGGAATACGAGGCTCTTTCCATCAGGCGACCAGCTTGGATACGTATCATAGCATAGCCCATCAGTCACTTTTATGGGATCTGAATTGTCTGACGCGTTCNNGTGAGCTGGGAATGCTCATTCCCGCCCCGAAAATCGATGAGAAATAGATTTGTCTCTGTATTCTCCAGAGTGCTCCGAGCACTCTTCAGTTTTCCCATGGTGAACACGACGCCGCTGCCATCTGGATTCCAGTGAGAATGAACTCGGTCTACGAATGGGTATGAGGTGCTAGAGACCATGGTACTCAGTTGAAAGATGCCTTTTTTTGACATGTGGACAGGGTCGCCAACATTGTACCTGATCTTTGCGGCTCTCATTTCTGATTCCGCCGAGACCAGCTTCCTACTGGGATCGTCGGTGATGAATTCCTGAGCAGTGGGGCGGATGTAGTAGCCGCCGTGGTATGGCGGGAAATCCTGCCCCTGAACGAGCACGCCTGTTACTTTTGCGTAGGAGCCGTTTCCTAGATGGGATATGTCGAGACCATGATAGTTGTAGAATTTGACCTGCATCATGCCCTCGGCGTCCTCTATGTTTCCGTCGCGGCTTCCGTCGAGCCAAAAGCCTTGGGTGATTCCCTCGTCATCATAGCCGAAGAGCCTTCCTTCGACGGTAACGAGCTGGCCTTCGAGGGGTTCGGCTTCAGCGAAGGTTGGGTCGGTGGCGAGCCGAGTTGCCGGCAGATTCCCTATGATGTCGGAGCCGTGTTCGAGTATGACTATCTGGTCGGAACTGGAGGGCACAATTACCGTGGTGCCATAATCTGTGGTGTATCCTTTGATAGACACCTTTCCTGTAACACGAACAAAATCGCCCGCTTTTACCTGGGGAACGGTGGTTCCGGGGAGATACACGAGCGTGCCGAAAACGCGATCAGATGGTGTGACAGCTTTGGCCCAATCTGAGAGCGATACGGGTTGAGCTGGCCCTACGATCGCGAAGTAGTTCGCGGCGTTGTGCCACTTGCCTGTATCGATAAGCGCTGCTCCTTCAACCGTGACTACTTGGTCGATGAGAAGGGGTACCCCCTGTTCATCGCATTTGCGAAGATCGGCCAAGCCGACGATTGTGGCGTCGTCGTTGGCAGTGGCCGACGACGCTTCTGCCAGGCAAAAGCTTGGACAGCCCCAATGGGCTGGTCCTGTAGCGGCAAAGATGAGCAATATTGCCGAAAGTGCCAGCCTTTGAATGACTAGTCGTTTAGAACGTTTCATGCCACATTCCTCCCGTCTTGCTTGTGTTGGCGTGTGCATGGCGATGCATGCCTGCGTACAGACGCCTGGCTGAGCCGACAGCTTGGCGTTTGTGCGACTCTCGAAGATATAAGCGTATGGCATAGCTGCCAAGTTGAGCATATCAAGGACAGCCATTCCGGTCAATGTCCAAACAGGGTATGGTGTCTTGCAAAGCTGCTGAGCGTGCAGGCTTGGTCAGCAATGGGACGATGTGTCGACTCTATAGTTACTTCGAGCGTTGCACTAAGCAAGTTGATGTGATTCGAGTCAGCCCCGTTCCTGGTGGACAATGGGTCAAAATGAGGAAGACGCTCAATGTTTGTTTTTGGTGAGGTCTTGGGTTGATGTTGTGGGCAAGTTCAGAAAAACAAGGCCGTTGGCTATTGACACATATACTATGCGGGCGTATACTGTCAGTAGCAAATCCCTACTGATTCAGTAGGGATTACGCCGAACCAGGCAGAAGCAGTGTTCACATGTGAACAGCACGCAAGATTCGGTGGCGGTCGAATCTGCAGGCTATGTCAGGCGGTGACGGG
>MTKW01016803.1_pt1 | contig 13087 bp, 11 predicted proteins | sample 1042761 | NCBI WGS metagenome assembly MTKW01 (sample SAMN06205366, study PRJNA360243) | anaerobic digester metagenome | biome: Wastewater treatment plant; feature: Anaerobic digester sludge; material: sludge; isolation source: anaerobic digester fed with sludge from wastewater treatment plant ...
ATTACCCTCATGGGCTGCCGCTCCGTAATCACCACATGATCAAAGGCATCGGAGTCATCGGGCAGATCACAAAATGTATCCTCGTAGGCCTTCCGCAGCTGGTACTGATAGTAAGCTATCTCTACTTTCTGATATATAAAATAGCCGAGCAAAACAAGCCCGCAGCCGATCAGCAGTATGCCCAGCGCCTGCCAGAGCCTGATATACCCTTTCTTTCGAGGAACCCTCTCTTCATGAGCCATGTACAGATCCGGCTCCCTTTCATCTGGATTACTTTCCCAGGCTAATATTAAAGGGTGCAGCAGCGCCTGTCAATCATAAATTACAGCGACTGAATCTGATACTGCAGAAGTTTCATGAAGGCTTTGAACAGCCCCTCTCCCGCTGCGCTTTCCGGAATGACCCCCATCCTGCCGTGAATCGACGCGCTCTCTCTGATCAAGTCGGCAATATCCTCACCCGTGGTGATAATGGCTGCAGAAGAAGCATAGCTTTTGAGAGCCGACCTGCGCCTGAAGGAAGCAATAAATAGAGACAGCCTGCCGGCGCCCTCCATCTGCAGCGACGGTTCCGCTTCCCGGATATCCATGACCAGAAGCGCCCCGTAGCGGCTGCTCAGAGACAGAGCAACTTTTGATGCCTCTAGCGGGGGTGAAGCGGCCAGCACCAGATCCGGTCTCGGCAGCCGCCGGCCCTGTCCGGCGGCAAACCGGGCAAAGGCCAAAGCCTCACGGTGTTCCTCTTTCAAACCTGTTTGTTCCTTCATTCTGCCGCTCTGGTTGAATGCAACTATGGCCATCCCCTGCCGTTGCAGCAACCCGATCCGTTTATTTCCCAGGGGCAGCCCCAGCCCGGAGTTGCCCGAGATCACGGTGACATCATGCCCCCGCTCAACAAGGCGACAGCCGAGCTCATAAAAACGCCTTCCCGCACCGCCGCCCTCCGCAGCAAAGTGCTGATCGAGCATCAGAATATGCATTTTAGAATTGTCTCCATTTCCCACCAACCGGCTTCTATTTATAACAACATGCTTTATTCCATATGAAATCCGCTTTCCCTGCCAACTATATCAGCATTTAACGAAAAACGAGGTAAAAGTCAGGGCAGGTGGCGCTCATATATTGATGCCATTTCCTTCAAAACGCTTTCCAGTGAATAGCTTACCACTGCAGCCAGTCCGGCTTTCCCCATCTGTTCTCTTGAGTCCCTGTCCCTGATCAGCCTCTCAAGCGCATGAACAAGTTCACCTGCCCCATGAGGTGAAACCAGATAACCGGTTTTACCCTGTTGCACAAGGTCCCGCGAGCCCCGGACAGCTGTGGCTATCACCGGTTTTCCGCATGCCATTGCTTCCATGATGCACTTTGGGAGCCCTTCACGCTTCGAGGTCAGCACAACAATATCTGATTCATTGAGTATATGAGGTACATCCTCGCGAAATCCCAAAAAAATAACATGCCTAAGATTGTTCTTTTTAACCATCTCTTTACAGGGCCCTTCTGTGGCGCCCTCTCCAACCAGCAGCAGGTAAACATCATCTCTCAAGTTTTGCTCCAGTCCACGCCAGGCCTGCAGCAGAAGCCTGTGGTTCTTGTTTTTGCTGAATTCCGCAACGCAGGTCACCAGGAGCTTGCCTTCAGGAATGCCCAGCTCTTGCCGCACCTTGTTTGGAAAGCGATCTTCCCTGTATTCATTCAGATCCACGCCCACGCCGGGAACAAGATACAAATTTTTACCGGGAACAAAGCCCATGCGCCGGGCGTACCTGTAGTCCTCGTCGTTGATAACCACGAGACCATCAGTCCAACGCTCCGCCGTCTTTTCCGCATGATAATAAAGCATCCAGTGGTGCCACGGCGCACCTTTGTAAAAATGAAACCCGTGCGCCGTATAGAGCACAGCCCCCTGCCCCGTGGTTCTAGATAGACATCTTCCCAAAAAAGCGGGGATGGGCGTATGCAGGTGGATCAGATCAAAATGAATGGTTTCGAACAATTCTTTAAGCCGGCAGTATGCGGTAATATTGCCCGGGGAAAAAGGAGACCGGCTGAAAGGAATGTGACAGCAACTTACGCCCAATGCCTGGAACTTTCTTTTACCCCTTTCGGTAAAGACGGCAGCCGCAAAAACTTCATACCCCCTGTTTTGCAAAAAGCGCATAAAGGGCAAATGAAAATTTATAAGATGATTGTCGCCATTGGCAATAAAAATCACTTTCCCCCGCACTGTCTTCCCCATAATCAGTTCACCCGCGTTGTTTGACGATTTCTTTGTACAGTTTTTCATAACGCGCTGCTATAACCGGCAGGCTGAAATTGTCGGCGATCCTCTTCCGTGCCACTTTCCCCAGCCGGGCCCTGTTTTCCGGACCCATCTCGATGAGCTCTCTCCATGCAGCGGCCAGGGCGGCGGGATCCTGCGGTGGAACCACCCTGCCTGTATCACCGATGATCAAAGCGGAATCACCCACATCCGTTGCCGCGCAGGGCACCCCGCAGGCCATAGCCTCACCTATAGTGTTTGAAAAACCTTCTCCGTATGCCGAGGAGGAAACAGCTATATCCAAAGATGCATGAAATCGAGGCATATCGTCACGGCGCCCAAGCAAATAAAAATTGTTTTTCAGTCCCATGTTTTCTATCCATCCAACAAGGGACCTGTTTCCCCAGGTTATATCGTCACCGCAAAGCAAATAATGCACCCTCCAACCCATCTGTCTTAATAAACCCGCTGCCTGGATAAAGCACTTGTGATCTTTTTGGGGATCGAAACGTCCAGCTAAACCGATGATAAACGCTTCTCTGGCAAGTCCCAGTTTCTGACGGACTGAGCAACGCGCATCTGTATTGGGCTTGAATGATAATAGATCAAAACCGTTGGGGATTACAACCATTTTATTGACATCATAGCCCAGCAAAGCGTGGATTCGCTTTGACGCTTCAGAACAGCAAACTATACATTTAGGCACTCGCCCTGACAAACGGGCACAAGCGGATGCAGTCCATATTGTAGTACGCTTGCTGCTTTTTGGATCAAGATCGCTATTCCGTATTCCCCATAAGACAGGTATACCCCCGGCTATTTTGGCAGCTATGCCACCCATAAGATCAGCATGGTACATCCAGGTTTGGACCAGGCTGGGACGTCGCTTGCGCAAAAGATGAGACAGACGAAAAATAGCATACGGGTTGGGAATGCCCCGCTGCATGCCAAGAGCCTCTACGTGAACATTTAGAGACCGAATCTTATCCCCCAATGGACCGATATCTGTAAGTGTTATCACTTCGGATGCAAACAGATCCCCATCCATGGAAGAGAGCAACTTGTAAAGCATTGTTTCCGCACCGCCGGTGTCAAGACCGGTTATAATGTGGACTATTCTTTTAGGTTCCAATGGTTTATGCCTGCTTTAGATTTGATTTTATCCGGAAGCATCGCAATTACAGCGATAAGATAAACCCAAAGAAATTGCAGCGCGCAAATGCGCATTAAGCTGTCTTCAAAAAATTGGTGAAAGAGCAAACTGGCCAGAAGCACTCCGGAAGATAGAAGGATCAACCGGTCTTCGCAGTTATTAAACTGGCTTGATCCCCAATATATACCCAGAACAATACCGTAAAACCACAACAATAGAAAGACAGTGTAACCCGGAAGCCCCATTTCAGACAAAACCGTGAGATGAACATTGTGAGCGCCTTTTACCCACTCGACAGGCAACAACACAGCCTCATCCACAACGGCAAACCCAACTCCACCAACAGGTTTATCCATAATACTGGCCGTGATAGGCAGCCATGCTCCTTCTCTTGCATTTAACCCAACATCCACACGGTCCTGAAGCGCAGAGATTACTCCTTGCGGTATTAAGGGCATCACGATTAAAATAATAAGCAAGGCCAAAAAGACAATAGCAATCGCCTTTGAAATCCATGATATGGTTTTCTTAGCCGAAAAAAAGTAAAACAGGGGGCACATCAATACAGTTGCGCCAATTCCTGTCCTTGAAAAGGTAAGGCTTAGGGCAAGAAGCTGGACAGACATCCATATATAATACCTTGGCCGTTTCATCCTATCAGCAGCAAATTGAACATAGGTAGCCCATATCGATGCAAGCAGGACCAATGCAAGAGAATTTGGGTTTCCCTTCAGGGAGGATATTCTCCATAATGGTGGGTTCCCGTAAATTCTCTGGCCCAAAGCCAATGGGCCAAACTTTATCTGGCTGATGCTAATGCCGTCAACCACCAAGAAATTTCCCGCAAACCTGATTATCAAACCATACAGGGCCAAAAAAAACCCCAACCAGGCAAGAAATGAGGTTACTCTATGAAATGTCTCCGGCGCCTCCTGATCCATGAACACTATAAAAGTGATCAATATGCTCGGCGTGAAGATCAGTAGTGCCCTCTTTATAACCAGTTCGGGATATTCGCTCCATAACCCCGACAACAGAGCCAGAAGAAAAAGAATGAACCAGAGCAATAGCACAAAGCCCGTTGACCTGTTAAGGCTGATCCGCCCAAAATGGGAAAGCAATAGAGCAGCAACAATCAGGAATAGCACCATGACAACGCTCGTGTTGAAGGTAAAAAATAGCTTACCCGAAGCGTTCTTTAATTCAAAAATATAGGCAACGGCTATAAAAAAAACAAGAACCAAAGTAACAGTCGATTTGTTTTTTAAAATCTTGCGGGCACCCATCAGACCGGTATCCATTTGCCTTTTCACATCCTATAGCTGCAAATATAATTATTTTACATCACCCCTGTGTTTCCACGCAGCTCTTCGGTAGCGCAAAGAATCGGGTAAGGAGCGCAACGAGTCTATCACGAGCCGGGGCTTACACGCTGCCAGATATGCAGCCTTTCCGAAATGCCCAAGTTTCAGGGCGGCTCTGAATTCTTCATAAGGTTGCCGATTCTTCAGCTTCTGAAAACTCATTCTTATTAATTCGCGTTCATTTTCGGTAAAACCATCCTGTCCAAGCAGGCGCCTGTACACACCAATCTGGTGCCCCACCTTGTTTTTATCTGTGGTAAGTGATCCCGGAGTCAATCTGTAATAATAAAGCGATTGTTTGCACAAATGCAGTTTTAAACCTGTTCGGAAGAGGTTGCAGTAGAATTCGAAATCCTCTCCCATACGGCAATTTTGATCGTAGGCAAGTTTATGATTTTTGATATGGCTCAAAGGAATCAAGGGATGAATCCCTGGACAACCGATTTTAAAAAATCCTTCCAAATCGAGAGTAAGGTTTTGCTCATCGCAATGTAATTTGTGATAGAGGTTTAACTGACTGTCCCATGGTCTTAATCCAGCAGATGTGTTGAAACAGACCATGCGAACATCTGAAACAAAATAATTATCGCCCGCAGCTAAAACTATTCCCACCAGTTTGCTCAGTCTGTCGGGATGCCACTGATCATCCGCGTCCAACAAGGCAACCCACCTGCCCCTGGCAGCACCAATAGCAGTATTTCTACTGGCGCCTGGTCCCATATTTGTCGAATGATTGATCAGGTGAATTCGTGCATCATTAAAGGCGCTTATTACCGCTGCAGTCTTATCCCTGGAACAATCATTCACCACCACAATTTCATAATTGTGGTAGCTTTGCTTGAGGACCGATTCTATGGTCCCACCAATATAACGCTCCGCATTGAAAGCAGGGATAACAACAGAGACCAGGTTTCCAGGACACATTAAAGGATTACCTCCAGATATTCCTTGCAGATATGGCTGAATGAGAAAGCAAGCGCCCTTCTTTTCAAAATTTCCGTACTTACCGGAGAACCTAACGCGAAGACAATCGCTCTCGCCAACGCCTGAATATCGCCCACTGGTACAAGAGGCCCGTAGGCGCCATTATCTAGAATCTCTGCCGGCCCGCTGGGGCAATCTGTAGCCACCACCGGTGTGCCCAGGGCAATAGCCTGGATCAGCACATTCGGCAACCCCTCCCAGGCCGAGGAAAGTACAAAAACCGAGGATCGGTGCATGTAGGTAAAAGGGTTATCCGCATAGCCCAATAATACTGCATCTTTGTCAAGGCCCAATTCTTTAATTATATTTTCCAACTTCCTGCGCTCAGGCCCTTCACCCAAAATCATCAGCCGACTAACAAGCTGCCTCCTTACAATGGCAAAGGCTTTGATCAGCGTTGAAAAATCTTTAGCTACGGTTAATCTCCCTACGCCTAGGATTACAGGTATCTTTTTATTGACAAACCAGGGATGATATAGAGGCTTCTCCGCTTTTTGGGCAATGTACTCCAAATCAACTGGATTGTAAATCACTCTTACCTTGCCCGATGGTACTTTTACTGTTTCAACAAGATCATCAGCTACCCCTCTAGAAACAGCAATAATACTGTCAGCCCAGGGATAAAAATATCGCATCAGCCAAGGCATAAACCTGTCTTTTAAACAAAGGGCATTGGAGGCGCTTTCAGTAATCATGTTGGCTTCACGAATAGTCAACCTGATCGGTGCACCAGATAGTTTTTTTGCCCATAATGCCGCAATGTTAGAATGAGCAAGCGTAGACAATAGTGCTTGTGGCTTTTCTCTTTTGAGATATCTGATCAGACCGGGCAAACTTCCAGTTACTGATGAAGATTTCAAGTCAATCAACCTGGTATTATCAGGTAATTGTGAAAGATATGGTCCTTCTGCCCTCGCCAATACCAGATCAACGGGAAAACCTTCTTGCACAAAGCCATAAGCCAAGGTTAGCATAACCCGTTCAGCGCCGCCTCCGCAAAGTGAGGGACAATAAAGGGCGATTTTTTCATGTTTTCGTTGCATCAGAGCAGATCTCCCCAACCGCACCAGCCAACAATCTTTCAAATTGTTTTCTGTCTTTTTCAGAACCAATTTATTCGTATTGCGCCTTTTTAAAATGATATCACAATTTGTCCCCGGCTTTAAATGCCTTCTGGAAGTTACTTATTTTTTCCTGTAATAGAACCTTGTAATAATGTATTTCTTTTACACCAAAAAAATAAGAACATAACAGGTAAACAAGCAAACCACAAAGAATAATAACAAAAAGAATAGCTGCTTGTCTTGCATCAGATACCGAAGACCACAAAAAAGCTGCCCGGGCATTTAAAAACCACACCAGCAAACCCATAATTGAAGCAGCACCGGCAATCTTTCCCGAGCTTTTCAGCAGTCCGTCGACATCCAATCCGCCAATTTTTTTTAGAAACAGGTAAAAACCTACAAGAAATGCAGTAATTGCAGCAATGGAGGTGGCTAGGGCCAAACCCGCATGGGCCATGTAGCGTACCAATAGCAGGCTTAAAATTATATTTATTGCTACGCTGATAAAGGTTAATTTCACAGGTGTTTTTGTATCATGAAAACTATAAAAAGCACGATTTACCAGGCTGCTTAATGCCCAGGCTATCAAGCTAAGCGAGTAGTAGAGCAGAGCGATAGATGTCATAGACGTAGCATATTCATCAAAAGCCGCGCGCTCAAACAGAACCTGAATGATTGGCCTTCGCAAAATAAGTAAACCGACCGTTGCCGGTAGAAGAAGAAACAATATCGCTGCTGCAGCCCGCTCAATACATAATCTGAACTCAGCAATTTTGTTATCCACCGCCAGGCGGCTTAGTTGCGGATAGAAGACAGTGAGTACAGTAACTCCAAAAAGAGCATGGGGCATTGAATTGAGCCGGCTGGCAAAACCCAGGGCAGCGATGCTCCCCTCGGGCAAACCGGAGGCCAGTATCCGATCAACCAGCAAATTTATATCATTGCCGATGAGTCCGATCAGCACAGGTACAGTTAAGATAAATATTTCTTTAACCCCGGCATAATCAAAATCCCTGTTGCCCCATTTGATGATTTTTAATCGAAAAAGGCCTGGAAATAGTATAAGCAGTTGACTGGCCAGAGCAATCACAAGGGCCATCGCTACTGCAGTGATCCCATAACGGGAGCCAAAGTAGAGAATGGCAAAAATCAGGATCACATTAAAGGGGAAACCTACGGCAGCAGGCACCAAAAATGAACGATGCGAATGAAAGAAAGCGGTAATCACCGGGGCCAGGGCAACAAAAGGAATGGCCGGGATCATGATTCTGGCGAGCTCAACAGTTAATGCATAAGTCTCGCCGCTGAATTTGGGAGCAAGAATCCGAACCAGATGGGGAGCAAAAATAAAGCCCAATGTCGCGCTGGCCAGTGAAAGAAAAGCAACAGAACAGAAAAGTGAACCGGCCAGGGCTCGGGCCTTTGTTTTACCCTCCTGCAGATACCTGGTATAAACAGGTATGGTGGTAGCCTGCAAAGGGCCGAAAAAATTGCTGAACAATACTGTGGGGACACTCATGGCCACAAGATAGGCATCCGTTTGATAACTGATTCCAAATACAGCTCCAAGAGCCATCTCCCGCCCAAAACCCAGGACTTTACTCAAGATGGTCAATAATGAGAGCCAGAACGCTGCGGTGGCCATGGCGCGATAACCGGTCGAGCTATTTTTCTGCATCACTTTCAAAGAATCCACTGTACTGTTTTATNNTTGCGCCCGTCAATGAAAACCGCTTTGCGCATTAGCCCTGCGATGTGGGGCCAGGATTGCTGACGGAAATCCTCCCACCCGGTTAGCAGAACAAGGGCCTCTGAATCCCGGGCTGCATCTTCAACAGATTTCACATAGACAACATCATGTTCCGGATGAGCAGTTCGATATTTTTCCATGGCTACCGGGTCATAAACCTTGACCCGGGCCCCCATCTCCAGGAGTTCCCCGATCACATCGATGGCCGGGGATTCGCGAATATCATCTGTATCGGCCTTGAAAGCAAGTCCCAAAATGGCAATGGTGCTGCCGCGAACAACTTTCAGGGTTTCCTGCAACTTCTCCACAATTTTTTTCCTCTGCCGGCGGTTCACCTTGATCGCCGCATCAACAAGCGGCATTTCCAGGCCGTACTGTCCTGCAGTAAAAAGAATGGATCGCGTATCTTTGGGAAAACAGCTGCCGCCCCAGCCGGCGCCGGCCTGCAGAAAACCCGGGCCGATTCTTTGATCCAGGCCGATACCCTTGGCCACTTCACGGATATCGGCTCCCACCTTCTCAGCAACACAGGCAAATTCATTGATGAAAGATATCTTCATCGCCAGAAAAGCGTTCGAAGCATATTTAATCAGCTCGGCGCTCGTCGGATTTGTCGTAACCAGGGCAGGCAGCCTGTAATTTTCCGGACGGGGCAGCACCCGAGGCGGGATAAAGGTCTGCTCCAGGATAGGCGTATAGAGTTGTCGCAAAATATTGGCCGTCTTGACATCATCAACCCCCACCACAATGCGGTCTGGATATAATGCATCATGAAGGGCGGCACCTTCCCTCAAAAATTCGGGGTTGGAGGCAACGCTGAAGCATGCCTTGTGGCCGCGTTTCTCCAGCTCATCCTTGATCACCGTCTCCACCCGGCGCGATGTGCCCAGGGGTACAGTCGACTTATTTACAATAACCGGCGTCTTTTCCTCCGACATCAACCTGCCTATTTCTCGGGAGGCCGATTCAACATAGCTGAGATCAGTATCCCCGTTTTCCTTGGAAGGGGTCCCCACAGCGATAATCACTATATCAGAAACATGCAAACTTTCATCAAGTGCATCGCTGAAGGTAATATTGCCGGCCGACTCAAGCATTAGCTCCTTCAGGCCCTGCTCGTAAATAGTCGGCTCGCCGGATTGCAATTTTCTTACTACCTCCCTGTTCTGATCAATACAGTTGACCCGGTGACCCAGAAAGGCGAAGGCCAGACCTGTAGTCAGCCCCACATAGCCTGTACCCACTATGGTAATTGTTAAACTGTTCCTCATCACTCAATCACCTTTTCCGGTTGTTCTTTAAATGCCGGCAAAAAAAATTCACGAATAAAAACCAGACCCACAGCGGCAAGCAAGCCTGCCGCCGCAACAGCGACAACCTTCGGCACTTTGCTGGTCTGGATTGGAGTGCGGGGAACCGTCGCCTCATCAAGCAGGCTGACCTGTTTACCATCCATAATGCTGCCGATTTCAAAAATATAGGTTCGGGCAATTTGATCTGCAATCAGGGCAGATCTGTCGGGATCATTGCCCACAACAGATATTTCCATAATATTGCTGTCGCCGATATATAAAACTGAAGTGCTTTTCCTAAGTTGCTCTGCAGTAAGATCTAACTTTAGATCTGAAATGACCTGGTTTAGAATTCGTTTGCTGGTAACTATTCTAGCATAAGTATCATAGATTCTTTTGGTAACCTTATCATCAAGCACCAGACCCTGCTCACTGTCCATGCTATCCAGTACTAAAAGTGTAGTAGAAGCTGTATACATGGGTTGGCTAGTCAAGTAAAGGCCCACCGTTGTTGCAACAACTAGAATAAGTGGGACGATTAGAATCAATAACCAGTTCTTAGATAAAACAACCAAGACAGTGTAAAGGTCTACCTCTTTTTCCAATCTAAATCTGCCTCCCGCGAAGTTCTTTATAGTTTCCCATGGTAAAACCCTTGAATCTATACACAATCCTTAATAATTTTTTCAACATTTTTAAGGCCTAGCTTTTTAATTGTTCTACCTTCCGACCTAAAATCTCTCTTTAAAGCGGCACTAGCAATATCTATCAATGCTGTACATACCGGTGTGAAAATATTAAATTTATTTGCCAGAGATTCCATCAAAACAAGACCTTGAGATACATCCTCTGTTATATACCTTGAGTCAACTACATGCGGACCCTGTACTACCTTGGGAGAACGGGCATATTCAAAAAAAACAGACGTTGCATCCATGCTATCATCAAGTGTGTTTCTGTACTTACAGGCTTCAACATAGGTTAATTTGGGACAACCAAGTCTTTCTAGTACACTTATTTTTTCATCATCTAATTTCAACAAAATATTCCATACACTTGGGGTAAATGCCTCCCAGTACATGCAATAGTCTCCCTTGCTGTATTCGATGCGCGGGATGCTCATTACTGCGCCAACAGTATGAACTACAAGATTGGGATTATGTAAAGCAGCCTCTATAACTGAAGATACATAATTAAAACTGTACCCTAGCTGACTCATTTTACCTTCAATCTCCGTTTTATGGTTTACTGGATAAACACCAAGTGGGTTGCGTACATTTCTAAAAGACACCCTAATAGTACCTGGCTCAACTATGCGACAATCTATAGGAGAGCTTTCTGCTTCAACAATCGTTATATTATTGTTTCTTGAACAATGCTCAATAAAATAAGCTGTTGATAGATAACCCGGTTCAATTAATACTATATGACCATCTTTTAGAAAAGGAGCCATCCGTTTAATCAAACTTTCATGATAATTAGTCTGCACATAGATTATTATTAATTCAGCGTTCTTTATTAATGATAAATCCGTAGATACATTATTCAGGGCTACTGTTGTCTTCTTATCATTTTCAACTAAGGATATCAGGCCCTTCGAATCAATTAAGTGCTTGAAATGTGCCATGTGCATGGTCTTTGACGTTTTTATTAAAGTAACGTCATGACCTTTAATTCTTAAATCAGCCGCTACGGCACTGCCCCCGTTCCCCGCCCCCAAAATGGCAATCCTCATTTTTTACGCCACCTATCCCGTGGTTTTATTCTTTCTAATCCACTGTTCCATTGCCTCTTTTAAAACAAATTCCTGTATCCAGTACCTTCCTGGCTTAAAATGAAATCCACCGTCGTAATATTGGTAGAAACCAGGTACGCCCTCTACCTTTAACTGCTCACAAGTATCCACCCTTATAAAAACAGATGTTTCTATTACCTTGAATAAATGATCTCTCTTATCCTGAAGCATATCTACAGCCAGCATATCTGTATCTGGGAATAGCTCTTTTACCTTTTTTGCCAACAGGAGAGCTTCTACAGGGATTTCTTTCTTTTCGACAATACCTGCCCCTGATGCCCTGAAATCATTTGTTGGTGCATAGCGAAAATATCCAAAGTAGCAGTTGCCTATGATTATCACGCGTAAGTCAAAGCCATCAGTGGGCGTAAACTCCTGGAATATCACGTAGTCTTTCTGTTTTAGGTAAGACAAAGTCGTTCTTTTTCCAGAGTTAAATATATTGCGCACAAGCTTTCTGGCTTGCTTTTTTGTTTTTATTAAAGAAACACCCTGAGATGCCGAACTGATACTTTCTTTTGACACGATCGGGTACTCAATGTTGTTAACATAATCCATCGCCTCTTGATAGGAGTGCGTAACAAATGTTTTTGGACAGGGCAATTTGTGGATCTCTAAAAGCCATTGCTGTTTTATTTTCTCTTCATAAAACCAAAGAGCATCTACTTTGGGCAATACTTCTTTTCCAAGAAACCTGACAAGCAATTCTATTTTTGCTTTTGCCTCCACCAACTCACATGGAATGGAACTGGTTCTCCAAATAATTAGATCAAAATCCAACGACTTAACCCAAAAATCTGATCTGTGGGGATCATAATATTCATAAGGAATATTGTTCTGACGCAAGAATCTTTCGTATTTGGGCCAGTATGCAGTTTCCTCATTACTTTCCTGAACTAATCCAACAAATGGTTTAATGACACCTTCCGGCCAGTTGATTAGAACCTTGTCCGCTGTATAAAGATCATATTTTTTGACCGGTTTATTTGATTTTATTTTTTTATAAGTATTATAGATGGCCTGGGTTTTATCAAATAAAGAAATAAAATTGACCACCGCTGCTTTAATACTTTTGAGTTTGACTTGATTCAATGTCTTTGCCCCTCATATAAATACATCAAATACAATCCCTTATCAGTCAATTCACTTATCACTGTAATGAAAGTGTGTATCAAGCACTACCAGACGCTCTTCAAACCATGAAATAATCTGAGAAGTACCCGTTTCAGCAAGTGATGGCCGCCCGTCTTTTTCCCATCTTGCTTTCTTCGCAGCCCACATTTCTTCCGGAATTTATTATGATATTGCATTGCCCACTCTTACAAAGCAGCATATCAGAAATGAACATTATGATGCCTGCACCAGATTATAGGCCAGCCCGCTGATATCACCGGCCCCCATGACAATGATCATGTCACCGGGG
>MTKW01002517.1_pt1 | contig 13074 bp, 17 predicted proteins | sample 1042761 | NCBI WGS metagenome assembly MTKW01 (sample SAMN06205366, study PRJNA360243) | anaerobic digester metagenome | biome: Wastewater treatment plant; feature: Anaerobic digester sludge; material: sludge; isolation source: anaerobic digester fed with sludge from wastewater treatment plant ...
GGGCGATACGGGGTGGTCGTCGCCCCCGACGGGATCTCCGGGAACCTGATCTTTCGTACGCTCACGTTCCTTGGTGCCGGAAAGGGACATGGTGCACCTGTGGTAAATATCAGTAAAATTTTCGTGGATACGTCGCGCGCTTCAGCAAATTATACCAATGCAATAATGCTCGCGAAATCTCTAGTAGAATCACAGAAAACCAAGATATGACCGTTATTCTTTTTTTTAACTAATATCCGCCGCTTTTTCCAACTACCTCGATTCTTCGCTGGTATCGGGATGCTCTCTGCAGGCACAATCCCAATGGGAAAGAGAAACCCAAATTCTTGAGATAATCCCGAAATATTTAAATATTAACTCATACCTCTCTTTTTAGAGGTGGAATTAGATTATGGCAGATCTACCTATTGCTGCGGTTGTACGTATCGCAAAGAAGAATGGTGCTGAGAGGGTCGGCAGCGATGCTGCTGCCGCACTGGTTGCAAAGGCTGAGGCGTACATCGCCGAGCTGACCAGGGAGGCCAACAGGCTTGCCCAGCATGCGGGACGCAAGACGATCAAAGCAGAAGATGTCGAGCTTGCGGTTAAGTCCGCCTGATTCAAACGATCTCTCTTCTCTTTACGGGGGCCTTCGGGGTCCCCCTTTCCGGCCTGCTCCACCGATCGCGTTCTGTGCCATTCAGGATCTGGATGGGGCGAGCGGGTCGAGATACCGGGGAGGCCAGAGGCAGCTGATCCCGATTTTGGGCGGCAGATTCACCGCGACGGGTAGTGCATCATGTCACCCTATCGTCAAAGATTTTGACGTGTGAGGTGTAGCGCCAACAATCACACAGAGTGAGGAGAGTAGCCGGGTTTTGCGAGGTCTCCCCCTCCTTTTCAATATGCCGACATCCCCCGCCCCACCCCGGGCAGAGTGGAGAGTGGCTACAAAAGGCGCGAAGAGAGGCAAAAATACCCCCGAGGATCTCTCGAATGTGTGATTGATTATGAGCAGTCGGCACATCTGACCTCCAGAGATGCGGCCAGACGGTTGCCACCAGCGATTCCCGGGGCAGATTATGGTGGAGGTGGTGTGCACTTGCAAAGCTCCACCACCCCAGGGCTTAGCAAGCCCTGGTTCTCACAGAACTCCTTTGGTGCTCGGTACATCGTCGATCGAGGGATCGATCGCCACGGCCGCCCGTAGCGCCCGGGCAAACGCTTTGAACGCGGCCTCGCAGACGTGGTGATCGTTCCTGCCCGTGACCGTGATGTGGGCAGTGATCCCTGCTTGCATGCAGAGGCTGAAGAAGAAATGTTCGATGAGGTCGCCCGGGATCCCCCCCGGGCCCACCGGTGAAAATGCCCCCTCAAAGATGAGGTAGCCCCGGCCGCCCACATCGAGTGCCACCCGGCCAAGCGCCTCATCCATCGGGACGGCGACGTCGGCGAACCGGGTGATCCCCCGACCGTCACCGACCGCCTCCGCAAGGGCTGCGCCCAGGACGATCCCGATATCCTCGATCGTATGGTGGGTATCCACATCGAGGTCTCCGATCGCTCGGACGGTGAGGTCCACCCGACCGTGCCGGGCAAACGATGTCAACATATGATCGAAGAATGGTATACCGGTATTGATATCTCCCACCCCGGTGCCGTCGAGGTCGAGGGAGAGGCTGATATCGGTCTCCTTTGTGGCCCGGTGGACCTCACTCTTCCGCATGTGCCGCCTCCAGAAGATCTGAGAGCCTGGCTATCCCGGCATAGAGGGCCGAGCCCGGGACCGCTCCTGCCGCTCCGACACCCCGGAGCATCCGGATATCCTCGGCGCTCGATATACCGCCCGAGACCACAACCGGGATCCTCACCCGCCGGAGGAGATCCTCAACCGGGGTAAGCGCGATCCCCTGCTGGAGTCCCTCCACATCCACGTTCGTATAGAGGAGTGACCCCGCACCGAGGCTCTCGAACCGCTCAGCCCAGGCAAGGTAGCTCCCCGCCGGGCGCTCCCATCCTTCGATCATCACTTCGCCCTCCCGGGCGTCGATCCCGGCCATCACCCGTTCACCCCCAAACTCCTGGCCAAGCGCCTGGACCGTCTCCGGTGCCCTGACCGCAAGGGTCGAGAGGATCACCCGATCGACCCCGGTGTCAAGCCACCCCGAGGCATCTTCCACACTCCTGATGCCGCCCCCGAGCTCGACAAAAGCGTTCGTCTCACGGATGAACGTGCGGATCAGGTCAGCGTTCCTCTGCGCACGACCAAACGCACCATCGAGGTTGACGATATGGATACCGTCCGCCCCTTCCTCAAGCCACCGGTGCGCCCAGGCGGCCGGATCCCCGTAAAATGTCGCTGCCTCCGGCCGGCCCTGCACAAGCTGCACGCACCGGCCATCCAGAATATCGACTGCAGGATAGATCTCCATACTCTCAGCGTATGATCCGCTCGATAGGCATAACTAATATGTCCTTTGCGCCTGCCTGCTTCAGCTGGTTGATCAGCTGGTAGACCCGATCTTCTTTCACGACAGCATGGACGGCGACCAGATTNNCTCACGTCCGCCAGGGCGCCCCGGTGGACGTTCATCATCAGGTAGCATTGGCCCTTCGCGCTGATGACACTCTCGATGGCGAGGGTGAGTTCACCGATCTTCCCCCTCCTGGCTGTGAGGGCGGCGGGGTTTGCCACCAGGATCGTCGTGGAGGTGAAGATCTCCTCGACGACCCGAAGGTGGTTCGTCCGGAGGGTCGTGCCGGAGGAGGAGAGGTCGACGATGGCATCGGCTATCCCGAGATGCGGTGTCGCCTCGCACGCCCCCCCTACGGTCACGATCGTGACCGTGATCCCACGGTCAGCGAAGAACGAGCGGGTGATCGACGGAAACTCAGTCGCAACCCTTGCTCCATCAAGGTCGTCGACCGCCTCGATACCGGACTCCTCCGGCACAGCGACGACGAGGGTTGCCCTGCCGATCTCAAGGTCCAGGACCTCTTCGACCGCTGAACCCCGCTCCATGACCATATCCCTCCCGGTGATACCGAGGTCGGCGACCCCGCTCGCCACGTACTCCGGTATATCGATCGGACGGGCGAAGAGGATCTCTACGTTCGGGTCATGGGTCCGGGTGACGAGCCTCCGCTCGCCGCCCTCGATGAGGCGAAGCCCACTCCTCTCAAGTAGCTCGTTGACCGGTCCTGCTATCCTGCCTTTGTTTGGGATGGCGAGGCGAATGAGCCCGGCGTCCCGCTCCCTGTATGACCGTCTATCCATAGATTCTATCCGGATCTGCAAAGATCAGAACGTGGAGAGCTCTCCCCTGATGACCTTCTCTGTTATGGTGGTGATCTCCTCCAGCCACCCGTCGATGATCGCCTCGACATCAGACCTGATGGGCTTGATGGTCGCGCCCGGGTTTGTGAGGATCTGGGCGCTTGCCACATGCGGCCGATCGATCGGCTGGCCGATCTGGGAGAGGATGCGGATGTAGATCTCCTCGATCCCATCGACCTCTGCCACGCAGTCCTGTGCCATACGGGTCGCGAGGAGATTGTATATCTTTCCGACGTGGTTGATCGGGTTCTTGCCGCTCGTCGCCTCCATACTCATGGGACGGTTCGGGGTGATCAGCCCATTTGCGCGGTTACCACGGCCCACGGATCCGTCATCGCCCATCTCCGCTGACGTCCCCGAGACCGTCAGGAAGACGCTTGCGCTATCGAGGTCGTCGGCGGTGTTGATGGCGACGTTGACGCTCCTATCCGTGAACGTCTTCGCGACCGCTGCGATCTCCTCGGTCAGGATACGTTTCTGCTCGATGTACTCGGTGATGCCTGAACAGTAGCGATCCACAAACGCGATCGCGACGGTGAGGGTGATGGTATCGCCGTCACGCAGGCACATGATCTTGCAGTCCTGGCCGATGACCGGGTACCTGGGCCGGAGTTCTTCATCGATGAAAGCGGAGACACCCCTTACGATGCTCTCGGCCTCGCTGAACGGCGCATGTCCGACGCCGAACGATGTATCGTTTGCCCGTGGGATCTTTCCGTCGCAGGAGAGGAAGACGTCGCAGAGATCGGTCGACCCCATCCCCATCCGACAGTCGACGATGACGTCGCGGTCCATGTTGAGGTACGGGAGGATCCCCCGTATGTAGTCGCGTGCCGCCTCGACGGCGATCGCATCCGCCGGTATGTTCACACCATCAAAGATCTTGGTCGCCCTGCCTGATATGAGGAAGTAGACCGGCTTTGTTATCACGCCGCCGCCGAACTTCGGGATCGACTCCCCTGCCACGACCTCACCCTGATCGGTGTTGTGATGCAGGACGACGCCGCATTCCTCCAGGTATGCCCTGCTGAGCGCACGGCTGATCGACTCTGCGACGCCATCCGCCAGGCTGTCAGGGTGCCCACGGCACTTCCTCTCCACCAGTTCGACCCGCTGCTTCTCGATCGGGATCTGGTCAAGCCCTTCTACGCTGATGTTCCTGGTCATCAAATCCACCGTAGTTCTAAATTATTATAGAAGAAATGATTGCAATTCATATAACGATTTCTAACCGTCGCTCCTGATGCGGATGTCAGAGCGGATGCCGATCTTGCAAGCGCCATCCCTGAAGACACGCACCATACCACCGCTCTCGGAGACCGTGATGCCGATGGCCGGGATCTCGTAGGTGATGGACGCGGTTGCGCGATGCCTCCCCCCAAGGCCCCCGGGGAGGGAGATGCCCCGCCCGGTGACGTCAAGGTACCGCCCTGCCGATCGTATCTCGCCGCTCTTGTCGACGACAAAAACACCGTCCAGCTGGGCAAACTCCTTTACGCTCTCCCAATTATCCTTGTTCTTGATGTCCCGGAGGGCAGCAGGCTGCCCCTGGTAGGGGTTTAAGATCGCCTGGTGGGAATGTCTGAAGATCTCTTCGGGGTCTCCGATGATGAACGCTGTGCCGATGGCCCTCCCCTCCCTCCCCTCAACCGCGATCTCGAGGGCCAGCGTGAGGACGGCGTGGAGCACCTCGCGGGGGACGATATCTGAGAAGTCCTTGAGGTTGATGAAATTTCTTCCCTCTTCGATGTCATAGATGATGATGGCGTAGGGGAAGACGCCGATGACAAGGCCGCTCTCAAGGTTCCTCTGAAGATAGATATGGACGGCGGCATCCAGCATATGCCGCTCGCTCACCTCCAGTATGTCGTGCATGGTGAGATCCCTTAAGACGTCGAGCTGCAACTCCTGCACCCGTATTATCGGAACATCAGGCACGCCTGCGGGGGCCGGGATCAGGTCGACAAATGAGACGACCGCCCGGGCGCCGATCTTTGCTGCCACCTCACAGGCGGTAGCGAGCATCAGGTCACTGTTCATAACACCTCGCGAATCAGTCCCGGTATCTCCGACGGCCGGGATGCGACCGGGATCCCGAGGGCGGAGATACGGCGAACCTTGGAGCGTGCGTCGCCTTCGCCGCCTTCGATGATCGCTCCCGCATGACCCATCCGCTTCTCAGGGGGGGCGCTCACGCCGGCGATGTAGGCGACGACCGGGAGATCAGTCGACTTGACCCCTTCTTCNNGTGCTCTGGCCGATACCGGCACGGGTGAGTTCATCGACCACCTCGTAGGTGAGCGTGCCGCTCCGGGATATGACGCCGACCGTCCCCCGGGTGGCGAGGTGGGCCGGCATGATACCGAGTTTGCACTCCCCCGGCGAGAGGAGCCCGGGGGAGTTCGGACCGATGACCGTGCAATCGTGGAGCTTTGCGTAGGCGAGCGCCTTCATGGTGTCGTGGACCGGGATATGCTCGGTGATGACGACCGCAAGCTCGATCCCCGCATGCGCCCCCTCCATGATAGCGTCAGCTGCGGCCATAGCCGGGACGAATACGACGCTTGCGGTAGCACCATGCTCCTCCCGGGCCTCCCGAACCGTGTCATAGACCGGGACGCCGTGGACTTCCTGCCCGCCCTTGCCGGGCGCCGCCCCGGCGACGACACCCCGGCCGCCGACCTCGCGCGCGTAGTTGTTCATCAGCTCGGTGTGGAACCGGCCCTGCCTGCCGGTGATGTTCTGAACTATCACACCGAGGTCTCTGTCTCCGTAGATCATGGTGCCACCTCCATCGCAGCTCGAACTGCTGCATCCATGCTCTCGAGCATCCGGTAACCGTTCCCGGCGAGCAATTGCCTCCCTTCCTCTTCGTTCGTCCCGGCCATCCTGACGATGACCGTCGGTGAGACATCAGCGGCGATGATCCCCCGCGCTACCTCATCGCACCTGGTGATCCCACCAAGGAGGTTGACCACGATCACGTTCACGCCGGGCATGCTCGCGACGAGCCGGACAGCGTGCATCACACGTTCCTGGTCAGCACCGCCCCCGACGTCGAGGAAGTTTGCTGCCCGGCCCCGGTAGTACTCGATGAGATCGAGCGTCGACATCGTGAGTCCGGCACCGTTTCCTATGACCCCGATACTCCCGTCCAGCTCCACGTATGAGAAACCGTGCTTCTCGGCCTCACGTTCGCGCGCGGAGAGGTCCCGGTTGACCGCTATACCCTGGCGGGCGAGGGCGTTATCGTCGATGATGAGCTTTGCATCAGCTGCGTAGACCCCCTGCGGCGTCGTCACGAGCGGGTTTATCTCGGCGAGCATAGCATCCTTCTCCTGGAACACACGGTAGAGACTGTTGATCGTGGGGGCGAGTTCCTTTGGAGCGTCACCGAGGAGCTCGCGCATGAGAAACGGTGGAATGTTCCGGAGAAGCGGCGATACGATGACCCTGCGGACGGCCGATGCTGTGCTCTCGATCTCAACCCCTCCGGCATCGGCGAAGAGGATCACAGGTTGCCTGCTCGACCGGTCGACGGCGATGCTGACGTAGTACTCGTGCTCGATCAAGAGCCTCTCCTCGACGAGGATGCTCCTTACCGGAACGCCTTTGATATCGCGGGAGAAGAGCTCTCGGGCGGTCTCGACTGCCGTCGTGTCCCCGGCAAAGAGGACACCGCCAGCCTTCCCCCGACCTCCGACATCCACCTGAGCCTTCATCACCATGGCATCGCCGACCTCTGCCAGGTGTTCCGTAACCTCCTCCGGCGCCCGTATAAGGACCCCCTTCGGGACCGGAATGCCGTACTTTGAAAAGATCTCTTTTGCTTCGTATTCCAGTAGTTTCATGCTCGCTCTCCCAGTTCAAATCCGCGTCTCAGTGCTCTTGAATTCAGGCTCTCGGTGCCCTTCGGGACGCTATCGAGCACAGCCCGCTCGATCGCCTCCCTGCTCACGATCCCGGTTATGGCCACGAGAGCTCCCATCATGACGATGTTTGCCACGATCTCACGACCGAGGTTCTCTTTTGCCTCCGTTGTCGCCGGGACCTCGTGGTAGCGGCATGCCGGGCGAGACCTGACGAGGTCCGCATCAAGGACCATGACCGCATCTTCCCGCGCCAAAACTCCATACTTCTCAAACCCCTGCTGGGACATGATGACGTAGATGTCGGGGTCCGTCACCGCAGGGTAGAGGATCGGTGCATCGTCGATGATCACCTGCCCCATCGACGCCCCGCCCCTGGCCTCAGGGCCATAGACCTGGGTCTGGATGGCATACGCGCCGTCGTAGAGCGCCGCCGCCCGTCCAAGGATGACCGCGGAGAGGATGATACCCTGCCCGCCGTAGCCTGAGAACCTGACCTCATGCCTCATCGTCTCACCCCCATAGCCGGCCTCTGCCGCCTGATCAGCTCCCCGATGGTGAACGTCCCCTCCGGGACTTCCGCCCCTTCCAGAACGAGGCGGTTGTACTTCGTGACGAGCATCGCATGGCCCTTGAGGTACTCGATCATGGCTGGGATGCTCCGGAGCCTGTTGTGGCGGCCGAAGTTCGTCGGGCACTGGGTTCTCACCTCGATAAAGGCGAGACCCGGTGTCCGCATCCCGGCGGCGATCGCTTTTGCGAGCTCCATGACGTGGTACGACGTCCAGCGAGCGACGTAGTTCGCACCTGCCGCTACAGCGAGTTCCGCAAGGTCGAAGGCCGGTTCACTCGCCCCGTACGGCGTCGTCGTCGAGAAGGCCCCCTCCGGGGTTGTCGGGCTCCCCTGCCCACCGGTCATGCCGTAGATCTGGTTGTTCATGCAGATCACGGTCATATCCACGTTCCGGCGGCAGGCGTGGATGAAGTGGTTCCCGCCGATGGCAGCAAGGTCGCCATCGCCGGTGAAGACAACGACGTTCAGGTCGGGTCGTGCCATCTTCACGCCGGTGGCAAACGCCAGCGCCCTCCCATGAGTGGTGTGGAGTGAGTCGGCGAGTATGTAGCCCGGGGCACGGGATGAGCACCCGATCCCCGATATAAAGGCTGTTTCGTCCTGTCTCCAGCCCATCTCCTCCACCGCCGCGAGGGTGCAGTTGAGGACCGTCCCGTTGCCGCACCCGGTGCAGTAGATGTGGGGGAGCCGATCCTCCCTGAACCAGTCAGGCGCGATCATCGGTGCGCCTCCAGAGCCTGCAGAAGCTCGGCGGGGGTGTGGAGTTCTCCCCCGAGTTTCGGGATCGATATGACCGGCTGATCGACGTGACGCTGGACCTCCCTCACCATCTGCCCCATATTCAGCTCCGGCATCAGGAAGACCTTCGCGCCGGAAAACTNNTGCATGACCTGCTCGACCGTCCGGGACGGCGGGCCGTAGGTGATAAAGACCGTCTCGGCATCGGGGTTTGTGACCTCGTAGTCGGCAATATCGTGTCGCGCTGACTCGACCTTCGAGACAAGCCTGCGCACGAGGCGGTCATGCGCGAGGGGGTCGGTCGTGTCGGGGTAGCCACGCTCATCGTGGGTGAGCCCGGTCACGTGGATCGATCGGCCTGACCCAAATGGCGCAAAGCCCGGGACGCCGTCATCACCGGCCTCGAAGGGAAGTGAGTCTTGTGCAAGGGGAGCCGGGGGGGCGGTCTTGACCGAGTCGGGGATGGTCACCCGCTCCCGCATATGGCCGACGATCTCATCGGACATGAGAAATGTGGGAACCCTGAACCGGTCAGCGAGGTCGAATGCCTTCACCGTCAGGTCAAACATCTCCTGGACCGAGTTCGGGGTGAGCGCGATGGTGCTGTAGTCACCGTGCGATCCAAACCGGCACTGGAGCATATCGCCCTGTGCCGCCCGGGTCGGCTGGCCGGTGCTCGGACCTCCTCGCTGGATGTTGACTATGACGCACGGCGTCTCGGTCATGGCCGCGTAGCCAATATTTTCCATCATCAAAGAGAACCCTGGGCCACTCGTGGCGGTCATGGCCCTCGTGCCCGTCCAGGAAGCCCCGATCACCGCGGCGATGCTTGCGAGCTCATCCTCCATGGATATGAAGACGCCGCCGACCTTCGGGAGCCTCCGGGCCATGGTCTCGGCGATCTCGGTCGATGGAGTGATCGGGTAGCCGCCAAAGAATCGGCATCCGGCGGCGATCGCACCTTCCGCACAGGCGGCGTTCCCCTGCATGAACTCGAGCCCGCTCAAAACTCCACCTCAACCTGGTGAGGTTCAAACGGCTTCTCCCTGACCCAGGAGATCGCCTGATCAGGGCAGATCATGTGGCAGACGCCGCAGAGTACCCGGCCATAGAGGGACTGTAGCCTGCAGTTCGGGCATCGCTCAGGGCGATCGAGGACCGGGGCGACGACCCCCCGGCTGTTGAGTTCAGTTCCTTCCTGAAATATCCTGTATGGGCAGACCAGCACGCAGAGGTTGCACCCCTTGCAGCGGCTTTCATCGATGACGAGTTTCATGGGGCAGTACCCTGCTTGATATTGAATTGCTGATGAAATTGTGTTTTCGCTTTCTCGTGCACGGCTTCGAAGAGATCGCCACCGTGTGCGTCGATCCCAACCGTCAACGGCAGGCGGTCGACTTCGACGATCCAGATCGCTTCGGCCATTCCGAGATCTTCAAAATAGACGCCTTCAAGGTTCATGTGCGCAGCGGCGAGCGCGGCGCACCCCCCTGTGAACGCAAGATAGACGGCGCGTCCCCGGAGCTGTTCGACCACCTCTGGCCCCATACCGCCTTTCCCTATGAGAGCACGGATACCGGCATCGATGAGGAACCCGGTGAGTGCGTTCATCCGCGCGGACGTGGTGGGCCCTGCGACGACGAGCTTTCCATCCTGCACCACCGGGCCGCAGTGGTAGACCACGGCTCCTTCAGGGGTGAAGGGGATACCTTCCTCCATCATCCGTATATGCGCCTCGTCCCGGGCGGTGTAGATCGTCCCGGTGAGGGTCACCCGGTCACCTGCCCGGAGATCGAGGACCTCAGCACCGAGCGGTGTTACAAGATCGATCATAGGTGGACCTCCACGGTCGCCCGACGGCAGGCCCAGCATTGTACGTTCACCGCTACCGGGAGAGAGGCGGTGTGGCAGTCAGCACGCTTCACCTTCACGGCGAGCACGGTCGTGTCCCCTCCAAGCCCCATTGGCCCGATACCGAGGGCATTGACCGCATCGCATATCTCCTGCTCGTACCCATCCATGGTGTCGACCGGGAGGAGGAGAGCCTCCTTTGCAAGCGCGGCTGCTCCATCAAACGTCCCCCCGATCCCGACACCGAGGAAGACTGGCGGACATGGTCTTCCCCCCGCGACGAGCATCGTCTCGGCGACAAACCTCGGTATATCGGCTGCCTGCGAAGGGAGGAGCATACCAAGCCTCGACGCATTCTCAGAACCCGCGCCCTTCGGGAGTACAGTCACCGTAAACCTCTCCCCGGGCGTCACGTGGACGGCCGGCATACCGAGACCGACGTTATCCCCGGTGTTTCTCCGGGTGATCGGGTCGACGACGTTTGGGCGGAGCGGAACTGCGACCGTTGCCCGGCGCACCCCTTCCCGCACCCCGTCATAGATGGCGGATGAGAGCGGTATATCGGGGGGGAGGGTGATGTAGACCACCGGCACACCGGTATCCTGGCAGATAGGCACCTGGCGCTCTTCAGCAAGCGCAACATTCTCAAGGATCGTAGCGAGTTCGGATCGTGCGCCCTCGTCGCTCTCAACCTCGGCCGCCCTCTGGAGCGCCGCGAGCACGTCGGGGGGAAGCCGGATCTCAGCCTCAGCAAGGGCTCTTTCTGTAGCATCTGCCAGCGCGTCTGAGAGTGCCGGATTGATCATCATTACTACTGGTAGGAGGAGAACATAAATATCTATATTCCCGCAGGTACCAGGTATGCCGCCGGTGGGCCGGTCGATTGCGAAAAAGGGTGGGCGGAATGCGAGGCCTTTACGCTTCTGCTACCCGCTCCTCGACGATCCTTGCGGGGGTCGGGAGCTTATAGATGGCGCGCTGAAGAGCGGCCTTTGCCTTATCGATGTGCTGGGGGTTTACCCAGACGGAGAAGACCTTTTGACCGGGCTGGACCCGGGCGGCGGTGCCGACGGCCTTCCCGAAGGCGCGGCGCATGCCCTCAGAGACACGGTCTGCCCCTGCACCGGTTGCCTGCTTATTCTCGCGGAGAACGTGGTGGGGGTACGTCCTGAGTTTGAAGTGATAGTTTGCTCTTCCTACCCCTTTGACGAGCTGCCGGTTGACGCTGATACGCGAGGCTTCAAGGGCGCTGTGGCGTATCTGGCAGGCTTCCTCGACGACGACGGAGAGCTCGACGGGGAAGTCCTGGGTGAGGTTGCCCATATCAAACTGTACAATCTTACTGCCCGGCACGCCGCCCATGTATTCTCTGCGTGTATATGCCATTTTTGCGAGGTTTCTGTACATCTTCGCTGGTTTTCGTACCATCGTTAAAAACTCCTGCCGATCTATGAGTGCTCTATAAAATGGGGATTTTCCCTAATAAACCTTACCCGATAGCTACGGTCTAATTGATCATCTCAAGCACCCGCCGCCGCACCTCCGCGAACTCGGCATTGGTGCGATCCCGTGGCCGGTCCCAGGGGATGGAGATGATCTCACGGATGGTTCCCGGTCTCCGGGTCAGTACGATGATCCGGTCGGCGAGGTAGACCGCCTCGTCGACGCTGTGGGTGACGAAGATGATCGTCTGCCTCGTCTCCTTCCAGAGTGAGAGGAGTTCTTTCTGCATCCGGTTCCGCGTCTGGGCGTCCAGCGCCCCGAAGGGTTCGTCCATGAGGAGGACGTCGGGGTCGTTTGCGAGCGCTCTGGCTATCGCCACCCGTTGCCGCATTCCACCTGAGAGCTCGTAGGGATAGGAATCCCGGAACTGGGAGAGGCCTACCATATCGATGTAGTGGTCCGCTGTCTTCCGGCACTCGTCCTTCTTGAAGCCTTTCATCTCGAGGCCGAAGGCGACGTTATCGATGACCCGGCGCCAGGGGAAGAGGGAATACTCCTGAAAGACCATCCCCCGCTTCGGGTCCGGGCCGGTGACCTCGTGACCGTCGACCGCCACGCTCCCCGTTGAAGGGGTCTCAAGCCCCGCGATGATCCGGAGTAGCGTCGTCTTCCCGCACCCCGACGGTCCGACCAGGCAGATGAACTCCTCGTCCTCGATCTCCAGGGTGACGTCCTCGAGCGCCTGGGTGACGGTGCCGTCATCTTTCGGGAAGGCTTTGCCGAGGCCCTGGATCGAGACATCGCCCATCCTATACCACCTCCCCGGCATGCCACCGCAAAAGCCGCCCATCAACGTAGTTTCGGAATATGCGGTCGATGATGAGGCCCGTAAATCCGAGGATCATCATGTAGACGACGACGTTGGGCATCTGGTGGAGATAGAAGTTATGCCAGAGCTGGTAGCCGAGGCCGTAGTTCGATACGCCGAACATCTCAGCGCCCACGAGGCACATCCATCCAACGCCCATCGCAATCCTGATCCCGGAAGCTATCGCCGGGATGGAGGCGGGGAGGGCGACATGGCGGATCAGTTCAAGTGAGGTGTTGCATCCGAGCACTTTCCCCGCTTCGACAAAGACTCTCGGGATGGATCGAAACGCAGAGTAGGTCGCGGTCAGGATCGGGAAGAAGGCGCCCACGAAGATCATGAATCCCGCCGCCTGAGTGGTGAGCCCAAACCATATGATGGCAAACGGTATCCAGGCAAGTGGTGGGACGGGGCG
>MTKW01016252.1_pt1 | contig 13069 bp, 10 predicted proteins | sample 1042761 | NCBI WGS metagenome assembly MTKW01 (sample SAMN06205366, study PRJNA360243) | anaerobic digester metagenome | biome: Wastewater treatment plant; feature: Anaerobic digester sludge; material: sludge; isolation source: anaerobic digester fed with sludge from wastewater treatment plant ...
CAAGGTGCACACAAAATGCTCGGTGCCTTCACCCAAGCATCCTACCTGCACACAAAGGGCAACCTGCTCGATGTGAAACGCTTGAAATCGATGTTCAGGCACCTGACGACCACAAGCCCGTCGTACCTCTTGCTTGCATCCCTTGATGCTGCCAGAAGACACATGGTCCTTCAAGGAAAGGATCTGTTGCAGCGTGCCCTGGACCTTGCGGAGTACCTAAGGGGGGAAATAAACCAGATTCCTGACCTTTACGCTTTTGGTGAGGAGATCCTGGGGAAACCCGGAGCCCACGGTCTCGACCCCACCAAGCTTACTGTCACCGTACGAGAGCTCGGTATCACCGGCTACCAGGCGGAAAGGTTCCTTCGCCGCGAAAGAAACATCCAAGTGGAAATGTCCGACCTTTACAACCTTCTAGTCATAGTCAGCTTCGGCAACACGGAAAAAGACGCAACATCCCTCGTGGACGCCCTTAAAGACCTGTCCTTACGTGCTCGCAAAGGAGGGATACCCAAACACAAAACCATCGATCTACCGCAACTGCCGCCAGCACCTCCTATGGCCATGACACCGAGGCAAGCAGCGACGAGCCCCTCGTTGAGAGTGCCCACAGGCCTTTCCAAAGGGCGCATCAGCGCCGAAGTTGTCACGTGTTACCCCCCGGGCATACCCATCCTGTTTCCTGGCGAAATCATCAGCCCTGAAACCCTCTCATATCTTCAAGTAATGAAGCGTTTGGCCTTCGGCATCTCGGGTCCTGAGGACATTTCGTTGGAGACGTTGAGGGTGGTTAAGGAGTGAACGACAATTGTCCCTTCGGAAACGACCCTGTACCGGTGGCTCAGGCACAATGAAAGCAAAGCTACTGAACACTTGGCCTGAGCGCCCGCTTCACCGCGGGGAGGATAGGGTATCCCTGTTGTGCTTTGAATCAACTGTCCCCATCAACAGCGCGACCGTCGGATGCCTCACGCCCATTTATCCCCGAGAAGCCAGGGGGCCAGGCAAGGCCTACAAACAGACCGTCATTTTCAACGGATTGGATCTTGCTATGGCGGAGGACAGGATTCTCGTAGCGGACGGCCTCATTGACTACTACACTGTGGAAAAGCGAGGGGACTCAGCCCACATAGTAATTATCACCGAGCATCCTGTTGGGGCTCGCTTCGTGGAAAATGACCCTCAGGAAGGTCCCCCTTACAGAACCTCCTTTTCTTTCTCACGGAACCACCTTCACCGTCTTTTTGCAGGAAAAGTGATAGCGATCGATCCTGGTCACGGCGGGCAGGATACGGGGGTTCGGGGTCCGGTGGACCTGCTTGAAAAGGGGATCGCCCTTGAAATAGCCCTGGAAGCACGGGACTTGCTCCTCGCATCGGGGGCCTCCGTTGTTTTGACAAGGGAAAAAGATGAATTCCTGGACGATGACGACAGGAACAGGATAATCACCGGTGCTGGTGCTTCACTGTGCGTTCAGGTGCATGCGTCCGGGGAACCCCACCCCCTTGAAAGAAAGTACCACACGTTCGCGAAAGCAGGTTGTTCCCGCTCTTTGGACCTGGGTCGGCACCTTTCATGGGCGTTCGAGCAGCGGATGGGCACACCCATGTTGGGAGTGGAAGAGCTTCCCGAGATCTCCTGGTGCGGCGTTCCCACCGTGAGAGTTGAACCGCTGTGCCTCACTTACTTTGCCGATGAGGCGAACTTCCGGGCTCCTTTGTTCAGGAAGCGGATGGGGCAGGCAATTTACAACGGGCTTGCCCGGTACTTTGCATGTTCCGATGAGACACCCTTTCATGGATCAAGCGGGGAAGAAACAGAGATCAGGAGGGATCAGACCCTCCTCCCCAAAGCAAGCAAGGAAGGGGCACAAGTCCTGAGGGTTCGGACCCACCTAATCACCAAGGAGGACTCCCCCTTGGAGTTTGTGAGGACCTACACAGAGGGCATAGCTGAAGCGGGGGACACCGTGGGCATCGCGGAATCTGTCCTGGCCATTATGCAAGGTAGGGCCGTGGACCCTCATACCGTCGTGCCTTCTTTTTTGGCAAGGTTCATCGCCAAGTTCGCTCACCCCGACGCATCGATCTCAGCGCCAAGATCCATGCAAATGGCCATCCGTGAGGTTGGAACCCTCAGAATATTGGCGGCGGCGGTCGCTGGATCCTGGGGCAAAATTACAGGCAAACAGGGTCTTTTCTTCAAGGTCGCCGGGCACGAGGTAGCGGAAATCGACGACTCAGGGGGCACCATGCCCCCGTACGACAGAAGCATAATACTGGGACCCAAAATGCCCAATCAGGTTGCCAGGCAGATCTGGAGGCGTACGGGGCTGCGTGTTCTCATCCTGGATGTGAACGACAGAGGCTCCGTCGACGTGTTAGGATCGAGCTTGCCCCTCACCCAAAAACAAGAGAATGCCGTGAAGGAACTGTTGAGATCTAACCCGTTCGGAAACGACGACCAAAAGACGCCCCTGGTAATCATCAAAAATCTGCCTGCCTGAGAAAAACCCGACTCAAACGCTATTAGGCAGCGAAGAGTCGTCGTCTTTCCTGAAGGACGGCACCATAAGCTTCAAAATCCCCACAAGTTCCTCTTGTCCGTGGACGACACCGCTCTCGTTCCCGGATCCGTGGGCTAGCACCGCCGCGGCTGCCGTCTCACGAAGCACATCCTCATCGTGTTGTCCCACAACTCCGTGAAACAGCCTGAAGGGGTAATCTAGGGGAAAACAAAGTCGTTCCAGCTGCTGCAGGTGCCTTAAACAGGATTCCACGGGGACCATGTTCTGCTTAGCCACGTAAATTTTGGAGTGATGGGTGGCTGTCACCCCTTCTTCGGCAGTGAGCATCTCCTCAAACAGTTTCTCCCCGGGCCTGATTCCCGTGTAGACGATGGGGATCTCCGTGTGGGGGACGTAACCTGCAAGCCTTATCATGTTCTCCGCAAGATCGGTGATCTTCACGGGCGCCCCCATATCGAGCACCATCACCTCTCCGCCGTGTCCCATGGTACCGGCCTGCAACACTAGCAAGACGGCTTCCTTGATGGTCATAAAATACCGGGTCATGTCGGGATGGGTGACCGTGACAGGCCCCCCTCTCTCTATCTGCTCCTTAAAAATCGGCACCACGCTGCCCCTTGAGCCCAGGACATTCCCGAACCTCACACAGACAAAAACGGTGTCATCGGACAGTGAGCTCATCAACCTCACAACGTTTTCCCCTACCCTCTTGGTTACTCCCATGATGCTCGTGGGGTTCACAGCTTTGTCCGTGGATATCATCACGAACCTCTCCGTCTTGTGCAAAAGGGCTTCCCTCGCAACGTTAAATGTGCCAAAGACGTTGGTTTTCACCGCTTCCTGCGGGCTCTCCTCCATCAGGGGCACGTGTTTGTGTGCAGCCGCGTGGAACACGTACTGGGGCTGGTGCTCGGCAAAAACCTCTTGAACCCTCAGCAGATCCCTTACGTCTGCGATGGCGGTCACGATCTCCACCTGAGGAAACTGGTGTTTCAGGCGCCTGTAAACGGAAAACACCGAATTTTCTCCGTGACCCAACGCGATGATCTTCTTTGGGCCAAAACCCGCCACTTGCATGCAGATTTCCGAGCCTATGGAGCCCCCGGCCCCCGTCACCAGCACCGTTTTCCCCGCAATGCTCGCTCGAACCATACCCGTATCTATTTCTACCTCATCCCTGCCCAAAAGATCCGCGAGGACAATATCCCTTATCATGTCTACGTGGAAACTTTCCCCCAAGTGAAGCAGGTGAGGAAACACTTTAATCTTTACCCCAAGCCCTTGGCAGACCTCTATGACTTGCCTGACCACTTCGCCGGGCGCGCTTGGCATGGCGATGACAACCTCTTTCACCTCGTTGGTCCGGACAGCTTGGGGAATAATCTCCCGGCCTCCCAGCACTTTTGCCCCGTAAATGGAGGAGCCGAACTTCCTGTAATCGTCATCTATGTAGCCAACTATCTCCCGTTTAGGCACAGACGGCTTTGCCAGCTCTCTCCCCAAAATGGCACCCGCGTCTCCAGCCCCCACGACCAACACACGGATAGCTTGGTCCCCCCTGCCCGCAAGCTTCTGTGCCTTTTGTCCGAGACGGATGGCCAGTCTGACCGAAATGCGCGAGCCTCCGATGAACACGAAAACCAACACGCCGGCGATGACCACCACAGTCCTTGGAAACGCGGGGTTACCGAAACGGTGCATTATGAGGAACAGGGTCAAACCGGACAAAGCGCTGCCTGAAAACGATGCTAGAAGCTCATCGACGCTAGCGTAGCGAAGACTGCTCGTGTAAAGGGACAGGGCGGCAAAGATCCCCACGGACACCGCTGTGAAGGGCAAAGCCACGCGAAGATAATCCCTCAAGTACGGGTCGGGAATCTTGCCTTCAAACCGCAAGTACAGAGAAACGAGAACAGCACAGTTGAGAAGAACGGAATCCGCGATCATCAAATAGAACTTTCTGATATTCCCGTTGGGTGCCACTTTCAACTACTCCCTTTTAGCATGTTCGCATTGTGTTACGGGGGGGCACTTAAAGCAGGGGCAAGCCTTACCCTTGCCTTATCATAAAAGTCGAGATCGCTGTTGGAGGCAAATGCCAGCGCTTCCATGAGACATACTCTGTTGTGGGTGGGGCTCAAAATACAGGGGGTGAGATGGAAAAACGCAACAGCAACACCGCGCCGTTCGGCCTCTTTGACTGCAAGCGTGCTCGCGGTTTCTCCCCACATGAAGCGGGCACCCATCAAAGCCCCCAGACGAAAGGCAGCCAGGCCCAGGACTTTGTCCCCAAAGACTAGATCAGCGGGTGGGACGTGCGGGTTTGCCAAAACGCGTGTAGCTATCTTCAAAGCAGGTACAATACCCCTACCTGTTTCTTCTGCTAGCACGGAGCCCCTGCACACAAGCACTGCGGAGCTGCCGCGGCCCACTGCCCGCCGAACACGCAGGAAACCTTCAGATACCTCAGACATAAGCGAAAGCCAATTGTCCCTACCCATTACGCAACAAGATACCACCTAAACATCACAGTGCTCGCCAAGATATGTAACGTGATGACACTACAGTCTTGTTTCTCCGTTTTCTTCTAGAATCCTTCTGAACCTTACAGCACTCCTTGCCCTTGTGCAAGCCCTCAAACCCCTTAGGCTGTATACTGTTTCTAGGAGGTAGGCGATAATGTGGCCCAAAGTCATCATACTTGTGGACGCCGACGCTTTTTACGCCTCGGTAGAACAGAGGGACAACCCCCAGTACAGGGGCAAACCCGTTATTGTCGGGGGGAAGCCGGGCCAAAGAGGGGTGGTGTCCGCCTGCTCTTACGAAGCGAGAAAGTACGGCGTACACTCTGCAATGCCCATCTCCCGAGCTTACAGATTGTGCCCCCACGGCATCTACGTTGGCACGAACATGGATAAATATCGGGCGGTGTCATCGGAGATGTTCGACATTTACAGGAAATACACCCCTTTGGTTGAGAAAGTGTCCGTCGACGAGGGTTATTTGGATGTGACCCCCGCGCCGGGTGTGCAGATCGCCCAAGCCATCAGGGAAGAAGTCAGGGACTCCCTAGGCATCACCGTCACAGCCGGGGTGTCCTACTGCCGCTACCTTGCGAAGATCCTGGCAAGCCAAAGCAAACCCGACGGGCTTGGGGTCCTGGCACCTGAGGATGCAAAAGGATTCTTACACAGTCTTCCTGTGTCAAAGCTTCCGGGAATAGGTCCCAAGACCGCCAACACGTTGAGACGTGAGGGCATCAACACTGTGGGCCAACTGGGGAGCATGCCCCCGTCTTGGTTTGAAACCAGGTTCGGAAAGACAGCCCCAAGGATGATGGAGCTTGCGGCAGGCGTTGACCCCACCCCCGTAAACCCCCAACAGCAGGTCAAATCCATAAGCGAGGAAACCACGTTCCGGGAAGATCAAAGCGAAACGGAATCGCTCCTCGCGGTCTTGGCACAGCTTTCCCAAGACGTGGGCCACAGACTGAGGAAGCAAGAACTGTGCTGTCGCACCGCGGGCATAAAAGTGCGCTACAGTGATTTCACCACTCTGACCAGGGAAACATCTCTCCCCACGCCGTTTTCATCGGACGCGGAGATCTTCGGCTGTGCCAAAGAACTGTTCCTATCCCTGGCCCCTTTTAAGCGCCCGGTCAGGCTGTTGGGTGTCAGCGTCAAATCCCTTGAGATAGTCAAAACCGTCCAACCTATGTTGCTTCAGGACACTAACCGTTGGGAGAGCGTGTCGGAGGTCATGGATTCTCTGCACCTCAAGCACGGGAAAAAGATGATCAGCTTGGGGCGGGCCATCCAAAGAAAACCCTAGTCGCGCAACAAACACACGCGGGCGGTAAATACTACGCCCGGAGGGATCCTATTGACGAGAAACATCTGGACAAGAGCCCTTTGGGGCGGGCTGATAGGGGTGGCGGTTGAAGACTTGATCTTCGCCATAGGCAGGGCAGGCGGGTGGATGCGCATCAACGTGCTGTCCGCCCTCTCCGGGCTCATCACAAACCGGCCCATTGCTTTGTCCCCTAGCGGGATGATACTGGGATTCGTGATCCACGTTTTGATAAGCATGGTCTGGGCTCTCATTTTTACAGGAGTCGTAAGGGCGTTTCACTCCCGTCACAACATTGTGGGGGGCCTCATTAGCGGGCTTGTCGTGTGGCTTTTGTGGGGCCTTCTTTTCGGTCCCGCGGGCATAACGCCTGCCCCGTGGGCAATGGGAACTTCAACAACCCTGTTCACGCTCGTAGGCACCCTGGCCCACGGTACACTTTTGGGATGGGCAGTGAGTGAAGCAGCTGTCGCAGCGAAATCTTGATTGACTGCTCCTTTGTTCTGGGGTTAGAAAAAGGGGGTAAGCAGGTCTGTAAGCCGGGTTCTGTCTAGAGTGGTCATCCATCTGGGAGGAAAGTTACCTTTCCCCTCTTGCGACCTTACCCGAGGACTCGGCGGGCAGCGTCACCGTCCTCCTATTTGGTCTTGCTCCGGGTGGGGTTTGCCCGGCCAACCGGTCACCCGGTTGCCGGTGGTCTCTTACACCACCATTTCACCCTTACCCATGCGCCCCTTCATTCTTTGATTTCGCTTGAGACTTGGGCATGCCTCCAAGCGTCTCCAAAGACCAGGCCGCAAAGGCGGTTTGTTTCTGCGGCACTTTCCCTAGGGTTTCCCCCGCTGGGCGTTACCCAGCACCCTGCCCTACGGAGCCCGGACTTTCCTCAGGTATGTCTAAAACAGCACATACCCGCGACCACTTAACCTGCTTACCTTAGCATAATATAACAAGGCCGGTGGAAGGCGTCAAAGTGCTTTCCACACTTCACACCTGCGATGCGAGCTGGCAGCAGCCTTCCCTGCCTGTCACCCGCTTGTACCGGCCTGTTCAGTTTACTAGGGTAGGGACATTATGTCAACCTGATTACAGTATCCTGCTCAAAAAAGCCTGCGTTCTTCCGTGTTTAGGGTGACAAAACACTTCTTCGGGCGGACCCTGCTCAAGCACCAAACCATCGTCCAAAAACACGACTCTGTCAGCCACCTCCCGGGCAAACCCCATTTCGTGACTCACCACAATCATGGTCATAGCTTCCTTCGCCAGCTCCTTCATAACGGCAAGCACCTCCCCGATCATTTCCGGGTCGAGGGCCGACGTGGGCTCATCGAACAGCATGAGTTTTGGCTTCATTCCAAGAGCCCTCGCTATGGCTACCCTTTGTTTCTGTCCCCCGGACAGCTGATTAGGGTAAGCATCCCTTTTGTCGCCCAAGCCAACCTTCTTCAGCAGAACTTTTGCGGAGGTTTCCGCTTCGGGTAACGACACCCCCAAAACGTTCGTCATGGCCAAAGTGATGTTTCTGAGCACGGTCAGGTGGGGAAACAGGTTGAACTGCTGAAACACCATGCCAACCTTCCTTCTGACCTCGTTCAAATCGGTCGTCGGTGCATCGAGATCCACATCGTCAACGACTATCCTGCCCGAGGTGGGGGTTTCAAGGCGGTTGATGCACCTCAAAAGAGTGCTTTTGCCCGCACCGCTCGGGCCGATTATGACAACAACTTCACCTTTGGCAACTTCTAGATCGATGCCCCTCAACACGTTCAGTGCATCGCAGGCCGGGACACTCTTTTTGCGGCAGCTCCAGGACAGTTTGGCCCCGCCCCCGTTTGCGCCGAACTGTTTGGTCAACCCCTCAATTATAACCACGGGTTTTCAGACTCCTTTCTACCCCGCCAAGAATCTTCGTGAACGTTAGCGTCAGGGCCAGGTAAATCAGAGCCACCGTGAAATACGCCTCAAAGGCTTTGAACGTGGAACCCACCATCATCCTGGACCTCAGCATGAGCTCCTCCATGCCTATGACGGACACCAAAGCAGATTCCTTCAACAAAGCTATGAACTCGTTGCCCAAAGGGGGTACCACGCGCCTGAAAGCTTGAGGCAAAACAACCGTGCGCATGGCCTGGCCGTAAGTCATGCCGAGGGAACGGGCGGCCTCCATCTGGCCCTTCTCTATGGACTCTATACCCCCCCGATATATTTCCGCGATGTAAGCTGCGGAATTCAAAGTGAGAGCTACCAACGCGTTGAGAGCCCCCGCAGGTTTGTACCTGAACATTTGGGGAAGCCCAAAGTGAATAAGGTACACCTGTGCTAACAAAGGGGTGCCCCTCACAAAATTGATGTACCACGTACAAGGAACCCGGCAAAAGGGGTTGTCGCTAATTCTGCCCAGTGCCAGAAAAAGCCCCAACATTCCGCCTATGATGAAGCTTGCAAGGGTGAACCCTATGGTAATTTTCACACCCGACAATAGAAATGGCAGGTAACGCACGATTACACCAACGTCAAAACTCACTTTCCCTCCGCCCTTCCAATCCTGTAAAAAGCGGTACACAAGGTGCCGTGTGACCGGAAGGACCACACGGCACCGGCTCCACTCGGGGTGAGATCAGTCATCGCCGAAATATTTCTGGTAAATCTCGTCGTACTCACCGGCTGCCTTCGTCTTGGCCAAGCCTTTGTTCACCATCGAGTGGATGTCCTTGTCCTGCTTCCGCATAGCTATGCCGTAGTATTCCACGGTGAACGCGGGCTCGGGCACCACAACCTTGTCGTCGGGGTGGTTCTTCAAGTACTCCTTGATCACAGGTAGATCACTTATCACAGCGTCGCAGCCGCCGGTCTTCAGCTCGTTGAACACGTCCGCTGCGTTTTCAAGCCTTTTGATAGTAAGGCCCGCTTTACCCTCATCTTTGAACGTTGCGTCAAGTTTTTGAGCTGCAAAGTCACCTGTAGTGTTGATTTGGACAGCCACAGTGTGGCCAGAAAGATCGTGGATGGTTTGCATGGGTGAACCCTCAGGCACCGCCCACGCCTGCCCGGAAGCGAAGTAAGGATCGGAAAACGCAACCTCAAGAGCGCGTTCGTCGTTAATGGTCATGCCCGATACGACGAGATCCACTTCCCCCGTCTGAAGCGCCGCGATCAAGCTGTTCCAATCCAGGTTTTTGTACTCAACTTCAAACCCCTCCGCCTTCGCTATGGCCTTGATGAGGTCCACGTCGAAGCCTAGTAAGTTACCCTTCTCATCGGTGTACTCGAAGGGGGCAAAGGTAGCTTCCCCCGCGGCTACCAGCTTGACCACCTCACCTTTTTCCTCCTCTTTGTTGCACCCCGGGACCAACAATCCGATCACAAGGAGCAAGACCAACGAGAAACACGCAATCGCCTTCTTCAACACTGATCATCCCTTTCGTATATACATGCGCTAATACGCATGAATATGTATATTCTTCATGGGGAGAAAAACTCCTTCTATATTACGAGAAAATCATGTTGGAGTCTAATGCTTTGAGGTAATGAGAGGGGATGAAACACGCCCGGGCACCTCCAGCCCCGGAACGCCGAACAGGAAAAACGAAGGGCCGCAGTCTACTCTTTGCCCGACAGACAGTGACGACGCCGTCCGGGACCCCAACGCGGCCCTACCCTTGTTACAATATTATGCAAATCAAGCTGCCGGAACCCTCGTTAACCAACCTTCCCAAGGTATCTTGCATCTTTTGCCTGACGCTTTCCGGCATCTTCACGATCTTGCCCGTGACACCCTCGAGCACAAGGTCCTTAAGGGCCTTCCCGAACAAGTCAGTGCTCCAAATCTTCTTGGGATCGTCCTCAAACTTTTCCATAAGGTACGACACCAGCTCTTCACCCTGTTGCTCGCTACCTATGACAGGGCTGACAGAAGTGTCCACGTTCGTCCGTATCATGTGGATGGCGGGTCCCGCGGCCCTTAGCCTGACCCCGTAGTTCTTGCCCTGTTTCACCATTTCAGGCTCGTCAAAAGACATATCCTCAAGCCTGGGTTCAACGATGCCGTAACCGGTTTCCTCTAGTTCCCTGAGCGCAACCTCGAACCGGTCGTACGTTTGTTTAGCGTGGGTCAGTTCGCTCACCAATCCCAACACATCCGCCTTGTCGTACACCGCAAAGCCAGCCTTTTCGCTGACCACATCAAGGAACGACCCCTCGGTTGTCTCAAGGTTCATGACAGCCACACCCGTCGACATCTCAACCCTTTCTACCTTCACCCCGGAAACGTGTTCCACCGCGCCTAAACGCAGAACACACCCGTCGATGTCGCGAATCCTCTTCACTGCCGAAACGGCATCCCTTATGCTCGCGTCCAGGTCCGTCTTCAGCCAGTGAGTGGGTCCAAGGGTCTGCACCCACTTAGGTATCCTCACCGTTATCTCCTTGACAGGGAACTCGTAAAGCACCTGCTCCATTATGAGGACAATATCATCGTAGTTCAGCTCCAGACAGTTGGCGGGAATTACGGGTACCCCGTACTCACCTTCCATTTCCACCGCAAGATCTGACACTTCCTTGGAGTACGGATCCAGGGAATTCAAGACGATCACGAAAGGTTTTCCAAGGCCCAATAGTTTTTCCACTACCCTCTTTTCGGGCTCAACGTAATTTTCCCGGCCGATGTCCAAGATGCTGCCGTCCGTTGTAACCACGATCCCGATGGTAGAGTGATCGACGATGACTTTTTCGGTACCGATTTCCGCCGCCTCAGTGAAGGGGATGGGCTCATCAAACCAGGGAGTCCTCACCATCCTGGGCTGACCGTCTTCCTCGAAGCCTTGCGCACCTCCTACAGGATATCCAGTGCAATCGATGACTTTCACGTTCAGCGCGAGGCTGTCTTTGATGTCCACCGGAACCGCATCCTCCGGCACAAATTTCGGCTCCACGGTCATGATGGTTTTGCCCGCCCCGGCTTGGGGCATGGCATCTATAGCCCGCTGTTTATCGTACACGTCGGTGATGTTAGGCAGTACGAACAGATCCATGAATCGATGTATGAAGGTAGACTTCCCGGTGCGCATGGGGCCCACCACACCTATATAGATATCGCCGCCTGTACGCTCTGCGATGTCCGCGAAGATATCAAACTTCTCCACCTGCTTTCCCCCCTTAGCACCCTACAATTATCTATATGCGAGGACAATCGGTAACTTGACCGCGCCAAACGTCCATCACATAAGCTGTCTTGAATGCCTTAATAACTATGAGAGGGAGAAAGACAGTAGAACAAACCCTAGAAAAGTACGCCTATCTAGGGTTGAAGTAGGTTTCAGGCTCCGGGCGCTTGGCTCTCCCCATGATCTCCCGCAAACCCGCGCGAACGGGGAGATCCTCGTACAGAATCCTGTACACCACCCGGGTGATCGGCATGGATACACCCTTGGAGTCCGCAAGCTTCACCGCACTTTTGACAGTGTTCAGCCCCTCTACGGTGTAGCCCGTACGCCCTATGAACGCCTGGATCGATTCACCCCGACCCACAGCTATACCCGCTTGTCTGTTCCTAGAAAGATGCCCCGTAGCTGTGAGCACGAGATCCCCTATACCCGAAAGGCCGGAAAAAGTAAGGGGGTCCGCACCTAGGGAAGCTCCCAGCCTGGTCATCTCCGCGATGCCTCGGGAAATGACCGCAGCCTGGGCGTTGTACCCAGCCTCCATGCCCTCAACCATCCCTGTAGCTATGGCCAAGATATTTTTAAGTGCCCCCCCGAGTTCAACACCAATGACGTCCCAATGGCTGTACACGCGAAAATAGGGGGTCATGAGGGCGGATTGAACCGCCAAAGCGGTTGGTCTGTGCGCGCTAGCTACGACAGTGGCGGCGGGCAGCTTGTCCGCGATCTCTACGGCGAAGTTCGGGCCGGAGATAGCTGCCAGGCGCTTTTCCAAAGCAGGCTCCGCGTCTTGCCACACCTCCACCGGTCTCTTTTGGGTCAGGGGATCGAACCCCTTGGTTGCGCTGACAAGCAAACAGTCACTGGGCAACAACGGGGCGAAAAAACCCGACACCTTGCCCACAGCTACCGAGGGGACCGCGGACACAGCTAGACACACACCACGCACGGCGAGTTCCCCGTCAGTGGTTGCAGAAACCGAGTCGGGCAGGTCTTTTTCGTACAGGTTAACAGCCTGCCTGTTCTCGTTGATTCCCTGCACCACCTTGGGATTGCGATCCCAAAACACCACTTGATAGCCGTTGTCCGCAAGTACCATACCAAGAGCGCTTCCCCATGCCCCGGCACCTATGACGCATACCTTATCCCCGGCAGGTTTCATCGTGAAGATCCTTTCTTAAAGGCGAGCCGGTTTTCCGTCCCTCTCAAAAGCCTTTGAATGTTGCTCCTGTGCTGGTACGTCATGACAAGGGCAAGACCCAAAACAGTCAGCCTCTCCACAAGCCCGTAAGCGGGACGGAATGAAAAGACCCAAGCGCTCCAGACAGCCAAAAGGCTGCCAAGGGAAACGTAACGGCTGAATATGACGACCAACAAAAACACTGCCGCCCCCCACAAAAGCAGCCACGGAAACGCGACCGCGGCAACCCCGGCGGTGGCAGCCACACCTTTGCCCCCTTTAAGTTTCAAGAACACGGACCAGTTGTGCCCCACCACAGCCAAGACCCCAGCCAATACCGCCCCCGCTTTACCG
>MTKW01010437.1_pt1 | contig 13059 bp, 12 predicted proteins | sample 1042761 | NCBI WGS metagenome assembly MTKW01 (sample SAMN06205366, study PRJNA360243) | anaerobic digester metagenome | biome: Wastewater treatment plant; feature: Anaerobic digester sludge; material: sludge; isolation source: anaerobic digester fed with sludge from wastewater treatment plant ...
TTTGCCAACTTTGAGCTGGGTATAGGGCTGAACAACGTCTTAGGGCTTGTACTTCCACGAAGTCAGGGCATGGGCTTGCATCTGCAAACCAGCGTCAGATTCTAAACGTCCATTTAAGCGGCAAAAAGAGGTCAACAATTGTTGGCCTCTTTTTCTGTAGGTTTGCGCTGGCTCAATCATTAGCTTACAACGTCCGGATTCTGTCCAGGAAGTCCACAATCGCTTTGTAAACCTTGATGGCGTTTTCTGTCTTGCTGTAGCCGTGGCCTTCATCAGGCAGCAGGATGTACTCTACAACTTGGCCCCTGGCCCTCAAAGCATCTACGATGGCATCTGACTCCTCTTGGACTACTCTGGGATCGTTGGCTCCCTGAACAACCAGCATAGGCTTGGTCATAGAATCTAGATAAGTCATTGGCGAATCCTCTATCAGCTTGTCCCGGTCAGCAACCGGGTCCCCGATCAGCTCCGCATCCGCTGCTTTCCAGTGTTCCGGCGCGGTTTCGATTGTGGTAAAGAGATTGCTCGGCCCAAACTCGTCTACAAAGCCCTTGAACAGTTCGGGATGCCTCCCGTGGAGGAGCAGTGTCATATAACCGCCGTAGCTTCCGCCGACGCAAAACCACTTCCCCGGCTCTGACCTGCCTAAGCTGTCCAGCCACTCCATGCCGGCTACAATGTCAAGGCGCGGTCCTCCCCCCCAGTCCTTATTGACCATGTTCATAAACGTTTCGCCGTAACCGGAGCTCCCTCGATAGTTCGGGGCAAACACCCGGTAACCCTGGAAGCACAAGTACTGCAGCAGGGGACGAAACCACTTGCGTTCCGCAGCCTGGGGGCCGCCGTGGGGCCAAAGGACCGTATGGCCATTGTCCGCTGCCGGATCTGGGGCATAGTAAAGTGCCTCAATCTCAAGGCCGTCATAGCTCGGGTAAACGAGCACCTCCGGTTCGGTGAGCTGGTCTGGTGTGACCCCCAGGATACCGTGTGCCGTTAGGCGATCCCAGGCAAAACCGTCTGAAGAGGTATAAATGTTTGCTGGCGATGTGGCCGATCGTCCCAGAAGATAGAGTTTTCCACTGGCACCCACTTCCAGCTTGGTGATGACCGAAACCGGAGCGGCGAGCTCTGTCAGTTCCTGAGAGTTTAGGTCGAAGGCATAGACGCAATCCTGCACTCCCCGGCTGGCGATGAAGTAGATCCGGCCCTGCCTTTGGTCAAGGCGAAGGTCAGTCAGCTCATGTCCTTCCACCGCACACACCTTGCTGAAGCTCCGGGAAGGTATGTGGCAGCTGGCCAGATAGGCAAACTCTTCACCATAATTGGTCAAGAGATAAACGGTGTCATTGTCCCAGAACTTAATGACGTGGACCCGCTGGCGAGACTCAGGCTCCGGAGTAACGCAGAGATCTGCACCATCTATCCGGACATAACCCAACACTTTCGTGTTCCCTAAGCTGTGCAGGTAGGCCATTGATCTTTGATTGGGACTGACTGCTGAAAGATCCACCGGCCCTTTGTCACCTTCCAGCAGAACAGTCTGCTCTCCGGTTTCCAGGTTCAGCTTGGCAATGTTGTGATAACGCCGGTTGTTCTCACTTGTGTAGAAGTAAAGGTGCCGCCCGTCAGAAGATAGATCACCAAAGTAGAACTTCTCCTCAGCATTGGTTAAGAGGGGCATAAGTTCGCCGCCTCTGGCTGACAAGGCGTACACCTGCCAGTTTTCATCTCCGTCCCGATCAAAACCGGTGAGGATAATCTTACCATCAGGCAGGTGTTTGATAAACTGTGACATCTGGCCCCGCCGGGTCAAAGGATAGGGGTAGCCCTGCCCCTGGTCCAGGGCCCACAAGTCATAACTTCCCTGGAGATTGGTGGAATAGACAATCTGGCTTTCATCCGGACTGACCGCGAAGTCCCTGATGTTAAACGTGGCAAAAAAACTCTCCAGGCTGACAGGCGNNTTGCAGAGTCCCGTGCAGACAGGGCAGGATAATGCTTCTCTAACCCGAATGTTACAGCTAAATACTTCGACCAAGGAATGAGGCTGGAGGGGAAATCTTTGCTGAAAGAGTCGGAATTCGGACTAAATCGAACATTAGGACTGCCGCATGTTGTCGCGGTAGCCATCGGCCAGACAATTGGAGCCGGCATCTTCGTTTTGACCGGCATGGGAATCGAGTTTACCGGGCCATCGGTCACGTTGGCCTTTATCGCCGCCGCGGTGCCGGTTGCTTTCTTGCTGCTGATCGTAGCTATGCTCGGCTCCGCCCTGCCCACTACTGCAGGAACTTATATCTATGCCAGCAGGCTGTTCTCTCCTTTAGGAGCTTTTGTTGGGGTGTGGGGGTATCTGGCAGCTTCCCTTCTCGGCGCCTTCCCCTTGTATGCCATCAGCGCTGCCTATTACCTTCAGGCTGTTGTTGATGTTCCGACTATTCCAACCGCTGTTGGACTTTTGACTGTCCTGTATGCCGTCAACCTCTTAGGCATCTCCCTAGCTGCCGTGATTCAGGGGCTCATGGTTCTGCTGCTTTTGATCGCTCTGGCAGTGTTTGTAATCCTTGGTGTTCCCCATGTGGATATGGTCAACTTTACGCCGTTCCTGCCCAATGGGATCGGCGGCTTTGCTATGGCAGCCTCCGTATTGACCTTCACTCTGGTGGGGGCTAATGCCATTATCGAACTGGGGGGAGAAATCAAAAAACCAGGGAAAACGATTCCCCTGGCCATCTTGATTTCATTTCCCCTGGTCCTGGTCTTCTACATTTTCGTCGCGATTATAGCTGCGGGCGTACTTCCTTGGACCGAAACCGCGGGACAGCCCCTGACTGTTGTGGCACAAAGCTTTATGGGACATGCCTCATTCGGCTTCTTCGTCTTTGCCGGAGGCCTCCTGGCCATCGTGACAACGCTGAATGCGAGCATGATGTGGGGCACCCGCTCCCTCTTGGGCGTGGGAGCAGACGGCTTGCTGCCCAAGGCGTTAACAGCAGTCAACAAGCGCTTTGGCACGCCTCATTGGTTCCTGACCTTAATCTATGCAGTCTCTGCAGCCGCCATCATACTTTTTGGCGAAGAGCACCTGTCGCTTTTTGCTGTACTGGCCTCAATCGGCGGCATAATCATCTTTATACCCCTGCTGGGAGCAGCGTATAATCTACCCAAAAAGGCTCCTGAGGCCTATATGGACAGTCCCTTTAAGCTATCCGGCATCTGGCTCCATCTGTCTGTAGGCATTGGCCTGCTGCTGTCCGTGCTAATTCTCGCGATTCTCCTTTTGGATCTGCTTTCCTACCCCGCCGGCGTGATGTATGGTATCGTCTTTATCCTCTGGCTGATGGCCGGTGCTGCCCTTTTTCTGTACAAAGGGCGCTCCGTAGGACACTCCAGCCGCTTCTAACCGTCGAGGCGGAATTAGTGAAGGCTGATNNTCCACCTCTCCATCGCTGTACAAGACATCACAGTCCTCTAAGAGGTCAAGCTGCAGCTCTATCTCCTGCCAGCTTGGGTTCAGGTTAAGGAGGACCAGTACAGCCTCGTCTTTCCACTGCCTGACAAAGCCTAGTATTTGCTTATTGCCTGTATCCAGGGGGGTTATGTCTCCGGCCTTCAAAGACAGGTTCCCCTCCCGCAGGTGAATAAGGTTCCGGTAATGATTAAGCAGCGAACCCGGATCCTGATCCTGCTCTTGCACTGACGGCTGCCACGAACCGGTGTTAACACTCGAGGGCCGCCAAGTGGTCTGACCAGGCCCACTGACCGGATACCACTTAAAGGGCTCCCGCTTGTTCTCATCAGGACCGCTTCCCTTCATACCGATTTCTTCGCCGTAATAGATGAAGGGATTGCCAGGTAAAGTCAGATACACTGAGGCGGCTATCCTCGCCTGTCCAAGGTCATTTAACACGGACATCACCCGATCCTGATCATGATTGGTCAAGAACGGGGCGTCGATCACCCACGGCGAATGCTCTGCATACAGGTTGAGAAAACGATCGCTCACCCTGGCCAGGCCAAAGTCGGAGCCGCTTCTGGCGCTGACGAGAATCAGATTGGCAAGGTCGAAATTGAAGCAGGAATCAAAGCCGGCGTAGTAGGGTGCAACAACCGCGGACTTGTCCCACACCTCAGCCACCAGGTACACATCTGGTTTGATCCTGCGCAGATGATCTCTGAACTCGGTCCACCATTCTACAGAGCGGTCAGCCTCTGCATGACTGTAAATGTGCATAGCGGCATCAAGGCGAAAGCCGTCGACTCCCAAACCAAGCCAGAACTCAGCGATGGCCTTAGCCTCAGCTCGAACCTGGGGATTGTCGTAGTTGAGATCAGGCATGCCGTCCCAAAACAGTCCGTAATAATGTCCGGTTGCATGGGGATGCCAGACTCTCTGGGCCCACGGGCCAGGGGCATTCAAGTTGGTGTCAGCATCAGCCCAGATATAGTAGTCCCGGTACATACTGTGCGGATCTGAGCATGCCGCGAGAAACCAGGGATGAAGTGCACTTGTGTGGTGCAGAACCAGATCCATAATCACTCGGATTCCGCGACTGTGGGCTGCATCAATCAGCTCCGAGAAGTCCTCCAGTGTGCCGATCTCAGGATCGATTCCGTAGTAGTCAAGCACGTCGTACTTATGATAAGTTGGCGACGGATGAATTGGCGTCAGCCAAATCCCGCTGATGCCCAGCTCAACAAGGTAATCCAACCTCTCGATGATCCCCCGCAAATCCCCGAGGCCGTCACCGTTGCCATCGGCGAAGGACCGCACAAAAATCTGGTAAAAGACACCGTGCTGAGCCAGGAAAATGTCCTCTTCGGTCAGCTCCTGCCCCAGGACCGCCCCGAAAGACAGCACTATCAGCGCGAAAACCAGCAGGAAAACCGTAAGTCGCCTGCGAAAACTGCGCATCAAACCCCTCCCCGTAACCTGTGTTTCCTGTTAACCTTCATTTCTGCAATTCCATCCCTTTTAGGCCAAATCCTGCACCTCGAAGGGGAATTCAGATTTATAACCCTTGCTTTTTCCAGAAAAAGTGCTACACTGTAATTGACGTCTCCGAATGATTCAATATCTAGCGGGGGAACCAGTTTTGGGGTGAATCTTGCCTAAGAATCAGGGCAGGAGGGGCAACTTGGGTGCCCTAATCCGACAGCTAACCTCGTAGGAGTACACCAAGAGCGCAAGTTGTTTTGGCTGCGGCCAAGACATTTGACGCTTTTTTATTTGTCAAATCACTACAAAAAGGAGATGTTGTCATGAAAGTCTGTCCAGATTGCCATGCAGTAAACCGCTCATATCAGAGCTATTGTCAAAAGTGCTCCGGCGCCTTGACGGGCCATGCAGATAAACCGCGCCTCAGGGTCAGATTGAGGCCTGTCCGCCGCAGAGCGAGACCGAAGCTGAACTTCGTTTCCTAAAGCCTCGACAAAGAAAAGGGTGATTGTCGCTGAACCGACAATCACCCTTTTTGCTGCCTGCTATGCGATTTCTGTCCGGACCAGGGCGCCATTTGCCGGAGGAAGCTTGGCTGCATCTATGTGATTCATGGCGCAAAAGTGTTCAAAGAACTCTGTTGTCTGCTGCAAGCCGTCAGAGCCTTCCTTAAGCTCAACCAGGTCTTTAAGAATCTGGGCCATCCACACATTATCAAAATAACGGTATCTGCCGCTGTTCCAGGTCATGTTGTTTGGATAGCGCTCGTTAAAGTAGTAGTTCCAAAACAAGAGCTTGCGAGATTCCTCCTCAGACAGGCGCAGCCTGTAGGTCCCATGGGCCGGAATCAGCCCGTCTTCGCAAAGTTTGCCGACAAAGAATTCCCCTACCATGAAAAGTCCTGCAATGCGCCTGTCCTGCTCCGGCTCATCGGGTTCTCGGGCTGTGATTAGGCAGCAGCTGTTTTGGTGCAGACGAACCAGACGGTTGGGTTTGCCCTTTTGAGCGCCGCTTTTCCGCACTCCAGTGAACACTCTCCATTCTGAAAAAATCTGCTCCTGTTCCTCAGGATCACACCAAAAGGCGACTTGAGATGCAGGGGAGAGCTTGTGGCTTTTCAACAGTTTTTCCCGTTCCAGCATGCGCTGACGCTCGGCTTCCTCCCTCGCCCTTTGTTTTTCCAGCTCCGCTTCTTCCTTATGGCGCTCCCGCTCAACTTCCTTTTTGAGCACCTCGATTTTCTTGGCGATCATGGGGTCAGCCAAAGTCAGATATGTCCCGAATACATCAGGAAACACGAATTTCTTAACCCCTGCAGGAAAACGCACTTCCACATATTCCTCGTTAAAGGCGACAACACTTCCCGTGCCAAAACTCCTGTGTGTTACCTGTTCATTCATCAAATCCATTATGGACCTCCATCTATTCTCTAAATGCGCGGTGGTATTGACCTTTCTATATTTAGGATAACACAAGTGATGAAAAAGTGCAAATTGGGTATTGACATTGGTCCTTTGTCCAGTGTAGAATATTTATTTACATATCATATTTTATCTCTTACAACTTTGTATTTCCCCTGCACGATAGCCCCCTGCTACTAGTACCTCAGCTCCCTTCCCCTCATATGCTATAGCGCAAGCTACTACAATAGGGAGGGAGTGTTTATTGATGTTTGGCCATCAACCGCGCATACCCAAGCATTGTCCCATAGATTTTCAAGGCAGATACACCGTTGTTTCCGGCGATTCAATGTTTACCATTGCCCGGCGCTTTGGAGTATCCCTTGATGCCTTAATCGCTGCGAATCCTCACATCAAAAACCCAAACGTCATTTTCCCCGGGGATGTCTTGTGCGTACCGAAAAAGGCGCCGCCACCTCCTCCGCCGCCGCCTCCACCACCGCCACCGCCGCCTGAGAGAGTGTGTCCATGTCCGTTTACCCTAAACGACTTCCTCAATCGCGCTGTCGAGGTAATCACCCCCTGCGGCACTGCCGATGGCAGACTGGTCTTTGTCGGCGATGATGCCATCGTCCTGCAGGATCATAAAACCACCTCCGTGGTCCCCTGCTGCCAGATTTGCTTTGTTCGTATCCTCAGACCAAGGGGGGATCAATGATGAGGCGTGACTGCTGCCAGTGTCCGGAAGGTCTAGCCATGTTCCTTGATCGCAGGGTTCTGGTGTCGACAAAGTGCGGAGAGATCAAGGGAATACTGCGGGCATTTGGAGAGACTTTCCTGGAAGTGGAAGAAGAAGGCCCGAAATTTGAGTTAACCGTTATTCCCTGCGGGCAAGTCTGTTTTATCCGATCCTTCGACTAAGCCCGGCAACAAACAACAGAGGCTGAACGCAGATTTTTCCGCGTTCAGCCTCTGTTTGCTTATAACTGGGTGCCACAGTGTGGACAGTAATGAAAAGAAGGATGCAGGGCCTGTCGGCAGTGGGGGCAGAGAGGGGCAGCTCCCTGGGGACCCTTGCAGTCAATGTGCTCTCTTGTGATTTTCACCAACTCACCAGCCTCGATTCTTGCGCCTAGTTCACTGTCGAGGGCGCAGCGACTGCGGCAGCAGCGGGTCTGAATGAAGTACCGCTTATTCCACTTCCACAAGGGGATAAAAAAGATATGAAAGTAGTCGTACACCTGGATTACATCGAAGCGGTCATAGGTTTCACAGAGCGGACAGATGACACCCGCCTCTGTCCTCAAAGTTTTCATTTTGCTCTGTACACCAAAAATCCCAATGAAGAACATAGCTATCCTCCATGCCTGGTTAACTGGCTCCCAAACCCAGTACAGTCTCCTACTTCCGCGGTTTGCGCGTCCGCCTTGGCCGACGCTGATGGGAGCTTGCGCGCTGGTTTTTCGGCCTGCGTGGTACATGATTGTCCTCTGTAATCTGTACCCTGGCAGTATTGGGTTCCTTTGTGAGCAGTTTCAGCGCCGCTGCAAGCAAGGTTACAGAGTCCTGGTGTTCCAAGAGACTTTCGGCCATACTCTTATAGGCCGCAAGTATCGGTTCTTCAGAAGCTTTGAGTACCCGTTCTGCTGTCACTTGCTGCTGTCCCATTAAGGCATCGGTCAGCGTCGGTACAGGATGCCGAATGATACTGCGCTTTGTCAGATCTTCAATAATCCGCAGGTGATCACGCTCACGATGTGTGATAAAGGTGATGGCGACGCCCTTGCGCCCGGCACGCCCTGTGCGGCCAATCCGATGCACATAGCTTTCCGGATCCTGAGGAATGTCATAGTTGTAGACATGGCTGACCGTCTCAATATCGAGCCCACGGGCTGCGACATCTGTTGCCACCAGAACATCAATGGCTCCGGAGCGAAACTGACCCATTACAGCATTTCTCTGGTTTTGATTGAGATCGCCATGAAGCGCACCGCTTGAATAACCCCGCAGAGCTAAAGCCTGGTTGATTTCATCAACTCGTTTCTTCGTTCGGCCAAAGACGATTGCGGCCTCAGGCGAGTGCAGATCCAGGAGATTACAGAGAACGTCGAATTTTTTCCGTTCGGGAAGTTCAATGTAATGTTGTTCTGTGCTGGGTACAGTAATGTTCCGCGGTGTCGCCTGAATCATGACCGGATTATGCATGAACCGGCCGGCGATCGCCTCCACCGCTTTGGTGATGGAGGCTGAAAACAACAAGGTCTGCCGTTCTTTGGGGATATCGCTCAGGATGAACTTGATATCATCCACAAACCCCATGTTGAGCATTTCGTCGGCTTCATCCAACACTACCGCAGCGATGTTCTGAAGGCGAATTGTCCTTCTGCGCATATGATCCATCAATCGTCCGGGTGTACCCACCACTATCTGCGGCCCCTTCTTAAGAAGCTTGATCTGCCTTGCCATATCTTGCCCGCCATAAATAGGCAGGGTATGTACCTGCCGATACTCTCCAATTTTGTTCAGTTCCTCTGCCACCTGAATTGCCAGTTCTCGAGTTGGCACCAAAACTAAGCCCTGGATATGACTGCTTTCAGGCGTAATCCGCTCAATCATGGGCAATCCGAAGGCAGCCGTTTTTCCAGTACCTGTAGGTGCTTGACCGATCACATCGGCACCAGAAAGGGCTGCAGGGATTGCCTCTTTTTGAATGGGGGTAGGCTCCTCGAAGCCAAGTTTGCTAATGGCCTGCAGTGTTTCCGTGCTGAGGCCCAGTTGCTTAAATGCTGACATTGTGATGATTCCTCTTCTCGTAAATGATGTTGACCTATTATAGTCGTGCCCATAACCAAACAAGTAATGAACCCTTGGCACAGACAAAACAAGAGGAACATCACCACGACCATCATATCACACAATGGACATTGGCGATGGAGATATTTGTTAATGTTTGCGCGATCCTGCAGGTGCTGGTTTAGGAAAAGCCCAAAAAAGAGAGACTGAACGAAGCGGGTTTTCAATCTGCTCCGAACAGTCTCTGGCAGGGATTGAATCTAGGTACCAAAACGTTTGCTTTGCACGAAATGAACCGTGAGTGAATGTTGCTTCTGGCAACAACACCGTACCGACCAATCCCTTGCTAGTATCGTAACCAGATTTCGCCCCTTTATTCTGCCAATTTTTCCCTGCGCGCGAGAATCAACGCGATCTTGAAGACGATCATCCGCTCATCTGGATGATCGCCTCAAAGGCACTGATAGATATGGGCAAGGTGTTCGTGTCAGGAAAGTCAGAAGCATCAGCTTACTTCTTCTTTATCCAAGGGAACCTCATTGATGCGGATGATTGTTTCCAAAACCCGTCTCGCATTTGTCTTAGAAACAGTCACAGACAGATTCTGGAACTCGAACTGATCCCCTTCCTGCGGCACACGGCCTAACTCCTCGATGGCCCAGCCGCCGACGGTTGTGGCATCGACGTCATCATCTTCAATGTCGAGCATGCGAAATACCTTCTCCAGGTTTGCACTGGCCCTCACCCTGTACTCATTGGCCCCCAGTTTCTCTATTTCCTCCACAACCTCATCATGTTCATCCCAAATTTCTCCCACCAGCTCCTCGATAATGTCTTCCATCGTAACAATGCCCAGTGTACCGCCGTACTCATCGGTTACAACTGCAAGATGCGACTTGGCCTGCTGCAGATGGCTCATTAACGTAGAGAGCTTCATGGAAGGAGCTGCAAAAATCGCCGGCTTCATGATACTGGTGATGGGCTGGTCAGGATCTTTCAGTTCGTTATGGAAATCCTTCAGATTGATGATTCCTGTAATTTCATCAATAGAGCCTTGGTAGACAGGAATTCTCGAGTAACCTGAACTGCGAAAGACGTCCAACACTTCTTCGGCAGTGGCATCCTCAGGAACCGCAATCACATCTACTCTAGGCGTAACAATATCGCCAACTTCCAGGTCGTCAAACTCAATGACACTGCGAATGAGTTCACCTTCCTGCTCATTGATGCCGCCTTCAATCTGGGCCTCTTCCACAATTGTCAGCAGTTCTTCTTCTGTGATTCCCTGTTCTTCCGCAACTTTGAACCGTCTGGAAATCTGGCCCTTCCCCCAGGCAAAGAAACGGCTGAGGGGTGCGAAAATCACCATTAACACCCGCACGGCGGGGGCTGCGAGCACAACGAACCTGTCTGCTGATTCCTTAGCAAAGGATTTAGGAAAAATCTCGCCAAAAATCAGCACCAAGACGGTGACCACTGCCGTGGAAATAGTTACCCCTAGGTCACCAAAACTGCGCGTAAAAATCACCGTTCCTAGCGAAGCTGCTGTAATATTGACGATGTTATTGCCAATCAGCAGCGTAGTCAAGACTCGGTCGAAATCCTCTGCAAGCTCTAAGACCAAGGCGGCTTTTTTGTCGCCGTTGGAACTTGCATTTTTGAGCCTCACTGCGTTGAACGATGTGAAAGCTGTCTCTGTCGCCGAAAAGAACGCCGACATCATCAGCAGCACACCCAAGGAAAAAACCAGTGTTAAACTACTGCCGTCCATGTAATATAATCCCCCCATTTAGTATCTCTGTTGAAAGCAGCTGGATCAACAGAGCTGGTAAACGGAGGGAACAGTTTCGGCGATTTCAGCTAAAGAACGCAGCGATAAAACTCGTATTTGCCTAAGCATAGTCGACACCGTAATCCCCATGAGCAACTGAGCGCGCACATAGTAACTTCGATCCGGCGGTTCGTCCATATTCATCTCCTCTTCTATTTACATATACCATATTATAACATAAATCTCACTTTTTTTCTACCAGTCCAGGCTGTTCGCCTGCGGACTAGCGCGTTTGTCTATCCTCGGTGCGAGAAGCACACCACTTCAGCGCCTCGGCTTCAACACGCTTAATGTAGCCATCTTTTCCGTCCATGTAGGCGGTAATATCATCTGGATACCTCAGGGCAAGGGAAGCTTTCAAATTGCCGTAGACCTCAGCCTCCTCAGGATGGGCCCGCAAAAAGTCACGGAATGCCAGGTGCCTGCGGATCTCTCCGCTGCCTTCGGCGAAGACGTGGACCTGATGGGTCCTGTGCTCCCCGCCTTTGCGAAAGTATCTCCTCCCGGGTATGCCGAATTCCCCCAAAGCTTCATAACCCAGCTCCGCCATGTTTTCGGTCAGTTCATCCACAGCTCGGATGTCCCGGACAACCGGCATGATATCAATGATGGGCTTGGCTTTAAGTCCAGGAACCGACGTTGAGCCGATATGATGTATTTCTACAAGTTGATCCCCAAAAACCCTGCGCAGATGTTCGGCCTCGGCTTTGAACAGTCTCGGCCATTCCGTATTGTACTCTGTCACAACCACTTTCATCGGCACCACTCCGTTTCGTCTAAGACATTTCTCCCAGCTGAGCCTGATTCCTGCTGGCTCCAGGAATTACAGAAGCTTCCGGGACGTATAGATAGCCAGGAGGCGAATGCCATGTATTTTCTAGTGATTAGGCGGCCCAAAGCCTGGGTTTTGGCCGTAACTGCACTTGCTGCCCTCTTGCTCGCGGCAGCGGCCTTTCATCTGTACTTGTGGCTGACTGCTCCTTACCCTCCCTTCCGGATCGGCATGGAGGGATTGTCTCCTGCACTGATCAGTGAGCTTGTTGCCCTGGGTCAGATTGGCGGCGTCAAGCTTGCTGCCAAGCCCGAACTGCTTTCCCAATTGGCAGGCGGTGAGCTGGATTATGTACTGGAACTGGATAAAGCCACCCCTGGACTTGTGAGCATGTTTGTCGGGAAACTTGTCCCGGCGATCGTAGTGCCCTTTTTCGCTTCGGTTACAGAAATAAATCTGGCAGAGCTCCAGAGGCTGATCGCGGCAGAGCCTGACGCTGTGCATGTTTCAGACATCCTGGCTCTTCCGGGCTTCCCGTGGTGGGAGAGCCCAGTTCACTACTGCTCCTCAACCGAAGTGAAGCAGAACTTGCGTACGGGACAGGCGAAAATTGGAATCATACCACTCCAGGATCGTGCACCTTCTGTCCGTGTATTGCCCCTGGCTGAAGGGGAAGACCTTCTGACCCGCCAACTTTTTCTGAGCCGCCTGGAAAAAAGCTGGCCGGAATCGTGGAAGAGTCGGCTGGTCGGCGGGGAGGAACCGCAACTCAACTATCAGGCCCCCGAGGAAAGGCAGTTTACGTTCCTGGCCGCAGGCGATATAATGCTCAACCGCGATGTAGAAAAGGTAGGACTGCAAAAGGGGTGGGAATACATCTTTGAGGAAGTTGCCCCGCTCATCCGCCAAGCCGATCTAGCCTTCGCCAACCTGGAATCGCCCATAGGTGACAAGGGTCACTTTATCAACATGTTCCAGGCCCCGCCGGAAGCGGTAGAGGGATTGGCCTATGCCGGCTTTGATTTGGTGTCTCTGGCCAACAACCATACCTTGGACTACCACCATGCAGGCATGTTTGAGACTATGAGACTCTTGGCAGAGTACGGGATTGACTGGGTTGGGGCGGGAAAAGACATCAATGAAGCCAGGGCGCCCCTGATTAAGGAGGTAAACGGGGTAAGGGCAGGTTTTCTGGCCTATACAGAGATGTGGTTTGTTCATGCCCGGGAACCCATCAGCTGGCAAGGCACTGAAGATGAGCCAGGTGTCGCCCCGGCCGAACTGGAGCTCATTACCGAAGACATAGCTCTGCTCCGGGACCTGG
>MTKW01007627.1_pt1 | contig 13057 bp, 7 predicted proteins | sample 1042761 | NCBI WGS metagenome assembly MTKW01 (sample SAMN06205366, study PRJNA360243) | anaerobic digester metagenome | biome: Wastewater treatment plant; feature: Anaerobic digester sludge; material: sludge; isolation source: anaerobic digester fed with sludge from wastewater treatment plant ...
AAGCTCAAGATGATGGAGAAAGATAATATATATAAGTCGCGAAGGGACTTTGTAAGGAAAGCAGGTAAAGTCCTTGTTGCCGTTCCGGTACTGGCTCTCCCCGTTGTTCTTTCCACAAAGATAACAACCGCGGGAACAGTCTGGCAGATAGATCCTTACAAATGCAACACCTGCGGACAGTGCAAAACACATTGCGTGCTTACTCCCTCGGCAGTAAAATGCATGCATAATTATCAGATGTGCGGTTATTGCGACCTCTGCGGTGGATACCTCCGGCAGGGTGCGAGAACCATCAGCACGGGAGCAGAGAATCAGATGTGTCCCACCGGTGCAATAACCCGCAAATTCGTCGAGGAACCATATTTCGAGTATACCGTCGATAAAGATCTTTGCGACGGCTGTGGAAAATGTGTCAAGGGATGCAAGGATTTCGGCAACGGCTCGCTTTATCTTCAGATCGATCAGAACCTTTGTGTGAACTGCAACGAATGTGCAATAGCAAGGAGTTGTCCTTCCGGTGCCATATCAAGGATCTCCGACAAAGTCCAGTATATTCCAAAAGAAAAGATTTAAGTGAAGGTGAAAAAGAAGCTTCCATATATTCTGCTGTTTGTCATGCTTGCATGGCATGCCGTCCTTTTTGCACAGGAAAGATTCCCGAGACCGGAATTTGAATCCGGTTACGTTTATCCCGAGCACCAGATGCCGGCCGACAGGGCTCCCGTCTGGGAATACATCGATCTCGCTGTCCTTATAGCTGCTCTTTCGGTGGCTGCCTGGCTGGCTCTCAAAAAACGCTCCCGGAACGGACTGGTCTGGCTGTCGGTATTTTCACTGGCTTATTTCGGTTTCTTCAGGGAAGGTTGCATCTGTTCGGTCGGTTCCATTCAGAACGTTGCACTGGCTCTCTTTAATGATACTTATTCAATTCCGCTCACAGCACTTCTGTTCTTTATTATTCCGCTGCTCTTCGCACTTGCCTTCGGAAGGGTGTTCTGCGCCGGCGTGTGCCCCCTGGGCGCGATACAGGAACTGGTCGGATTCCGGACTGTCAAATTTCCAAGAGTTGTAGAGTCAATAATGATATCAGTGCCTTTTGTCTACCTGGGCTTATCGGTTCTTTCGGCAGCTACCGAAAGCCAGTTCCTTATATGTCGTTACGATCCCTTTGTCGGCATCTTCAGGCTCAATGCTCCATATACTATGGCGATCTTCGGAGCCTTGCTGCTTATAACGGGGATATTTGTAAACCGTCCCTACTGCAGATATCTTTGCCCTTACGGTGTTTTACTCAATATCTTTTCACGATTCTCTAAAAAGCATCTTACTATTACACCTTCCGAATGTACCAATTGCAGATTGTGCGAGGATGCATGCCCCTACAATGCCATTCTTCCCGCGGATCTTGCCCGCCCGCTTGTTGAACCGGAAAAGGAACGAAAGAGATTTCTTACCTGGATTCTGCTTGTCCCGGTTTTTGCCGTTGCAGGAGCTGTTATTTTCTCAAGCCTCTCCCCTGTTCTTACCGGACTCAACAGTGATGTGAGACTTGCAAGGGAAATCAGGGCTGAAGCCGAACANNTAAGCCTTGTTTCATTGTCAACACGAACCAGAAGAACTGAATATGTACCACATAAGGGCAAATGCTTCAGCTGTGGCAAGTGCTTCCAGTATTGTCCTGTACATTTAAATAAGATTAAGAATGATAAAGCTTGATGAAAAGGATCTGAAGATTCTCAGGGGAATCGGTACCGCTGCTGGTATATTCACGCTGATCGTAGCGCTGACCATGCTCCTGAGCATAATCCAGATGAAAGCCCTCGATCCGCTTGACAATCCCGCGATAGTATCGGTAAAGGAGGAATTTGACAAGGATCATGAAAATGCAGTTAAGGCTGAGCAGGTAAGAGCGCTCGACCTTATGGCAAGGAAAGCCTATTTTTCCTCCCGCCGGCAACTTGAAACGGGTTCATGGCTGCTGATAAGCGGTGCTGTAATATTCGTACTCTGTCAGAGGCTTATTGCAGGTAGTGAAAAGAACCTTCCTTCAGTACCGGGAGAAAAAACTGATCAGGTCTCTGAAAAAGCAAGGTATGCAAAATATCTCGCCGGAGCGGTTGCCGTGCTGACGCTTGGCGCAATAGTTTCTTCATTCATTCTAAGGAAGGATTTGCCTGACCTCTCGGGCAGAAGAACCGCGAAAGCAGAAAAGAGTGAAAAGAAAAAGGAGAAGGGAGAAACATCAGCTTATGTGTCAGAGGAGACTTTCTTTCCCGATCCGGTTAATTTTCCCTTTTTCAGAGGTCAGGACGGCAGAGGCATTGCCGGCGGAACTGATTACCCGGTTGAATGGGATGCCGAAAGCGGAACCAACATTAAATGGAAGACAAGCGTTGCAATGAACGGCAAAAGCTCACCGGTGATATGGGGCGACAAACTATTCGTTACCGGCGCCGAAGGCAACAATTGTGAGGTATATTGTCTTGACAAGAACAGCGGCGATTTGCTATGGACAGCCCCAGCCTCAGGACTGCCCGGTCAGCCCGATGCTCCACCCGACACTGACCACGACACTGGCATAGCTGCTCCCACTGCCGCAACTGACGGTAATTCCGTTTGTGCGATTTTTGCAAACGGAAACCTGGTGTGCCTCGATATGGACGGAAAATTAAAATGGGGCAAGAATATCGGAACACCGGAAAATATCTACGGCTATTCATGCTCTGTTATAATACACGAGGGCACCCTGATTGTCCAGTTCGATTCGGACGAGAAGGTTTCGGTAATGGGCTTCGATACTTCAACAGGCGATATGAAGTGGGAAACCTTGAGGAGGGGAAGATCGTCCTGGTCTTCACCATCAATCGCGACATTCAACGGAATAACACAGGTGCTTATCAATGGCAACCCTGAAGTGGCTTCATTCGATCCTGCAACAGGAAAGGAACTGTGGGCCTATGAGGTTCTCAGCGGTGATGTGGCTCCCTCCCTCGCTATTAACAGCAATTATGTTTATGCCGTAACTGATTATTCACGCCTGGCCGCGGTGAAACCCGGTCCCGGTCCTTCAATTGTCTGGGAAGATAATATGTTTACCTCTGATGTGTCCAGTCCTGTTGCCAACAACCAATACCTTTTCATTGCTACTGGTGTTGGCGACCTTGCGTGCTACGATGCAATGAAAGGAGACACCCTGTGGACACATTACTTCCCGGATCAGTTCTATGCTTCACCGATTATTGCCGGGGATAAGGTTTACTGCCTCGACAGAAGCGGATTGATGCATATAGTCAATGCCGGTCCGGAGTACCGGCTGATTGCAGAATCGCCAATTGGTGAGCCTTCAGACTGTACCCCGGCGTTTTCGGATAAGAACATTTACATTCGTGGTAGAAACAGTATCTTTTGCATTTCACAAAATTGAAACAGGAAAATAAACATACAGAAAGTTGTAATTGCAATCAGGGCACTCTTTCGGTCGAAGAGATAACCTCGGTTGTGGATGCCGTTGTAAAAGAAACAGGTACAGGGAAGGATAAGGTGATACAGGTTCTGCAGAAAGTGCAGAAAAGACTTAATTATCTTCCTTCGGAAGCCCTTAAATATATTTGCAGAGTGACCGAGATCACTCCGGGACAGATATCAGGCGTTTCAACATTCTATTCCCAGTTCAGGCACATCCCCTCCGGGAAACACACTATTAAAATATGCTCCGGTACTGCATGCCATGTGAAGGGATCTGAACTCATAGCCGATGCTTTCAGGAGGGGTCTGAAGATAAGCGAAGAAAAAAACAGCTCACCCGATAATCTGTTTTCGATTGAAGAGGTAGCCTGCCTGGGCTGCTGCACCCTTGCTCCTGTGGTTCAGATTGACGAAAAGACCTATGGCCACGTGAAGCCTACTCAGGTAAAAGAGATAGTGACTGATTTTCTTCAATCAGTATCGAAGAAAAGTAAAAAGAAAGAAGAACCGGAGCAGGAATCTTATGACGCTGAAGTCCGTATTGGACTGGGCTCATGCTGTGTGGCCGGAGGCAGCAGGGATATCCTTGGAAAACTGCTTGATATAAGGGAGTATTATGAGCTCAACATAAATGTTAAGCCTGTTGGCTGCGTGGGTGTCTGCAATCAGACTCCCCTTCTTGAGATTGTTTCCGGAGATAAGGTAAGTTCCAGATACACCAATGTGAGAAAAGACCAGGTGGAAGAGATCATCCTGAAACATATTCAGCCTAAATCGTTCGACAAGAAACTGAAATTCAGGATAAACAATATTGCCGACACCTTTCTTTCAGATGATATGGTTTACAGTCCGGTAAATCTGCCCACCGATACCCGGGAGAAAACCCTGAATAACTTCCTTAGCAAGCAGTTACATATTGCTACGCTGAACGGCGGTGTTATGAGACCTGATTCATATGATGAATATGAGCTTCTCGGAGGTTATAATGCTCTTAAGACTGTGCTGACGGAAAATAATCCTGCCGGGGTGATATCGCTGATAACCGCCAGCGGTCTGAGAGGCCGCGGCGGAGCAGGATTCCTTACAGGGAAAAAATGGGAGATCTCATCGGCAATGAAGGAAAAGCCCAAGTATGTGGTATGCAACGGCGATGAAGGAGACCCGGGAGCTTTTATGGACAGGATGATCCTGGAGTCATTTCCCTTCAGGATTATTGAAGGAATGCTTATTGCTGGATTTGCCACCGGAGCCGACAGGGGTATCTTTTACATAAGGGATGAATATCCTCTGGCCGTTTCAAGGGTGAAAAATGCTCTGAGGATCTGTAAGGAAAAAGGTATAGTAGGAAATAATATAAAGGGATCAGGCTTTTCATTCAGCATTGAAGTTTTTGAAGGTGCCGGGGCTTTTGTATGCGGTGAGGAAACAGCCCTGATAGCCTCGCTCGAGGGAAAGCGCGGAACCCCTCACCTGAGACCTCCTTATCCTGCCGTAAAGGGTTACAAGGGATATCCTACGCTTGTCAATAACGTGGAAACGCTTTCGCTTGTACCCTGGATTATTAATAACGGCTCAGCTGAATTCAATGATATAGGTACCGAAAAAAGCAAGGGAACCAAGGTATTTGCACTTGCAGGGAAAGTGGCGCGGGGAGGACTCATTGAAGTTCCGATGGGGACTACCATCCGTGATATCGTTGAAAAGATCGGACATGGAGTTCTGGAAGGAAGGACCTTCAAGGCAGTTCAGATCGGGGGACCTTCAGGAGGATGCATTCCCGAAAGGCTTGCCGATACAGCCGTCGACTATGAAGAGCTGAACCGCCTGGGGGCTATGATGGGTTCAGGAGGAATGGTGGTTCTTGACGATACCGACTGTATGGTCGATATGGCAAAATACTTTCTTGAGTTCACACACAAGCAGTCGTGCGGGAAATGTACATATTGCAGGGTCGGAACGAAACATATGCTCGATATTCTAACAAGGCTTACCCAGGGCAAGGCTACAATCGCGGAACTGGATGAACTTGAGCAGCTTTGCCTTGATATTAAAAAAGGAAGCCTGTGTGGCCTCGGAAAAACTGCTCCCAATCCAGTAATTACCGGATTACGGTATTTCAGGGAAGAGTATGAAGCCCACACAAGGGGAATCTGTCCTTCAAAGAGATGCAGGGACCTTGTAAAATATTCTATAAGTGATAAATGCACCGGATGTACAAAATGTGCACAGGATTGTCCGGTTGATGCAATTCCTTTCACACCTTATGAGAAACATGTGATAGATTATTCGCTGTGTACCAAATGCGACAACTGCAGGGTGGTGTGCCCGGAAAATGCCATTGAACTTGTTTATGAAAAAGATGAAAATCAAAATTGACGATACAGAGATAGAAGTCAGGGAAGGTCAGACAATTCTTGATGCGGCGAGGATTGCCGGAATTGAAATTCCTACCCTTTGTCATAGTGATGGAATTGAACCTTACTCATCATGCATGGTCTGTATGGTCAGGGACAAAAAACGAAACAATTTCATTCCCTCCTGCACAGCCCTTGTTCAGGAAGGAATGGATATCGATGCATCAGGTGAAGAGGTTATTGCCCTAAGAAAAAAGGCAGTCACTCTCCTGCTGTCGGAACACAGGGCAGAATGTGAAGCGCAGTGCCGGGTGGTTTGCCCGATGGGATACAACATACCGCTTATGAACAGACTGCTTATTGCCGGTGAATATGATGAAGCCGCCGAACTTATCAGGTCCGAAATGAAGGGTGGCGAGTTGAATTGCATCAATTGCAAGGCTTTCTGCGTGAATGCCTGCAGGAGAAAAAGAATTGACACTCCTGTTTCAATCAGGAATATCAGGATCTTTTTGAGCAGGAACCTGCCGGAAACTCCCAAGTATGAAGTGTCTCCCCTATATTCAGAAAATGATGTCCGAAAGAGATTTGCATCCAGAATAGGTGCTCTTGATGCAACAGAACAACTCGAATGGCTGAAAGAATGCCCTGACAAAGTAGTACGCCATGAGGAAATTGCCGGTTTTAAAGAAGCCGCTGAGGAAGCAGCAAGCTGTATGCATTGTGACTGCCGTGCTTCATCCGGCTGCAGGCTGAGAGAACTGGCAGAGATGTTCTCGATTAAGGACCCCAGGGGGAAATTCATCAATACCCCGGTGACAAAAAAGATAAATCATAAAACCGGCCTGGTTTTTGAGAATGCCAAATGTATTAAATGCGGACTTTGTGTAAGGGCAGTGGCAGATTCTACTGACGAACCGGCTCTCTGCTTCATTAACAGGGGTTTTGTATCAATGATTTCGGAACCGCTTACTGTTGAATTTGATGACATACCGGCTTTAGTTGCAAAAAAATGCGTCGAAGTATGTCCTACTGGTGCACTGGCATTTTTTAACGAAAACAATGGGACATGAAAAAGTTTTTCCTGATATCGGTTTTGCTGCTTTCAGGTCCGCGGAGCTGCCTCGCCCAAACATCAGCTCAGGAGTGGCCCATATTCAGAGGCAAAGCTGATCTGACAGGAAGTACAAACATTGAAGTCTCCACAAAACCTTCGCTTGTATGGAATCTGGCAGCCACCGGAAGAACAAGTTCTTCACCGGTGGTCAGCGGCGGAATGATCTTCTTCGGAAATGATAAGGGAACGCTGATTGCTGTCGGAACCGACGGCAAGATAAAATGGAGATATGAAGGAGGCTCGGCTGCTGAAGCTCCTCCGATGGTGTACGGCGACAAGGTGATAATAGGATTGAGCGACGGAACACTTCATGCCGTGTATAAGACAAGCGGCAAACTTGCCTGGAGATACAAGACTGATGGACAGATAGCAGGATCGGCCAATGCATGGTCAACTTCAAAAAGGTCAGGCATTGTAATCGGCAGTTATGACTATTATCTTCATTCCGTTGATCCTTCCAATGGTTTGTTACAGTGGAAGCTTGAAACGCTTAACTATGTCAATGGAACTCCTGCAGTATCGAACAACAATATTGTTTTCGGCGGCTGCGACGGATTCATCCGGGTGGTTGATGCCTATACCGGAAGAGAAAAGGATACGATAGAAATAGGCAGCTATATTGCCTCATCCCCTGCCCTTTCAGGTGGAAAAGCCTGCTTCGGCGATTATGACGGCAATTTTTTCTGTGTCGACCTGCTCACCGGCAAACTGGCCTGGAAAGTACCGGCAGGCGAAACATCGGGATCAGTGGTTGCAATACCTGCAATTGGAAGAAATTCGGTAATCATAGGTAACGAAGACAAGTACCTTTACAGCTATGATATTATTACCGGAAAGCTTAACTGGAAATTCCGGACAAACGGAAGAATAACAGGGTCGGCAGTTATAACACCTTCGAAGGTTTTGTTCGGAAGCGCCGACGGCAATGTTTATATGCTTGGAGTACATGACGGTAAAAAGATCTGGAGTTTCAATGCCGGAGCACCTGTAAGCAGTACACCGGCCGTGACGGGGGATAGATTCTATATCCTGACTGAAGATGGCCGTTTACTTGCATTTAATACAAAATAGAATGATCTGACCGGATTTTATTCATCTGCTACAATTATATGTGAAATTTTTACTGTATATCCAGATTTTTAACTAACTTTATAGATATACCTTTTATATTATATATGAAAATTGTTTATTTGATAACCGGATCAGGAGGGTCCTTTTATTGCGGGAACTGCTACCGAGATATGCTTTATGTTCGTGCGATTAGAAAAGTGCCGGGAATAAAGGCAAGCGCGATACCTCTTTACCTGCCGCCAGACAAGACAACCGGCAGTGAAAGCGGTTTCGACAAAAATGTGTTCTTCGGGGCAATTTCGATGTTCCTCAGGGAAAAGGTGCCTTTTCTGAGAAATATGCCGGCATTTTTCGATAAATTACTCGATTGCAAACTCTTTCTAAGGTTTGCCGCGAAACAGGCAGGCACAACCAGCACCGAAGGCTACGAGGAGCTGACAATAAGCATGATAGAAGGCGACAATGCCTTTCGTAAACAGGAAGTTGACAGGCTGGTCAGATATCTGATGAAAGATGGAAAGCCCGATATTATACATCTGTCCAACGCGCTAATTCTTGGAATAGCCAGGCAGCTTAAACAAAGGATGGATGTAAAGGTGGTATGTTCCCTGCTGAACGAGGACGACTGGATCGATGATATGGATGAGCCTTTCCGCTCGCGCGCGTGGAAGATGATTGCAAAGGAAGCGGGCCATGTAGATATTTTTGTTACTCCCAGCAATTATTATCGCGAACTGTTCAAAAGCAAAACCGGGCATAGTGGCGAAAACGTCAAAGTTGTTCCGCTGGGTTTTGATCCGGAAAAAGATGATATTTCGAGACCTGACAGGGAACCCGCTTCAATAGGATTCTTCAGCCGTATAAACAGGTATAACGGGATTGACAAACTGGTTGATGCCTTTATTTTGATGAAACAGCGTGATGAGATCCCGGGATTGTTGCTGAAAATATGCGGAGGCTATACCGGAATAGACAAGGATTTCATATCTGAGCAGATAAGAAAGATACGGGAGCATAAACTTGAAAAGTCAATTAAAATTTACCCTGAATTTGAAGGAGATAAAAAGCTTGAATTCTTCAATGACGTTGATGTGATAAGCGTGCCTGTCAGGAAATACGATGGCTACGGTCTCTACCTCCTTGAGGCCAATGCTTCCGGGATACCCGTGGTTCAGCCTGCTACCGGAGCCTTTCCCGAGATTGTCGGGAAAACCGGCGGAGGGATTGTATATTCCCCTGATACCGTGGATGCCCTCGCTGATAACCTTACCATGCTTCTGAAAGATAAAGAACTGATTGCAAGTCTTGGAAAGAAGGGAAACGAGATGGTAAGGAAGGAGTTCTCGCTTGATAAAATGTCGGCCGGACTCGCGGAAGTTTATAATAATGTCATGCAATGATGCTTAGACTTAATAATATTTCAAAATCGTTCCTGCAGCGAGGTATCGTTCTGAATGACCTTCACCTTTCAGTAAAAGAAGGAGATACAGTTTCCATAACCGGCCCTTCCGGTTCGGGAAAAACCACTTTGCTTAATATCATCGGGTTACTTGACCGACCCGATGCTGGAGAAGTATTGTTCAGGGATAAACAGCTGCTGAGCTACGATCAGAATCAGGCAGCCAGGTACAGAAGTCTTAATATAGGCTTTGTCTTTCAGGATCACCTGCTTCTCCCCTATCTTACAGTTTTTGAGAATATTCTTCTTCCGCTTCTTGCCTCCGAAACTTCAGATGCAGATTACAGCAGGAAGACAGATGAGGCCCGGAGAATGATGGAGAAGACGGGTATATCCGGTATAGCATCGAAATACCCTTACCAGATATCCGGAGGCGAAGCCCAAAGAGCGACACTTGTTAGAGCACTTGTCAACCAGCCATCCATTCTTCTTGCTGATGAGCCGACCGGATCGCTCGACAGAAGAAACGCGGAAATCCTGGGCGACCTGCTGACAGGCATGAACAGAGAGTACGGTATTACACTTATTCTTGCCACACACTCACAGGATCTCGCCGACAGGATGAAGGTCAGGTACGCTCTCTCCGAAGGAAAACTTGAACTGCAAGCAATAACAGATAATTGAACTATGAAGCTTAGCCTGCTCCGGATAATAGCGAGATCCGTCACGCATAACATAAGGGGCTACCTTTATCAGCTCATAATTATTATCCTGTTGACCGGCGTGGTGACCGGTTCTCTCATGACCGGAAAATCGGTACGTGAAAGCCTTAAGCAGACTTCATTCGAAAAACTGGGCAATGCAGGGATTGTGCTTAGTTCAGGGATTAGGTATTTCAATCAGTCGCTTGTGGAGAGAATGTCGGCAGAAACGGGAGCCACATCAACAGGCTTGCTTGAGCTGGATGGGTATTGCCAGAGTTTCGCGACACAGAAAATAGCCCCGCGGGTAAGGATATTTGCTATAGACCAAGATTTTTTTCCTTTTCACAATATTGAAGGCATCAACCTTTCGCAGGGTGAAGTCGCGATAAACAAACGGCTTGCCGAATGGCTTGAAGTTAGCGAAGGTGATGAGCTTATTATCAGGTTCAATTCAATCACCGACATACCGACAGATGCCCCTTTTTCTCCCGGCAAGGTATCCAATCCATCTGTCGTTCTGAAGATTGGAAAAATCCTGTTACCGGGTGAAGCAGGCAATTTTTCACTTGGCATCAGCCAGCTGATCCCCATGAACATTTTCATAAATCGTTCGGATATTATCAATGCTGAAGGCGAACCCCCTGATATTAACCGACTTATTTTCAGTTCTGCAGCCGGATTGACTCCTGAAGTGGTGCATAGCGCATTGAGCAGGATTATAAAACCGGAAGATGCCGGCCTGAGGCTTAGGCCTGTACCGGCAACAGGAGGCTTTGAACTGGTGACCGGAAGGATTTTCATCGACCAGTTACAGGTGGATCAGGTACGGGAAAAAATTAAATCTGCATTTCCTGCCATCACTTACCTTGCCAACAACATCAGCAGCAAAGCCGGGTCAACACCGTATTCCTTTATTTCTGCCCTCGATCCTTCGCTGTATGAAGGAATGCCGGAAGGCGACACCATCGTGATAAATGAATGGCTTGCTCAGGATCTTTCGGCTGAAGAAGGCGATACTCTCAACATTTCCTGGTATTCACCCGACCCGATGAATCGTCTTACCGAGGAGAAACAGGATTTCATTGTGGGAAAAGTGGTTGCAATGAATGGTATATGGTCCGACTCCCTGCTTATGCCTGAATTCCCCGGAATAGCAGGCAGTGTATCATGCACGGAATGGGATGCAGGCGTGGATATCGATATGCGATTGATAAGAGACAAGGATGAGGAATACTGGAATCGCTTTGGCGGCACACCAAAAGCCTTTATAGGTTACGAAAAAGGCCGCGGGCTATGGGCGGGCAACTTTGGTCCGGCAACATCAATCCGTTTTGGCGAAGAGCTCTCTGAAAATGATATAAGGGAAAAGCTCACCGGATCTCTCGATCCTGAAAAGGCAGGCTTTTTCATATCCGATCTCAGGAAGGAATCAGTGGCGGCAGCTGACAAAAGCGTTGATTTCAGCACTCTTTTCCTCGGACTGGGTTTCTTCATTATCGTTTCGGCCCTCATTCTTCTGATTCTGGTGATATCAACACACTATGAATCAAAAAAGGCTGAAGTGATGACCTTCTACTCCCTTGGATTTACCAGGCGCAGGATAGAAATGCAGTTGTTTCTCGAAACCGGTCTCATTGCATTGGCAGGTGCACTGACAGGTGCCTTCGCGGGTGGATTCTTCAACTGGATAATAATAAAAGCCCTGAATTCAGTCTGGCAGGGAGCGGTTCAGACAAATACTCTGGCTGCTAAATTTGACCTCCTTTCTTTCCTGACAGGATTTTTTGCTACCATGGCATTGGTTATTATTATTCTGAAAATCAATTCATCACGTTACCTGAAAAAGCTCAGTGAAGCAGAAACGGGAAAGGTGGAAAGAGCCTCGGCAAAGCTTAACCTGATGATCCTGATCGTAACTGCAGCGATCGCAGTTCTGACTGTGACATTGTCTTTCATTCTTGACGAACATGCAACGCTACTCTCATATATTTCCGGAATACTGGTTTTTGCCGCCTGCATTCTCCTGATCCGTCAGTATTGTCTGAGACCGGAAAAGCATGGTAAAAAAGTTCCGCGTACAAGTTCCCATATATCCGATGCTTATTATTCATTCCATCCTTCCCAGGCTATTGCACCTGTCCTCTTTCTTGCTGCAGGACTTTTTGCAGTTATAATCACAGGGGCAAACAAGATGAGTATCAGCGACAACATGCTGAAGCCATCGGGTGGCACTGGTGGCTATCTTCTCTGGGGCGAGGCATCGGTTCCGGTGAAGGGCACCCTGACCAGTGAAACCGGACGAAGGGAATTCGGTCTCGATGATGCTGAACTGGCTGAACTTTCAATCCTTCAGGCGCGAAAAACAGCAGGAAATGATGCTAGCTGCCTGAATCTGAATCACATTGCTTCTCCTCCCCTGCTGGGAATCGATCCGGTTGAATTCATAAAACGAAATTCTTTCTCCTTCGCCGTCACTATGAAGGGCTTTAAGGGAGACAATCCATGGGAATGCCTTAATCAGCTTCCGGTTGATGAAACAATTTACGGGATTGCCGACCAGACCGTGATGCAGTATGGCCTTATGCTTAAGGCTGGTGACACACTTAAGATCAGGACTGAAAGCGGTCAGGTTCTGAATGTTGTTCTGGCAGCCGGACTTAAGTCTTCAGTGTTTCAGGGATATGTCCTGATAGGTATTGATAATTTCAACAGATATTTCCCATCGATAGCAGGAAGTCAGATTTTTCTCGCCGACGGAAATCATGAAATGAGAGATGACTATATAAGCATCCTTGGCGATCGGCTGGCAGAATACGGAGTTCATTTTGAGCCGGCTGCCGACAGGCTTGCCTCGTTTTTCGTGGTTACCAATACATACCTTTCGGTATTTACTATTCTGGGAGGAATAGGAATGATTTTCGGAGTTACCGGAATGGGGCTTATCCTG